>JAEEGL016413822.1_pt1 | contig 16788 bp, 18 predicted proteins | sample 9134231 | NCBI WGS metagenome assembly JAEEGL01 (sample SAMN16246548, study PRJNA631951) | gut metagenome | biome: gut microbiome; feature: rumen; material: fiber-attached | host: Bos | place: Iran: Karaj | collected 2018-10
ATACATTTCGGTTTTCTCCTCCTTTTCTTTCTAAGTTTTTTCTTTTGAATTCAGGAGGATGGCCATCCAACGATATTATTGTTTCACTTTTTAAAGTGTTTGTGTATGTCAAGATATTGACATAATCTCTTGTTGACAATTCCAAAAGAAGGCATAAAGAAAAGGTGCCGGAGCACCTTGACTAAGATTATTTCGTGACCTTCTGTCCTCTTGTGACCGGCTGCGGAGCGATGAAATCGAGCTCTTTGCCGTTGGCATTGGTGATGATCAGCATCGTAGACATATCATATTTTGCAGAAAGCTTCTTGATGTCGACCTCGACGATCGGATCGCCGGCCTTGACTGCATCGCCCTGTTTCTTGCCTAAGAGCTTGAAGCCGTCGCCGTTGGCGTTGACAGTGTCGACACCGCAATGGACTAAGAGTTCGACGCCATTGTTCATCATGATGCCGTATGCATGTCCTGTCGGGAACAAAACTGCCAGAGTGCCGTTTGCCGGAGAACAAAGAACGACTTTGTCCTTGTTGTACTTGAAGGCGGTGGATTTGCCCATCATCTGTTCAGCAAAAACTGCATCAGAGACTGTAGTGATGTCGATGACCTCACCGTCAGCGATCGCGACGATGTCATCATCCGATACATTCAGTTCAGGTAATACTACCTCTTCTTCCTTTTTGAATAATTTGTCGAATAAGCCCATTTTTTCTTCCTTTCTTGATTCTTATCTTTATGAGTCTATTGTACATTTTTGATGACCAATTTTAAATAGCTAAGCTTCATAGAAACCGCAGCCGTTGCCGCCGGCTTCCTTGATCCTGTATAATGCCGCATCGGCATCTTCAAAGATCGTTCCCTGCGGATTGTGCCGGTCAGAGAAAGCCACGCCCACACTTAACGACACTTCCGGCTGGCCTTCTTCAGGCTGCTTGAGTATCGTGTTGAGCTGCGAGATCTTGTTTTCCACGAGCTGACGCATCGAAGAATTGACACGGGTCATGACGACGACGAATTCATCCCCGCCGAAACGGCAGATGATATCGACCGAACGGAACGAATGTTTCAGCAGTTCGGCGACTTTCTTCAGTACCTTGTCACCGACCGCGTGGCCATAGGTATCATTGATCTGTTTGAAGTGGTCGACATCCACGATCAGCATCGCCATATGATCCTGATCGACGTTCTGTATCAGCAGCTCATAAGCTCCTCTGTTGAACAGACCCGTCAGAGCATAATGGGAAGCTTCGAAGGAAAGCCTGTCCTGGGTCGAACGGTTCTCTTTCAGGATCTTGTTGTAGGTCCTGGAAACGAAACGCAGCTCCTCGACACCTGTCGGCACGATCGGTTCGTTCTCCTGCATCTTCTTCACCATCCTGGTCAGAGGCGTTCTTACCTGCAAGGAGATAAGAGCCACCATGCCCACCACGATCAGTAAGAAGATCACCATGATCAGACCTTGCAGATTCACCAAGCCCGTAAGCTGATCGCTTGCCAGCTGCAGTTCCTGCGAGGAAGAGGAGATCAGATAGCGGGTGCACATCGAAACGTTGTCGCGGATCCTGTCCTTATACAGCATATATTCGGAATCGAAGACCAGGCTCTGCGCCTTTTCTTTGAGCTCTGCTTCGCTCATCGACAGTTCCTCTTGCGACAAAACGACTTCTGAGATCTCCTCAGGCACTTTGGAAAGATCGCTGCCCTGACTTTGTAATACCAGACGCATCGCCTTATATTCGGTCTTAAGCAGTTCGTTGGACAGATCAAGAGCCTTGTTTAAGCTGTCCAAAGCGGAAGTGTTCTCCCCGCCCAGCAGATCTTCGAGATCCTGTACGGCCTGATCTCTTTTCTTCGTCACATTGACTTCTTCAAAAAACTCATTGAGGTGCTCCATATCGCCGGTGACGACGAAGCTGCGCACGCAGTCGGTCAGATAATCCGATGCGCTTTCCATGTCGGAAGCAGCTGTCTGGGCCTGTATGTAACGATCCGAAGCCTCTTGCATCCTGACGTAGCCTTTCGCCACATAGACATCCATGGCAAACAGGATGACCGATGCCAGAAAAGCGAGGACCGCAAAGGCGATGTTGGCCGTCCTTAACTGGAAGGCCTTCCCTTTTTCGCCATACGCATCTTCCACTTCATCGATCTTGGAGAACGTGTTTTTTGCCTTGTCGATCTGCGCCTCTTTGATCGTCGATTCGATATCCGGCTCATTGCCGGTATTTTTCAAAGCTTCCTTCCTTTGCAAGATGAACGGTTCGAATTCCTCTGACGGGACCGGCTTGGAGAAGAAGTAGCCCTGTACGATCTCACAGCCGAGCTTTCTCAGCTGGTCGAGCTGATATTCGGTCTCGACGCCTTCCGCAATGACCGGAACATTGAGGAAATCCGCAATGTCGATGATGACTTCCAGCATCCTGGTATTGCCGCCTTCTTTGAAGGCATTGCGTATGAACTGCATATCCACCTTCATCGCATCGATCGGCAGCGATGAGATCATATGTAAGGAAGAATAACCGGTTCCGAAATCATCCATCTCGATCTTGAAACCGAGCTCACGCAGACGCTCGACAGTCTCGATGATCTGCGAAGAGTTTTCCGTATAGGCGGATTCGGTGACCTCCAGCACGAGGTCTTCACAGGATAATCCGTGTTTTTTCAATATCCCCTGCAGATTCTCTACGAGCTGGGGATCATACATATCGATACGGGAGACGTTGACGGAGACCGGGATCGCATATTCGAATTCTTCTTTCCACCTGGCGATCTGTTCCGCCGTCTTATCCCAGACATAGAGGTCCAGTTTTTCGATCAGGCCGTTCTCTTCAAACAGCGGGATGAAAACTCCGGGGGAAACCATGCCCAGTTTCGGATGGAACCAGCGGACCAGAGCTTCCGCAGAACACAGGATCGGCGCATCGGAAGTCACATCGAATTTCGGCTGGTAATAGATCTGAAACTGCTGATTTGTGATCGCAGATGAAAAGTCTTCGATCAGCTGTTCGGCATACATTTCTCTTTCATGTAAGTCGTCATCATAGATGCCGATCGTCTTGGTGAAAGAATTCTTGACGGTATCGGCTGCCGTTTTGGCACGGTCGAAGCGTCTCTCGATATCCAGGCTCTTATCGGCATCCGTATAGACGCCCATACGAAGACGGACACGGTTGTTTGCCAGCTCATCGCCGGAGAGTCCGCTGCTGGCGGATTCCAGGATCTTCTTGTAGTCTTCCCGATGCGGACAATAGACTAAGAAGGTATCTGCCTCCTTACGGCAGACGATGCCTCCTTCATCTCTCACCAGTTCCCTGACCCTTTCACCGATCCTTGTAAGGACCTCATCGCCATAGGCATTGCCATAGCGCTCGTTGATCATATGGAAGTGGTTGATATCGATGACGATCGCATCCATCATCTTGTCTTTATGGAACTGATCGTACTGCTGGGCATAACGATAGAAATACTCTTTATTATAAAGTCCGGTCAGAGGATCGCGCTCCGTCGACTGAATGATGTCTCTGTCTTCCGAAAGTTCGATCGTACGCAAGACTCTCGCCTGTATGACTTCCCTGTTGGGATACGGTTTCGGGATGAAGTCGATCGCCCCGAGCTGCAGACTTTCCACCTCGGTATCGGATTCCGAAGTCAGGACGATGACCGGGATACGGGAAAGATCGGCGTCGGAACGCACATCGCTCAGTACCTCGATACCCGTCTTTTTCGGCATCAGGACATCCAGAAGCACGAGTGACAGGGTGTCCTTGTTTTCCCGCATCTTCTCGATCGTCTCCTGTCCGTCACAGGCATAGATGATCTCATAGTCTTCCCTTAAGATCGCACCGAGGATCTCCCGGTTGATCATCTCATCGTCCGCGACAAGGACCAGACGTTTGCCGTTGACCGAATGAAACTTCACATGATTTTTCGGCATGGATCTCCTTTCTATCCCGTCAGGCGGGAAGCAGTTTCCATATGCTTATACAGATTCATTATACCAAGAGAAGCCACCCGAAAACTTTTACCTGTGTTCAAAATGATGGTACGATTATTTTACGAAGGTGAAACAGATGAATTTATACAAACTGAGCGATAAGATCTACTATTCCGAATATGAACAAGAGCGTGACCGCCCTGCCTTAGGCTACATCAAAGGAGACAGATTCTCTATTGCCGTCGATGCCGGTCATTCCGATGAACACGTGAAAGAATTCTATGATCTTTTAAACAAAGAAGGACTTGAACTTCCCAGCCTCACGATCATCACCCACTGGCATTGGGACCACAGTTTCGCCATGCATGCGATAAGTGGATTATCGATCGCAAACAGAAGGACGGACAGATATCTCAAGGACTTCATTTCCAAGCAGAATGAAGAATATGAGAAGCAGTTCCTGTCATGGGATCCTTCCATCGCCCTGGAATACAGAGATGACATGCCGATCATCGTGAAACAAGCCGATATCGTCTATGACGGATCCTTGAGGATCGATGCCGGCAATACCCCGATCATCGTCTTTGAAGCGATATCGCCGCATACCGATGATGCCTCTTTGGTCTACCTGCCGAAAGAAAAAGTCCTCTTCTTCGGCGATGCGATCTCCGGTGTCTTTCCGACCTGGGAAGCCGATCCGAGCCTGACACGAGGTCTTGTTGAAACGCTGGAGACTCTCGACATGGACTATTGCATCGGCGGACACTGGCCGATCTATACCAAAGAAGAACTGCTGAAGCAGCTGAAAGAAAGCATTTAAACATCAAAAAAAGTCTTCCGCAAGGAAGGCTTTCTTTTCAGATGGAGCGAGCGACGGGAATCGAACCCGCGTCACAACCTTGGGAAGGTCGGGTTCTGCCATTGAACCACGCTCGCACATCTCTATTATAAAACATTTTTGCGATCCGTTTGAGCGGATTATCAGACCTCATCCTTCATTAAGATACGTTTCATTGAGCTTTCTTTCGATCTGATTGAGCGTATCAAAGAAACGCTTCGTCGATATCGCCGGACCGAAGAACAGGATCCCGACCGTATTCCACAGCAGCATATGTCTGAATGAAGTCAGCCTGCCTTCGATGCCTAAGGCGATCGCCTTTTCTCTTAATTCCTCAGCGATCTTTGCCATCCAGACATAGGCATAGATGAAAAGTGTCGGTATGGACATCAGATATACGAGATAGTAGCGTCTGGTCTTTCTGCCCAGGATCGTATCGATCTCATCCTGCAGTCCGTTTTCCATATACCATATAAAAAACAGACCGAAGCTGATGAAATCGATGATGCCGATCCAGAAACCGTTGCGGTCTGTGTGTCTGTAATACATATCAATCGATCCAGCCGAAGTGCCTGCAGGCATTGGCGATCCCGTCATCTTCCGCCGCATCCGTGACATAATCGGCTTTCTTTAACAGATCGGGATAGCCGTTTCCCATTGCGATCGATGTCCATTCTTTTTTAAACATCACCATATCGTTTTCCCCGTCACCGAAGACCACGACATCCTTTATGTCACCATGAAGATAATCCATCATATCGATGATGCCTTTTTCCTTGGCATCGTGCTGGTACCAGAAATACCCGTCACCCATGCGGATATGACCTAAGAGATCCCTGCTTTTCAGAAGATGTTCGTCTTTTTCATCCATGGAGATGTAGAACTTATAGATCTCGGGGATGTCTTCAAATTTCAGATCGGGATCATAGATATACTCCGTGGGTTCCTTACGCTCACCGAACTGTTCCAGGAAACGGTGGTCTTTCATCAGTACGCGGATGCTGTCTTCAAAAGAGACCAGGATGCCATAGCCCAGTTCGTCCGCTTCCTTCATGATGGTCAGCGCCTTTTCTTTGTCCAGAGGCGAATTTCTGACCAGTTTCTCATCCACGATCAAAGCGGCACCGCCGTTGGCAACGAAATTGCGGATACCGGCTTTTTTTGCCGTATCCTTGGTCTTGTAGTAGGCCCTGCCGGTGGCGATCGCAACGAAGTTGCCTCTTGCCTCAAGTTCTCTGATCGTATCCAGTCCGCTTTGCACGAGTTCCCCGGTATGGATATTGGTCAGAGTGCCGTCGATGTCGAAAAAGAAATATTTCATGTTTATCTGATGAATTCATAAAGGCGAAGCTTTTCGATCAGCTCCGCTTCCGATAATACGTTGCTTAAACCGATGATGCTGACGGAAGAACCTTCCGGCAGATCAAATTGCCTCACGAGCTCTTTCGGGGTCAGTACGAGGTCATATCTTTCGATCTCGGACATCGCCTCATTGATCGTCGAATGTTCGAAATCCGCCTCCAGACCGAGTTTCCTGAAGGTCTTTTCCGCCTTGTTCTTGATCAGGATGTTTGTCCCGATGCCATTGCCGCAGGCAACCAATACTTTTAACATATGATGCATTCTCCTGTAAAAATACTATAGGATTTGTGAAACAAAGTCTATAACTACTCCCCTTTGAATATCAGTAAGACATCGTTCTCCAGAACGGTCGTATCGCCGTTTGGAATGATCTTCTCTTCTCCGCGTATGATCATGATGACAAGCTGGTTATTCGGGATCTGTATGTCTTCCAAGGTGCGGTTGGCCCACTTATGGCCCTTGCCGATGCGCACTTCGGAGACCGTTTCCTTTTCTGCCGGATAGTACGGAGGGATGTTCATGATCAGATCATCGCCTTGCTCTATCACGCTCTTTCCTCTGGCGGCGATCGATCGTTTGTCACGTTTGATCATGACGACCTGCGAACCGAACGGCAGATCGACGTCCTTGATGCGGTGTCCGATCCATGGGTTGCCCTCACTGATATGGACTTTGGCAAACTGGAAGTCGATGCTTTCTTCGTAATCGTTGAAGGTCTTGTCGATATTGGCTTCCTTTTCGATCATATCGAGCTTCTTTGATACCGTCGGCAGCAAGGCTCCCTGTATCGAGATGGAGAATAAGGAGACTAAGAAGACCACATGGAAGAGGTCGAAACTCAGTTTGATGCCGGAAGATACCGCGACGATGGCAAAAACGATGGAAGAAGCACCGCGCAGACCTGCCCAGCTGATCAGAAGACACTGTTTGAGGGAACACTTCTGCACCAGCAGCAGGATCAAAGTCATCAGAGGTCTGGATATGAAAGTCAGTATGGCGACGACCGCAAACGACAGGCCCATGGTGGCAGGCATCGAAGCCGGTGAACTTAACAATCCGATGACAAAGAAGATCAGTATCTGCAATAAGGAAGTCATCTCGTTGAAGAATGCGATGATGGCCCGCTTGGAGTTCATGCGCGAATTGCCCAGATACAGACCCATCAGATAGACCGAGAGGTAGGCGTTGCCGCCAAGCTTGTCGGACAATGCGTAGCACAAAAGCACTGCCGCAACGATGAAGATGACATCCAGTCCGTCGGTCAGAACATTTTTGATCGACAGGACATACTTGGATGCAAACGCAAAAGCAAAGCCCATGATCAGACCGACACCCAGCTGTATCACGATGGTCAGGAAGATATTGCCGACCTTGCCTGAAGCCATGATGCCGATCGCCGTGATCGTAAGAAGATACGCCATCGGGTCGTTGGATCCGGACTCGACTTCCAATATGGAAGATGTGCCTTCCTTAAGATCCAGGTTGTTGGATTTTAAGATCGAGAAGACGCTTGCCGCATCGGTGGAAGCAAGGACCGCCGCCAGCAGGAAGCTTTCTTCCAGAGAAAGTTTCAGAAGATAGTGGCAGCAGACCGTCGTGATGACCGCCGTCAGTAAGACGCCGAGCGTCGATAAAGAGACTGCCTTGACCACATACGGTCTGGCATGTTTCCAGTTGGTATTGAAGCCTCCGTCGAACATGATGAAGATCAGGCCGATCGAACAGATCATCTCCGCGGAAGAAAAGTTGCTGTACTGAATGTGCATCGGTCCGTCTGACCCTGCCAGCATGCCGATGAACATGAAAAAAATAAGAGCCGGTACCCCAATCTTGTATGAGAATTTCTCTGACACGACACAAAGCAGGATGACCAGAGAAACGCCTAAGACGATATTACTTATCATATGCAGGTCCCCCTACTTCCATGATAAAGGTTCCTTCAAAATGAAGGAACCCCATATTCGGAATATTGTTCAAAAGTTTTTCGTATCTCATTTGCCATCGCATATCGGAAGATCGGGATGTTTTGTGTCTTGAAGTTCCCTGACTTCAAAAGGAAAGATGCGTTAAAAAATGGTGCATCGCTGCACCATATATCATTTGTTTCTGTTTTCCAGATATTTCTGTTTTGCCTTGATGAGATTCTCGGCAACATCGATCCTGTTCTGGGCACGGATCCTTTCATTTTCTCTTCTCGCCTTGGAAAGCTTTTCCTCTTCCTTGGCTTTTTCCTTTTCAGCCTCTTCAATATCGATCTCTTCGACATCGACGATGGAATCCGCGACGATCTCCGCGACGTTGTCCCTGAAATACATGACGCCGCCGTTGACCGCGTAGTGTTTTAAGGAACCGTCCTCCTGCGTCTCGATGACGCCGACCTGCAAAGGCATCATGATCGGCATGTGATTGGCCAGGATCGTCCTTCTTCCTTCGGATGTGGGAAGATTGAGCTTCTCGGTCATGAGCGTGCGATAGACGCCGTTATAGGTGATCAGGTCCGTCTTGAATTCCATAGCTATTCCTTATTCGCCTTGGCGATCACATCTTCGATGGCACCGCAGTAGATGAAGGCTTCTTCCGGATAGGTATCATATTCGCCGGACAGGATGGCCTTGAAGGAACGGATCGTATCTTCGATCCTGACGAATCTTCCTTCCATGCCGGAGAACTTCTCGGCAACAGCGAACGGCTGCGAGAGGAAGTTACGTATCCTTCTGGCACGGTTGACGATAGCCTTGTCTTCGTCGGAAAGCTCATCGATACCCAGGATGGCGATGATATCCTGAAGATCATGATACTTCTGTAAGATCTTGATGACTTCAAGTGCCGTTTCGTAGTGATCGATCCCTACGACATTCGGATCGAGAGCTCTGGAAGTCGACTGCAGAGGATCGACTGCCGGATAAAGTCCGGAGGAAGCGATCTTACGGTCAAGGACCGTCTTGGCATCCAGGTGGGCGAAAGCCGTTGCCGGAGCCGGGTCAGTCAGGTCATCGGCAGGCACGTAGATGGCCTGTACGGAAGTGATGGAACCGTCTTTGGTGGAAGTGATCCTTTCCTGCAGTTCGCCCATTTCCGTCGCCAGTGTCGGCTGGTAGCCGACAGCGGAAGGCATACGTCCGAGAAGCGCGGAAACTTCCGAACCTGCTTGCGAGAAACGGAAGATATTATCGATGAACAGCAAGACATCCTGTTTATCGACATCACGGAAACGTTCCGCCATCGTAAGAGCACTCAAGGCGACACGCATCCTGGCACCCGGGGATTCGTTCATCTGACCATAGACCAGGACCGTCTTTTCCAGGACACCGGATTCTTTCATCTCGTAGTAGAGGTCATTGCCTTCTCTTGTACGTTCGCCGACGCCCGCGACAACGGACAGACCGTTATGCTCGACGGCGATCGAACGGATCAGCTCCTGCATCAGGACGGTCTTGCCGACACCGGCACCGCCGAACAGACCGATCTTGCCGCCCTTGATGTAAGGACACAAGAGGTCGACGACTTTGATGCCGGTCTCGAGGATCTCGACTTTGGTCTGCTGCTGCTCGAAAGAAGGCGCAGGTTTATGGATGATGTCTTTTTCGACATCGGCAGGAAGTTCCTCCAGTCCGTCGATCGGCTGACCGAGCAGATTGAACATCCTGCCTAAGATCGCTCTTCCTACCGGGACCTGGATGGCCTTGCCGGTATCGATCGCTTTCATGCCTCTGGTCAGACCGTTGGTCTGGGACAGAGCGATACATCTGACTTTGTCATCACCGATATCCTGCTCGACTTCACAGGTGATCGTCTCATCGTTGAAAGGGATCGTGATCGCATTATAGAGTTTTGGCAGTCTGTCGTTGAAACGCATATCGACGACCGGACCGATGACACTTACGACTTCTCCTATATTTTCGTTCATGATTCTTCCTTTCTGTTCCTTCCTGAGGAAGCCACGATCTCATTCATCTCCTGAGTGATGGCTGCCTGTCTGGCTTTATTGTAGTAAAGCTGCAATTCATTGATCAGTTTCTCCGCATTCTTGTTCGCCATGTTCATGGCATTCCTTCGTGCAACATTTTCAGAAGTCTTTGCCTCCAGGAAGGCGACATAGATCTGAGAAGAGACATACATCGGGATCAGCTCATTGAGCACTTCGTTGCGGCTCGGTTCAAGAAGAAGCATTTCGTCCGTTTCTTCGTTTTCCATCTCCAGCGGAAGCAGCTTCATGAGCGTCGGGGTGTAGGTCAGGGTATTGATGTATTTGGTATAGACGACGTTGATCTCATTCATCTCAAACTTCGAAAACAGAAGTAAGATGTTGTCGATCATCGTATTCAGTATGGTCGGCTGCAGATCTTCAAGTTCGTCATAGCGTTTGACGACCAGGTAGTCGTTTTTCATCAGCCAGTTGTAGCCGATGGTACCGATCGCAAAGATCGGCACATCTTTCGAGACGTTCTTTTCCACGAATTTCAGCACTTCCAGGTTGTAGCTTCCGCACAATCCCGAATTGGAAGTGATGACGATATACAGCGGATTGGAGATCTCGTTTCTTACAAGATAAGGATTATCTTCGACTTCCGGTCCTTTTCCCTTCAGCGCATGCATGATAAAACGCTTGAGGTTTTTCGCATATTCCTCATTCAGCTGCGTCTTCAGGTTATATTTCTGCAGTTTGACCGTCGCCACCAGTTCTGTCGCATTGGTCAGCTTTTTGGTGGAATTGACGGTCTGCAGTCTTTTTTTGATCGCACTGATCTGTCCGGCCATAAGTTAATCTATCAATCTGAATTTCGTCGTAAATACTTTGATCGTCGATGAGAGTCTTTCCATCAGATCCTCATCGATATCTTTCTTGTCCTCGATCTCTCTCATGAGATCGCGGTGTACACTGTTCATTTCTTCGAGAAGATCATTCTCGTATTCTTTCATTTCCTCAAGCGGGATATCATCGAGGAGATTGAGCTTGCCCGCTAAAAGAAGGATGATCTGATCGGCTGTCGCCATCGGCTTGTATTGCGGCTGTTTGAGCATCTCGACCAGATGGGAACCGTGGTTGATCCTTGCCCTGGTGGACGGATCAAGGTCGGAACCGAACTGTGCGAAGTCCAGGACTTCCTGGTATTGGGAAAGATCCAGCTTCAAAGAAGAGGAGACTTTCTTCATCGCCTTGATCTGCGCGGCAGAACCGACACGCGATACGGAAAGACCGTAGTCGATCGCCGGACGGATACCGGAGTTGAACATCTCGGTCTGTAGGAAGATCTGACCGTCGGTGATCGAAATGACATTGGTCGGAATGTACGCCGAGATATCGCCGGCCTGCGTCTCGATGATCGGAAGTGCCGTCAGGGATCCTTCGCCCAGTCTCTTGGAAAGCTTGCCGCTTCTCTCTAAAAGTCTTGAATGAAGATAGAAGACATCGCCCGGGAAAGCTTCTCTTCCGGGAGGCCTTCTTAACAGCAAAGACAGTGTTCTGTATGCGACGGCATGCTTGGATAAGTCATCGTAAACGATGAGGACATCCTCGCCTTTCGACATCCAGTATTCACCGATACTGCAGCCTGCATATGGCGCGATATACTGCAAAGAAGCCAGCTCGGAAGCACCTGCCACGACGACGGTCGTGTAGGCCATCGATCCGAAGTTGTTGAGTTTTTCGATGATCTGGGCAACGGTCGAGTTCTTCTGTCCGATCGCGACATAGATACACTTGACGTTCCTGCCCTTCTGGTTGATGATCGTATCGATCGCCAGAGCGGTCTTGCCGGTCTGACGGTCACCGATGATCAGCTCTCTTTGGCCCTTGCCGATCGGGATCATCGAGTCGATGATCTTGATGCCGGTCTGTAAAGGTTCGTTGATCGGGCTTCTGTCGATGACACCCGGTGCAGCCACTTCGATCTGACGCGTTTCGCTGGTCTTGATGACGCCCTTGCCATCGATCGGACGGCCTAAGGCATCGACGACTCTTCCCAAGAGTTCATCGCCGACCGGAACTTCGACGACCTTGCCGGTCGAAGAGACCTGCGTGCCTTTGACGATGTCTTTGTCATTGCCTAAAAGCACGGCAGCGATATTGTCTTCTTCCAGGTCCATGACCATCGCCTTGGTCTCACCGATGTCCAGCAGTTCGCCGGCCATCGCCTTATAGATCCCGGAAATATTGGCGACACCGTCAGCCACCGAAGTGACGAAACCTGTCGTCATATTGGAATCCATCTTTACACTATTGATGTCAAAATCCCCGACTTCCTTCTTCAGGTCCAGACCGAAGTCTTTCGCTTCCGTGTCGAGTTCTTTGTTCATCAGAGTGTTTTTCAGTTCATTCATCTTGGCACGGTAGGTACCGTCCCAGACAGTATCTTCAATGGCGATCTTGACACCGCCTATGAGGTCCTTATCGATCTTGTTTTCAAGTTTGATGTTCTTGGACAGCTTTTTGGAAAACGCATCTTCCAGGATCCGCAGATCGCCTTCCATGAGCTTTCTTGCGGAATAGGCCGCACCGAAAACGATCCCGCGGGACCTGTAATAATAGGAGATGAATTCATGGATGAGCTCCGCTTCCATGTGCTTGCGCGGGATCTGATCGGCGATCAGAAACAAACCCTGCAGTACGGAAGGGTCGAGCTCTCCATGGAAGATCTCCTGAAGTTTCTGTTTCTTTTCCTCACTGGAATACGCATCGGAGGTGATGTATCTGGCCAGCTCTTCGTTGGAATTGATCTCGTCATTGATCTCGTTGAGATCCTGAAAACAGACATCGATCAGATCTTCCTGCGTGACCAGTTCCATCAGTCTTCGCGCATAAGAAGAGATCTTTACGTTCATTTAGAGATCACTTCCTTGACAAAAGAGTTGATGCTTTGCCTTTCCGCATCGGGATCCACGTTGTTCTGCAGGACCTTCTCGGCTGCAGCGATCGCAGTATCGACGATCTCGGAGCGCATCTCTTCCATCATCTTGGCCTTCTGCATCTCCATATCGTGTTTTGCGTTCTCCAGAAGCTGAGCGGACTGCCTCTTGCCCTCTTCGATCAGTTCGTTCTTGAGGTTCTGGCCTTCTTCTCTGGCTTCCTTGACGATCATTTCCGCATCTCTGTTGGCATCAGAAATGATGTTCTTGGCTTCCTTCGCGGTCTTTTCGTTCTCTTCCTTGAGGGCAGCAGCCTCTGAAAGCTTCTGCTGTTCGAACTTGCTTCTTTCATCCAGGATCTTCTTGACCGGTTTCCACGCCAGCTTGTACATCAGAAAAAACAGTATCGCTGTCGCACATAACTGGGTGATGGCCGTCCAGACATCCGGGACCAGAAGTTCCAGAATATCTACGATCTGCATTTTAAGCTCCCAGGATGAAGATGATCAGGAAAGCGACAAGCAGACAGTAAATAGCACATGTCTCAGAGATCGCAGCACCGACGATCGCCATAGACTGGATCTTGTCAGCAGCATCCGGATTCTTGCCGATGGATTCGACTGCCTGAACAGCGACCTTGCCTTCGTAGATGCCCGTGACACAACCGCCGCAGACACACATTGCTGCCGCAAATGCCATTAACGCTTTTTCCATATATTTTTTCCTCCTCGTGAACTTTATTTGTTAGGCAGTTCTTTGCCTATGAATGATGATGTGAGTGTGATGAAGATGAACGCCTGCATGACACCGGAGAACAGATCGAAATAGAAGTGTAAGACCGGAGCCACGATGATGCCCATCACATTGAGCTTGTCGCCGATCAGCGGGATGTATCTTGAGATCGCCCCGAGCATCTGGTAGATGACTGACATCAGGATGCCGCCTGAAAGGATATTGCCGAACAGACGAAGCGAGAGCGATAACAGGGTCGAGATCTTCGACATGATATTCAGTACGACGAACGGGGCAAAAGGTTCGAACCACGATTTGATGTAACCCTTCGGCCCTCTGGCCTTTGCCGAATAGACTTCGATCATCACGCAGGTGATCGCCGCTAAGACAAGAGTGACCGACAGATTGGACGTCGGCGTCTCCAAGGCAAAGAGGCCTGCGATATTGCATAGGAAGATGTAAGCGGCAACGGTCATGATGTAAGGCGTCAGATATTTGGCGACCTTCTCATTGGTCTTTCCTTTGACCAGATTGTCGATCATTTCCGCATACATGATCGTCAATAAGACGATGCCCTTGGGTTCACTCAAGGGATCGAATTCTCTGAGCTTCTTATTGATATAGAAAAGAAGTGCAGCCATGGCAATCGTGATGATGATGATGGTAAAGAATGCCGTCTGCAGTTTCATATCATTGTCCTCCCCTTCCTTGTAAGCGCATCGATAAGCAACGCGGCCAGAAATAATGTAAAACCGATCGCGACACCGACCATATGGAAGGTGTCCTGATTCTTCACTGCTATATATAATACTACAATCAGAAGACCGAATCGCAGGATGTTCATCGGGATCAGAAAGGCGTAGTTGAGATTGTCAGCTCCCAGTGCCGCTTTCATCGATACCGACAGCAGCAGCATGTTTATCAGGGAATAGATCGCCGACAGCATGATCCCATAGGCGATCCTGACGTCGATGAAGTATGCCCCCATACTGAGAAACAAGGCGATGGCCGTCGTGATCAGATAGATCTTCAGTTTCATCTTTTATACTCCTGCATATTCTGATTGACCCTGGCAATGAGAGAGTTGAGTTCCTCGACCTCCCGCTTTTCAAGACCTCCGGTCAGGATATCGATAAAATCCTGCTGGATCTTTTTTGCCTCATCGATGATCTGCCTTGCTTCTTCGGTGATCTGCAAGTGCTTGGTCTTGCGGTTTCCTTCGTGGAAGCTCGATGACACGAGACCCTTTTTCTTGAGCTCGGCGATCGAATTGGAGACCACGGACTTCTTCAAGCGCTGCGAATGCATGATCATGGCCGCCGAATCGGCCGGATTGGAATCCTCCAGATACAGCAAAATGATAAGCTGCGTGTCGGTCAGCTCGTACTTTCTGCATAAGGGGTTCAGCAGCTCCTGATATAAGCCTTTGGAAGCGTATGTATTCTCGATGATCGGGATCATTTTCTATCGTTTTTATTGTTCATATCTGAACAATATCTATATTTTATATTGTCTTTCGTGAAAATTCAATATTCCCTGCTTTTTCACAAGTTTCAGAAAATAAGTCCTTTTCTTTCTTAGTTTCTGAAAGAAAAGGACTGTGTGATTACTTGCTTTCTTCGAAGACTTTCGCCAGTGTGGCGACCCCCTGCAGATCGGAAGGAACGATGATCTTCGTTGCCTGGCCGTCCGCCATCTTTTCTGCCGCTTCCATCGAACGGATCGACAGATATTCCTTGCTTGGAGCCGCTCTGTTGACCATCTCGATGGCCTGAGCCTTGGCTTCCGCGACCGCGCGAATGGCTTCCGCTTCACCCTGGGCGGTACGGATCCTTTCTTCTCTGACCGCATCGGCCCTTAAGATCGCGGATTCCTTTTCACCTTCCGCTCTGGTGATGGCGGACTGCTTTTCACCTTCGGCCGTCAGGATGATGGCACGCTTTTCACGTTCTGCCTTCATCTGCTTCTCCATGGCTTCCTGGATGGATTTCGGAGGAGTGATGTTCTGTACTTCGACTCTGGTGATATCGATGCCCCACTTGTTGGTCGCTTCATCCAGGACCTTGATGGTCTCGTTGTTGATCTTTTCTCTGGAAGTCAGCGTCTCATCGAGAGTCATGGAACCGATGATGTTGCGCAGTGTCGTTGCACAAAGATTTTCAATGGCAGCGATCGGACGCTCGACCCCATAAGTCAGAGCCTGCGGATCGATGACCTTGAAGTAGACGACGGAGTCGACATTCATCGTGACGTTGTCTTTCGTGATGACCGACTGCGGTTCGAAGTCAGCGACCTGTTCCTTCAAAGAGATCTTACGGACGACTCTTTCCAGTATCGGTGTGCGCAAATGTAAGCCGGCATGCCAGGTCGCGGCATATTTTCCCAGACGCTCGATGACCCAGGCATTGCCCTGCGGGACGATACAAAGGCTGGAGATCGCGACGACAGCGACGATGATCAGTAAAACAAACAGGATGATGATGAATTTCATTCAAATAACCTCCATAACAGATACGATATATATCTCTGATTCCCTATCAGGAACAGATACAGGAACCAGAATACCGCGATCGAAAAGACCGTCTTGAGATAGGAAGCGCTCGGATAACGCTTGAAAAGAAAGAGCCAGACAAAGATGCCCGGGTTCAGGCACAGGAATAAGAAGATCGCCGGCATTACCGGTGTTCCCGGTGTCATCAGCGACAGGCCAAACAGCGCCATCACCGCAAACAGGTCGATGTAGAACCAGACGGACAGCTTTCCTTTCAAAGCGACATCGGAAACGGTCCTTCTTCTTTCGTGGATCCGGTGATGTTCCTCTGCTGCCGTCCTGGCATCGCAGTTTTCTTCATGTTCCAGACGGACCTGCCTTGCCCCATCCAGGTCCCAGGCCGAGATCCTGCTCTCGCGCTCGATCTCCTTAGCAAGCCAGTCGTCTTCGTTGTATTTTTCAAAATCGTTCTTTATCATAATTCCTCTATATCAATATTATAGTACAGTGCTCATGCCTTTACACTTCTCCCTTTCTTTCTCAGCAGCGAGTAGCCGACAAAGAAGGTGCACAGATGCACGAGGCCCGTGA
>JAEEGL016418027.1_pt1 | contig 16788 bp, 13 predicted proteins | sample 9134231 | NCBI WGS metagenome assembly JAEEGL01 (sample SAMN16246548, study PRJNA631951) | gut metagenome | biome: gut microbiome; feature: rumen; material: fiber-attached | host: Bos | place: Iran: Karaj | collected 2018-10
TATGATGAAGCACATGGAACCGCAACCTTCTCCATCAGTGACGACGGCACCGAGACAAACCAGTTCCTCATCTACTCCACCTATTACTTGGAGAACAAGAGTTGGGTTGATGGTAACACCCAAATCAAGTTGGGCGACGACGTGATTATCTGCGGTAAGCTCACCAACTTCAACGGCACCCCCGAGACAGCATCGAAGCAGAGTTACCTGTACTCGCTCAATGGCAAGACAACAGATGAGACTCAGCAGCAGACCACCGAAGTTGCCGACATCGCCGCCTTCAAGGCTCTTGAGGATGGCACAGAAGCAGTTCTCTTGCTGAACAATGCCCAAGTATTATATGTAGGTTCACGCGACGTGTACGTACGCGATGCCTCAGGTGCCATTGACCTGTACAACCTCGGACTGACATTTGAGAACGGCCAGGTACTCAATGGCAAGATTGCCGGAAAGAAAGCCACTTACAACAGCATTCCCGAAATGGCGAAGACCGACGCCACCAACGATGAAAACCTGACCAGAGAAGCCGGTACGGCACAGCCTGTGAACGTGAGCATCGCTGAGGCTCGCAGTCCACAGTACTACTGTGACCTTATCGCTATTGAGAATGTCAATGTGAAAGCCGTGGAGACTGAAAGCGGCTCTGTGAACTACTACGCCTATGCAGATGGCGCCGAACTTCAGGTATATGACAAGTTCGGTATCGGCTTTGACTTTGCCGAGAAGACCGGCGACGGTTTCATTTACAACATTGCGGGCATCCTCATTCCCTGGAAGGGAGATTACGAGCTCTACTTCACTTCAGTTGACGTGACCACCGGCATCCAGCAGATTACAGAGGCTGTTGACACCCAGGCACCGCTTTACAACCTTTCGGGCCAGCAGGTGGACAAGAGCTACAAGGGCATCGTGATACAGAACGGCCACAAGTTCATCTTGAAGTAAGCAATTGGAAGATACCTTTCACTATCCTATTCACGGGCGGACACGGACAACGTGCCCGCCCATTTTTTCCTTTCCTATGAAAAAAACGATTGTTTTTACCGAAATAGCTTACAGTTTCTTATAAAACAACACAAAAATTTAAAACTATCAGTATATTTGCATATAATTTAATTAAAACCAAAAGTTATGTAATTAGTAAACTATCAGACATTAACCATTATGAAAAGAACAATTACCTTATTGACAGTTTTTGCGGCTTGTCTGATGTGTCTCACCGTAGGCGCATAGGTCAATGCCCGACAGCGTGTCCCGGGCCAGTTCAATGTACCCTGGGGAAATTATCTGACCACGCAACCGTCACAAGTGCTGTCACCTGACGGCCAATGGCAGGGCATACCCATTGCCAAGGGTGAAGGCAGGCACATGCGCCACATGGAGCGCAATTTCCCATCTGGTGCCAAGTGGACCACCCCCTCCCACAGTAAAACCAATCGTTCCCCCATCAACGAGCCCGATCAAAGCGTTCAGGAATACTACAGACGTTCGGGTATGGCCTACTACTACTCCGACGGTTACATTTACCAGACCTCCCAGTCGGGTCATGTAGCAATCGTGGAGAGCGAGGACGGTACGGTTTTTATAAAGGACATCGTCTCCCATTTCGAGGCTGGCACCTGGGTGAAAGGCACCAAGAGCGGCAACACCATCACCATTCCCACCGGCCAAGAGTAAGATTTCTATCCAGGCCCCGATGTGACCCTTACCCTCAACTGGGTGGACCGCACGATTGAGAATGGTCAGGTATTCTTCAAGAAGAGTGAAGAAAGCGAAATCACCTTCACCATCTTGGACAACATCATTATTCTCAACAATTCCACTTCCGACCATATAATCGGCGTCTGCTATCAATATCAGGGCGAAGAATACTTTGATGGCGAAGGCGACTGGGATACCCAGTGGGAGTTGCACGAAGGTTTTGTGCCCGCCTCCACCGAACTTGTGACGCCGCCCGAAGACATGGCTACGGAAACATGGTATCTGGATGCCACCGGTCCTTACGGACAGTTGTATGCCGAAAATGTAGGGTTAGGTTTTTCAGGCAACGAGGTCTACATAAGAGGCATCTTCTCCTCTTTCCCCGACTCTAGGCCAGTACCACATTGACCTTCTTCAGTATTTTCGCCTTGTCGGCCAGCATGCAGAGAATGCCGCATGATGGGAGCAGGAAGGCCAGCGTTATCATAAATACTATCATGCCTTGATCCACGTTGCCGTCAGAGGCGACAACGGCCATGTCCTTTCCCCAGAACATGGGCAGCATGTCACAGATGGAGTGGCTGGCAAAGCCACAGATGGTTAGGAACCACAGCGCCAAGATCTTGATACGTCTCGTCATTGTTGTATGTTTTGATTTATTATAAATAATCCTTGTCAATCCATTCATTTCTGGGCGAAAGTCCCCTCGGGATGTGACTCTCTCCAGCGCAGTTCTGTCTCAGAGCCCGGCTTCGTCAGGTAATAGTAACAGCAGTCGTCGCCAGCAGACAAGGTTTTGTCGCGATGGAGGATAGCACCCATGGCTTCTATTAAGACATAGTCGGTACGGCACATGGCGGGGAGGATGTCCATGTGTCCGCGTTTCTTCGCCAGTTCACACAGACCGCAGCGGGTATAAAGAAACGTGAATTCCTCATCGGTTTTCCCGATGATGCATCGGGCTTGCCAGTTGAATGGCGATTTGATGGCATTCTCCTTCTCGGTGCGTTTCATTTTCGCCTGCTGGGCTTTTTCCGTGAAGATTTTCATCTTCCTGGCCATTCGGAGCATGATGGGCATGGATATGGATGTACGGCACATCTTTTCGTAGAGTTCCACGTTCATCTCGACACCATAGCGCTCATGGGCTATCTCATAGATGGCCATCCAGACCATGCCGCCATTGAGGTTCTTCCTAAGGCTGTTTTCCTTGTAGCTCCCGATGGAGGGAGTTTCCTCCACAATCTCCCTGAACCTCTTTTTCGCTTCCTTACGGAGCCATCCATAATCCCATTTCGGCTTTTCCTGACGCAGCGCCTTCATACAGGTACCTTGCATGAGATGCCACATAAGGCGATCCATCAAACAATAATGCATATTTTTGTCATTTAAGAAACTGGCTGTAAAGTTATGAAGGTTTTATATAAATAGCAATACCCAATACTTGGTAAAAAATGCTGTGAGCTGTGCCGATCGCGGTTCTTGTTCAACAAGCAGGGTCGTGCAGGGGAAGGCGTCTTTGGCGGTACCATCAATTTTGTCGAGAGGGGAAATCCTTTTAAGGGTGAGAAGTAAGAGACCGTGGTGGAGCATGTTTGGAGGATGACGCATCTTGGCTACGGCATATCATGGAATAGGGTAGGTTTCTGGAGAGACAGGCTGACGGGTGATTCCTAGGAACTACCGTCGTATTAGGGCTGGTAACTGTCGGTAACGGCACGTATGGAGGTGGTGTCAAAGTCGAATTTTCGGTGCTGTGAGATTGGGAGATGAAGCAGGAAGAAAACAGTTTCGTTTTCCGCCTGCTTTTGTTTGATTGTCTGTCATGCCGTTATTTCCAAGATAATGATAACTGCAGCAAATTTACAAAAGGTTTTGCGGACAATGACTATGATATAGGTATAAATTATGCGGAGGTTGGTGTCGCCGGCCTTCTTCGGGTGTCGGTGAGGGGCACCGACCTGGGTGCTTCGGCAGTGGCAGGCGGGTTTATGTTGGTTATGGTGGTCTTGAGAATTATAAATAATTGGCTCGAATGAATATAAAACTGTGAAATTATACCTTCTTTTCTTGGAATTCATAAGGTTTTTTGATAAATTTGCCATCAAGTAAGAAACATAGGACATAACCAGTTCTTGAGACATGACCTTAAATCCCCGGGAAGACTCCCCGCAAGGTTTTGCTTTTCACCAGACTCCACTTATATAGAATACGCAATCATTGAATAATTAACCATAATAATCAGATGAAAGAAAAAATCACCAAAAAGACAAAGTTGCTGGTATTCTTCCTGTTTTTTATCGGAGGATTACTGTTACCGTCATCAGCGCTGGCGCAAGGCGACGGTGCCAGATGGCAACGGACGATCATCGTGTCGACGCTTGACGGAAGCACGATGGAGTACCTCATCGACAAGAACACCGGAATTAGATTGGAGAAGCCAAATCTGGTCATAGTGAATACCCCCTTATTCTTCTTATTGTCAAGAGAATTGTATATATTTATATAAACCATAATAATCATACTGCAATGAAAAGACTATTATTTTTATTTATTCTTTTCGTCTCCGCCCTCGCAGTGAAGGCAGACGACATGCTTCTGCAGATTTGGCAAGCCGATGGCCAGGTCTTGACCATAGCCTTGAGTGAGGAACCCGTGACAAGGTATGCCGACGGCAACCTCATCATCACGACTACGAAAACCTCTATTACCTACCCGTTGGAGAAAGTAAGGAAATACACCTACATCTCTACGGATGGCATTTCTTCTCTGGAAGGCATGAAGTCTAGGCTCTCACAGGACGGCGAGACCCTTACTTTCTCGGGATTGTCACAGGGCACGGAGATTACGATTTATTCCGCCTCCGGACTTGTCTTGCGCAAGGTGAAATCCGGCCCTCAATCCAAGACCACGGTGTCCGTCTCTGACTTCCCCCCGGGAGTGTATCTGGTCAAAGTCAATTCTTTAACCTATAAAATCACGAAGCGATGAAAAGCACAATGATAAAAAGCGCCATGGCATTGCTCATGGCATTCATGGTCTTGCCGATGATGGGGCAGGACTATCTGAAAATCTATTTCAGGGACGGTCATACGGAGCGCCATTTCATGCATCTTGTGAAATCCATTAACGCAACGAAGTATGACCTGGAGGGTTACATGCATGAAGATTATCAGATTCAACAGATTATCATGGAGGATACCACCTATTCTTATTACATTGCTGATATTGACAGCATGACATACAGGAAGGTGGACGAGGAGCAGCTAAGCAGCAGGGTTGAGTCGGTTCAGTCGTCCTTGGAGCCGATTCTCCAGCAATGCTCCAGCATGGAAGACTTGGCGTCCCATATCGATGAAATCAAAAGTATAGATGGAGTTGAGAACGTTTTGAGTGACAGCGATAATATTGTTGTCCAGATTCGTGATTGGTTTGATGTATGTATTAACCATCAACCGGTGCCAGACAAAACCGATCCTTCTTCGGTCTCTTTGCTTAAGAATAAGATCAAACAGATTTTACCAACAGCTGAAGATGGTTCGCCGATAAAGGTGACTATGGGTTTTCAAATGGAAAATGATGAAACATGGGAAGACGGTAAAAGTTTATATCTGGATTTGTGTGAGATTCTTGAGACCATGGGATATGGGCTGCACTCTTATATGGGGAAAGAAATGGATTTGGATTTTTTCACAAGCCGCATATTTGACAGTAATCTTCTGGTGATAAGCACCCATGGTGGAATTGGCCCAATCAATAAAAAACATTTCTTATATACTGGCATAGAGGCTGTAAACTGGTCTTCATTTACCGATTTAGCAGCACAAGAGTTGCTCGGTGCAGGCCATGATATTGACGAGATTAGTATCACATGCTGCGAACATAGCGAGGGAGGTTTTTTTGGTTCAAAATGGTATTGGCTGGTAAGGGAGGATTTTATACGCAAAAGTCCATACAGATTTCCTGATTCAGGTCCCCATATAGTATTTATGGCGGCCTGCTCTTCGCTAGCGGGCAATGATATATTGACATATAGAGACGGGAAACCGATCTATGGTAACGACTCATTTGCAAAAATATTCTTTGACAAGGGAGCAGACGTATATTTCGGCTATAACGCAGGAACAGCCTACGCTAGTATAGCGATGTGTCAGTTTACTGACTATATGCTGCACGGTGCTTCTGTGGAGCAGGCTTTCAATAAGATGGGACCTTTGTACAAATACGAATCAGATACAGAAGATAGAGCATATTTAGTTGATTTGTATAAAGAAAATGCAGAGTCCAATTCAAAGTGTATTTTCCTTGTCAGTACCCAAACTGTTGAAAAGACAGAACAGGAGGCTATCAGTGAGTATAAGGATGCCGGAGAAGTGGAACTGAAAGGTGAAACTGTTATCAGTCCGTTTGACCGTAAGTTAGATTACAATTTTTTGAATGGTGGCTTTTTTGTTGCAACACAGCCTGATGTAGATAACTTGAACGGTAGCAACATTCCCTCAAGCAAATCACAATATACTGATAGCCAAAGAGGAGAATATTCTTTCTCTGCTAAGTTTACTCCAACTCCAGATATTACCTATTACTACCGTGCATATACCTTCGACGGCTTGCACTACAATTATGGAGAGACACATCATTTCAAGATAAACGGCGGGGACACCCCTGACGACAGGATGAACGTCGGGGATTCGTTTACCATCCCCACAGAAGAGGGCAAGGATGTGGTCTACACAATCACCAAAAAGGATGAGAGCGGTTATGCCTGCAAAGTGGGATATAACACCAATGCCGCCTCGGGCGGTGGTCAGAGAATAGCCAGGAGCGGCATATCGCCAGCCGTTGATTTGGAATCAGAGGGTACGATAACCATTCCAGAGTCGGCAGCGGGTTATACGGTGACCGCCCTGGGTACGAATGCATTTAAGGGTTGCAAGAAGCTGACGGACATCAACTTGCCTGAAAGCATCCTGGAAATAGGGGAGTCGGCAGAGGAAAACTGCTCGGGGCTGACAAGCATCACGATACCGAAAAATGTCATGGCCATCAAAGCGAACGCCTACGGTGGATGCAGGAACGTGACGAGCATATATTGCGAGATTTCCGATCCTTTCGCCATTGATGAGAATGTTTTCCTGACCGAAGATGAGGAGGCCGGGGGTGCCACGAGCTCCGACATATTCACTAATGCAACACTCTATGTCCCGGAAGGCAGCAAAGAGAAGTATGCCGCTACGGCCGGATGGAGCAGGTTTACTCATTTAGAGGAGTACTCAGGTGCTCCCGACACAGGTACCCCTGAGGATGTGGAGGCAGTTGATTTGGGCCTGCCCAGTGGTTTGAAGTGGGCGAATATGAACGTGGGTGCTTCCAGTCCCGAGGACTATGGCGATTACTTCGCCTGGGGTGAGGTCACGCCAAAGAGTGAATATAATTGGAGCACCTACAAGTGGTGCAACGGCGATGGGGTTTCTTTGACGAAATACTGTACGGACTCAGATTACGGTAATTACGGTAATGACGGCTTTGTCGACAACAAGACCGTGCTGGATGCCGAGGACGATGCAGCGCATGTCAACTGGGGCGGTGACTGGCGCATGCCGACGCATGCCGAGTGTCAAGAGTTGATAGACAACACGACGAGTGAGTGGACGACACAGAACGGTGTGAATGGCCGTAAGTTCACGAGCAAGACCAACGGTAAGAGCATCTTCCTTCCCGCCGCCGGGAACCGCTGGAATGGCGAGCTCTACAACGCCGGCTTGGACGGCTGCTACTGGTCGTCGGCGCTCAACGAGAGCGAGCCGGACCTCGCGCGGATCCTGAGATTCAGCAGTGGGAACGTGCGCACGAGCGACGGCTGCCGCAACTACGGTCTAAGCGTTCGCCCCGTGCGTCAGGGTTCGTCTCTCTCGGTATCTGCCAATGCACTGTCGTTGCAAGTTGGCGAGAGTGCGACGGTGGATGTTTCCGGTAGTGGCAGTTACAAGGCAGTGAGCAACGCGGAGTCCGTGGCTACGGTGACCGTTGAGGGGTCAAAGTTGGTTATCACTGGAGTATCCCCTGGCTCGGCCACCATCACCGTGAAGGACAACCAGACTCAGGAGAGGGCGAAGGTAGAGGTAACGGTGAGTGATTCCATGCAACCCGAGGGAGTGGAGGCTGTTGATTTGGGCCTGCCCAGTGGTTTGAAGTGGGCGAATATGAACGTGGGTGCTTCCAGTCCTGAGGACTATGGGGATTACTTCGCCTGGGGCGAGGTCACGCCGCAGAGTGATAATGCCTACAGTTGGGAGTCATACAAGTGGTGCAACGGCAGTAGTCGTACTATGACGAAATACTGTACGGACTCATATTACGGCAATGACGGCTTTACCGACAACAAGACCGTGCTGGATGCCGAGGACGATGCCGCGCATGCCAACTGGGGCGGTGACTGGCGCATGCCGACAGAGGCCGAGTGTCAAGAGTTGATTGACAACACGACGAGTGAGTGGACGACCCAGAACGGCGTCTATGGCCGTAAGTTCACGAGCAAGACCAACGGTAAGAGCATCTTCCTTCCCGCCGCCGGGTACCGCTGGAGTGGCGAGCTCGGCTACGCCGGCTCGAGCGGCGGCTACTGGTCGTCGACGCTCGGCGGGAGCTACCCGATCTTCGCGCTGCTCCTGGGCTTCGGCAGTGGGGGCGTGAGCGCGAGCAACGACTACCGCGGCAACGGTCAAGGCGTTCGTCCCGTGCGTCAGAACTGAAAGTGCATCCATAACGCGACTCGAAAAAACCCGCCCCGCCTGAACCGTGAGTCACACCTGGCGGCGGGGCGGGCCCCCCAAGGGCCCGTGAAGCCCCGTCGTGGGGTGTGACTTACGGTTCAGGAGCCGTGTGTATAATTGAAATACCGCATTCCCCCGAATCCATGGGGTCAGGTGCTTTTGGTGAAAAGGGCCAAGTGGACAGGTTGCCAGGTGAGGATTGCCTTTGGGGCGTGAATACCATGCACGAGTCACGTGAGAATCTGCAGGAGAGGCGGCCTGGCAGCATCAAGACCTGACGAAACCGGAATGCGGGAGTTGGAAAAAACATAATTATCATGTCAGTAACAAAAGAACTAATAGAGCAGGAAAGGCAGTTGGTGCAAGCAGGTCGTTTCCGTGACGTGCATCTCCACCGTGAGGGCGCCTTCCTGCGTGCCTATGACTGGAGCGCATGGCTCTGCTGTCGGTACCTTCATGATTTCAGGGTGAACAAACGCCTGTTCAAAGGCATGGAGGATGCTGTCGCATACATCGGCTTTCCTGAAACCAGTCTCGGGAAGTGGATGCCCGAGGGTGTGGAGCAGAGGGTGGAGGGGGAGAAGCACCTTGTGCTCTCCTTGCCCGAGTTGATGGTGGCTGATGCATACGAAGAGATGGCGGACGCATACGCCGAATGGAAGGATGCCCTGCCTCTGACAGAGTCCAATCCGGGAACCCGCAAAAAGGCCTCATGCAAGGATCTTGCCATACAGCAGGCGGAAGACGGTCCATTGACGCTCACGTCCATCATGCAGCGTATCCTGGCATTTCCCATTGAGAGCAAGTCACCATTGGAGAGCATGGTCTTTCTTGCCGACATCAAACAGCGGCTTGCCACTTTAATTTGAACTTCATTTTGCAACAATACAAGGATGCACGCCAACAAAACGGAGTTGGTCAGTTCACAGGCAGCCGGTCCTTCTGTCCTCAGTAGGCAGTGGGAAAAATCTCCTAACGGAGGGCATGGCGGCTGGCTTCGTCCGCACATGGCGGACGATTCCGCTTACGAGCCATCGGTATCAGCAGGCTGTCACCGCAAGAACACCTCGCAGGGCCTTTCCTTCCCGCCGCCGGGAACCGCTGGAATGGCGAGCTCAACAACGCCGGCTCGAACGGCAACTACTGGTCGTCGACGCTCAACGAGAGCAACCCGAACAACGCGCGGAACCTGAACTTCAACAGTGGGAACGTGAACACGAACAACAACAACCGCAACAACGGTCAAAGTGTTCGCCCCGTGCGTCAGCACTTACCATCCTATGTCATCAAGGTCAGTGCATCCTTTTTTTCTTTCTTTCTTATCTATCTTAGATGTACATTCTGACCCGCGAGCAATTGCTCCTCGACTTGCACCGGGCTTACCATGACGCCAGGCGCCATAAGCGGAAGAAGCCATATCAGCTGCGTTTCGAGCGTGATGCCGACAGTAACCTTGAAGCCCTGTGCGATGAACTTCTCGGGCGCAGGTACCAGCCCCAGCCGTCAACGTGCTTTGTGATCAACGACCCCAAGAAGCGCGAGGTGTTTGCCGCCCAGTTCCGCGACCGCATCGTGCACCATCTCTATTACAACTATGTTCATGAGATGCTGGAGCGCACCTTCATACTTGACTCTTACAGTTGCATCAAGGGTCGTGGCACGCATTACGGCATCCGGCGTTTGGAGCGCCACATCCTTAGGGAAAGCCAGAACTATCAGGAGCGCTGTTATGTGATGAAAATGGACATCCGCGGGTATTTCATGCATATAGACCGCCGGAAACTGCTTGAGATCACCTTATGCCAGTTAAGGCGCATGGCATCGCACAAGGTTGTAAAACGCGGGGAAGGCCGATGGCGCGACCTTGTGGACATGGACTTTGTGGAATACCTGACGGAGATCATCGTTTTATTGAACCCTGTCATTGATTGCCGCCGCCGTGGCACCCTTCTTGACTGGCACGGACTGCCACACGGCAAGAGCCTGTTCCATAGTCCTGAAGGCTGCGGCTTGCCCATAGGCAACTTGACCAGCCAGTTGTTCAGCAATGTCTACATGAACGAGCTGGACCAGTATGTCAAGCGAGAGTTGTGCTGCAGGCATTATGGCAGGTATGTGGACGATTTCTATGTGGTGTCGGCAGACAAGTCATGGCTTGTCACCTTGCAGGAGCCCATCAAGGCTTTTCTCCGAGAGCGCCTGGGTCTTGAGGTGAATGCCGGGAAGACCCGAATCCATGACGTGCGCCATGGTGTGGACTTCCTGGGCGCATATTTGAAGTCGGGTCGCCGGTATGTGAGCAGCGTCACGCTGGCGCGGATGAGGCCGAAGGCGGCCCGTCTGTCAGCGGTCAGCGAGCCGGAGAAACTGCGGAGCACGGTCAACTCCTATCTTGGTCTGTTGTCACATTACAGTTCCTGGCACATCAGGAGGGAGATGTTTTACGGGAGGCGTTCCGTTTACCGTCATGGCCATTTCCTGAGAGGGATGGTGAAATACGTGTTGCACGCGCATGCCGGCATTCAGCGGCCCAGTCCGTGTTTGCCGGCATGTTGCTGTCCGGCTTGGACGAGGTCGTTGGCGTAGCATCTGAGGACCACGTCGGACATGGTCTGCCGGCTCTGCTTGAAGACGGCGGCGTCGCTGCGGGAGACCTCGCGCTCGGGGAGGGGCTTGCCGTCGATGGTGGCGGACATCATCCACCTGCCGTTGACGTTGCGCAGGTTGATGTCGTCGACCTTCCGTCCGTCGGTGAGGGCCACCGACCTGGGTGCCGCCGTCTTTTGTGCTCCTTCGATGCTGACGGCCCTGCCCTCGCTGTTGACGGCGACGGGCTGGAAGCCTGCCATGCGCAGCTGTCTGCCGATGTCGAGGATCTGGTCTTGCGGGACGTTGGCATAGACCACGTTAGACTGAGTCTCGGTGTCTATCACCCTCAGGCTCCGGTTGGTGATTTTGGACATGTTCTTGGCATCCTCGCCGAAGGTCTGGTAGAAGACGCCGAACTTGCCCTCACGTTGCACGAAGGCCATCGTCCGGTCATCGCCTCCCTGCTTGGCGTTCCGCCACAGGCTGATGATATCGTCGGCGCCTTGTCTGGGGGTGTCGGCCGTCAGGTTTCCATTTTGAAGGTTTTGTTGTTTGAGTTCTTCGCGGAACACGTGCGCCACGATCTCGGCGGCGGGACGTGCATGGTCGAAGTAGTCATTGACATCCTGTCGGAACATCGTTTTCGGTCCGAGTGTCATGCCTTCGACTTTCGCGGTCAGTTCGTAACTGCCCGTTGACTCGTTGCGTGTCATGCGCGGCATGGCGAGCATGACCATGCCGTTGGGCAGGGAGAGGCTGTTCCATTGTGCGTCGGGTACCGCTGGGCGGTGCACCTGTTTGAAGTCCAGCTTCACCCCTTGGATCAAGGGTTCTCTTGACGGCAACACCATTACCTTCGAGTCATTCCAATATCAAGGCAAGAGTTATGATTCAACTATCCCAAGAACCTCATGATTGCCGACAACCAGACGACAGTGCACATTACGTGGGATGCCGTGACTACCGGTGTGAATGGGAAATATGTCAATCCCGACGGTATCTCCTACAACATCTGGACCGCCAGAATTCTTTACGGCACCTACTACATGAAGGAAGAGTTGGTCGGCAACACAGCAGGGACCTCTTTCGACGCAGACTTCGACACCAACGTCGGCGACCAGCGTTTGCAGTACTGGGCTGTGGAGCCAGTCAACTCTGCCGGCATCGGCAGCACCGCTTTAGGACAGTTGCTTGTGGGCCAATCATACGATCTGCCCCTTGAAGAGCATTTCATCAACAATACGGGTTTGGATCACTTGTGGGTTTACAACAACAACATCGAGTTCTGGGTTGCTGTAACCGCCACCGACGGTGACGGCAGCGCCATCAAATTCACCTCTATAGACGGCAGCCGACCGTCAGAGTTCGCCACAGGCAAACTGAACCTGAAAGACACATCCTATCCCGTGATGGTCTTTGACGCACGTACAGGGTCAGCCAACACGAAGCTCGGCATCTCAGGCATCATAGACGGCAAGGACGGCGTGACGTTGGTTGAGGACGTTCCGCTCACAGAGGAGTACTCCACCGTGGCCATTCCGCTGGAGCGTCTGAAGGAGGGCCACTATGCACAAACTGTCCTGAACATGCAGTTCCCCCAATCAACTACATACTACTACGAATATCCTACCGGCTACATTTTCAATTGGGGTGATACGCTTATCATTGACAACCTGCACATTGTCGACCTGCCTCTGCCAACTGACGACACGATGAAGTCAGAAAACGGTCAGGTAACCGTGGAATGGACTGCTCCCGCCACCAACGAGAGCATCGTGAACTACTTCATCTATGTCAATGGCGTACGCTTCGACGAAGTTGACGAGGGCATGACCAGCTACACCTTCAGTGCTGAGGATATCGAAGGCGGACTGACCGTGGCCGTGAGTGCTCTCTACAGCTACAACGTAGAAACTCCGGCGGTAGAAGCCACCGACCTTACCCCGGATGCGATCAAGATGGTTATTACCGAGGGCAAGCCGTTCGATATCTACGATGCCGGTGGACGCCTAATCCGCCATCAGACAACCAGTCTTAACGGTCTGAAAGGACTCTACGTCATCAAGTCTGACGGCCGCATTGGCTGTGTCATCTTACCTTAAAAACATTTCCATCTCCGGCATAGACCGGCAGGCATAATAGAGAGGGGTGCATCGCAAACTACCAGTGCACCCCTCTGTGTGTGATATTCACGATTGCCTTATCCCTAATAGGGTGAAAAAAATAATTTTACCTAAATAATGCCGTTTTTTGGATAAATATTGCTAACTTTGCAAAATAAAGTGAAGACGAGTGTCTCGTCACGCTATCAATGTGGCGGCACAAGTGTGCAAAGACACCCGAAGAGCCCATACAATCTACTTGAACAAATCAACGTCCGACTGTCAAGTCAAACCATTATTCAACCTAAAATAACATCTATGTCTGGTAAATTGAAATTCTTTCGAATGGCGCTTCTGCTGGCATTCGCCATGTTTGTTGGCAATGCAGCAGCGCAGACCATCAAGGGAAATGTGACCGACTCAAGCGGGGAGCCCGTGATTGGAGCAACTGTCATGGAGACAGGTACTTCAAACGGCACGGTAACCGACATTGACGGAAACTTTACCCTTAGTGTAAAAGGCAAAGAGCTTACCATCTCCTACATCGGCATGAAAACGCAGAAGGTGGATATCTCCGGTAAGCAGAGTGTGAACGTAGTGCTCGAGGACGAGTCATCGACCCTTAATGACGTGGTGGTAATCGGTTACGGTACTGCCCGCAAGAAGGATTTGACAGGTTCTGTGTCCACGGTGAAAGGTCAGGAACTCACCAAGGTGCCTGTACCCAACGTGAGCGAGGCACTGACCGGTAAGATGGCTGGTGTGCATGTAACCACAACCGACGGTTCTCCCGATGCAGAAATTCTTATCCGCGTTCGTGGTGGCGGTTCTATCACAGGTGACAACAGTCCTCTGTACGTAGTGGACGGTTTCCAGACCGAGAGCATCAGCGACATCTCCCCTAACGACATTGAAGACATCACTGTGCTGAAAGACGCCTCATCGACCGCCATTTACGGTTCTCAGGGTGCAAACGGTGTGATTCTCATCACCACGAAGAATGCCAAGAGCGGCAAGACTCAGATCACCTACAACGGCTTTGTTCAGACGAAGACCGTGTCGAACCGTCTTGACCCGATGGACACCTACGACTATGTGATGTCGAACTATGAGTATGCTTTGATTCGCGGCGAGAGCAGTCTGAATTCTTTCTACAAGCAATTTGGTGTGTTCGACGACCTCTATCTTTACAAGAGCATTGAGGCCATCGACTGGCAGGAAGACATGTTTGGCGCCGATGTGCTTTCGCACAGCCACAACGTGGGTCTTACCGGCGGTACCGACAAGACGAAGTTCTCTCTCTCTGGCACTTATGACTACAATGGTGGTCTGATGCCCGACAATGACTTCAGCCGTTTTGCTTTCATGTTCAAGTTGAACCATGACATCAGCAAGAGCCTGAAATTCAACCTAAAGGCAAACGTGAGCGACCAGCTTGTGAATGGACAGGGAACTCAGGGTGGAACATACAAGATTCGTACCACCCAAGCCATCACCTCTGTAGCCACCAAGGGACTTTCCGAGTTTATCACTCCCGATTTTGCCAGTATGACAGACGAAGAGTATGAGGAGTGGCAGGACAGCCAATTGACACTTGCCGAGCAGGCCAAGCGTTACTGGCGCAAGCGCAACAACCGCAAGTACGGTTTCAACGCTGCCCTTGACTGGACCATCCTCAAAGGACTAAAGGCTCACATGGAAGGCGGTTACGAGTACCAGTTCAACGAGACAAAGAACTGGTGGGGTCACACCACGAACCAGGCCTCTTATGTAGGCGGTCTTCCCCTTGCCGACTGGACAAAGGTGAACGTACGTACGATTCGCGAGAGTGTGAACCTGAGTTATGACAAGCGCTTCGGTAAAGACCATCGACTGAACGTGATGGTAGGTCAGGAGTACCGCAACCAGATGCAGGACCAGAACTACATGTACGGCACCCGTTACAGCAAGTCGATGAGTCCTGATGACGTTTTCGCCAACTTTGCGAGCCAAGGCGACGGTGCCATACTCCGCGCTGAGAGCACAGTTTCTGCTGATGTCCGTCTGCTTTCCTTCTTCGGCCGTATCAACTATGACTACAAAGACCGCTACCTTCTGACCGTTACTTTCCGTGAGGATGGCAGTTCCAAGTTCGCCCATGGCAAACAGTGGGGTTTCTTCCCTGCCGCCGCTGCTTCCTGGCGTATTGTTGAGGAGCCCTTCATGGAGAAGACAAAGAACTGGCTCTCCAACCTGAAGCTCCGTCTCTCCTATGGTAAGGTAGGTAACAACCGTCTTGGTAACAACACCTTCGTTCAGCTTTATAATCTGAACAGTGGCAGCAAGCGCTATGGTGTGGGTGAGTCATCGAACACCGATCTCTCCGCCTCTTCAGTGCTTGCCAATCCCAACATCACTTGGGAGAAACGCACCACGCGTAACCTTGGTTTGGACTTCGGTTTCTTCCGCGAGCGTCTGACCGGTAGTATCGAGTACTACTGGAACAACACCACCGACCTTCTGATCAACCACGACATCTCAGCCGCCGGTTACACCTCTGTTTGGGAGAACTGCGCCGAGACGAGCAACAAAGGTATTGAGCTCAGTTTGAACGGTGTGATTTTGCAGAAGAAGAACTTCAGCCTGAATGCCAACTTCAACATCGGCTTCGACAACTCGAACGTGGAGAAGATTGCCAACGGTCTTGACCAGATGACATTCCCCTCAGGCTGGGCCGGCACCGACAACCGCAACCAGCAAGACTACATTGTGCGTGTAGGCGACCCCATTGGTCTGATTTACGGTTGGAAGACCGACGGTTACTATAAGACCTCTGACTTTGAGAACTATGAGAACGGCACCTACAATCTGAAAGATGGTGTTGCCACCACAGCCCTTTTGGGTGGTGCCATCGGCATCCGTCCCGGTACCATCAAGTTGCAGGACATCAGTGGTCCTAACGGCACTCCCGACGGAGTGGTTGATGCCAATGATATCACCGTGATAGGTGACACCAATGCTGACTTCACAGGTGGTTTCGGTCTAAGCGGAACGTTATATGACTTTGACTTCTCAGCCAACTTCACCTTCACCTACGGCAACGACATCTACAACGCCAACAAGATTGCCTCATCGCAGCAGTACCGTTCGGGTACCTATCCCAATATGCTGAATGACATGCGTCAGGCCAATGCCTACTCCTACATGAATCCAGAGACAGGCACGCTGCTGACCAGTCTTGAAGACCTTGCGTTCTATAATGAGGGCGGTAATGGAGCAAGCCCGAAGGCTATGTGGAGTCCCTATTCATTCGGCAGTGCCGTTGTGATGCCCACCGACTGGGCGATTGAGGACGCATCCTTCCTTCGTTTGCAGAGTGTGACCATCGGTTATACCCTTCCCTCAACCCTAACCAAGAAAGCAGGTATCCAGCGTCTGCGTCTCTATGTGACAGGCAGTAACCTGTTCTGTATCACCAACTACTCCGGTTACGACCCTGAGGTGAGTTCCTATTCACGCAACAGCAGCTATTCCGGTCTTACTCCCGGTATCGACTACTCTTCATATCCTAAGAGCCGCGCCTTCACATTCGGCTTGAACCTGACCCTGTAATATAAAAAAGACATACAACGATATGAAACTCA
>JAEEGL010334915.1_pt1 | contig 16787 bp, 11 predicted proteins | sample 9134231 | NCBI WGS metagenome assembly JAEEGL01 (sample SAMN16246548, study PRJNA631951) | gut metagenome | biome: gut microbiome; feature: rumen; material: fiber-attached | host: Bos | place: Iran: Karaj | collected 2018-10
AAAAAATCAGTTTGGAAAGGTGGCTGAGTTTGGTTTAAGGCGCACGCCTGGAGAGCGTGAATAGGGGTAACTCTATCGCGGGTTCGAATCCCGCCCTTTCCGATTTTGGGCCTCGTCCAAGAGTATTCTTGGTAGTAACGGCCAGTTCTGGAAGCATTGATGGATGGGTTCCACACGGCGAAAGTCCGTGAACTCCGCCAGGATCGGAAGATAGCAACGGTAAGCGATTGCTTTCGGGTGATGTGGATGTGCCTGTCCTGAGCCTAAGGTTCTGGAAACGTGCTGTTGAGATGCAGTAAGATGAGGCTCTCTTAAACAAAAGCCTGGTGACAGGTCTTTTTTTTTATACGGAGAAGTTTGTGACAGTTCCTGCCAGACAAAATCTTTATCGAAAATATCGTCCACAAAAGTTTTCTGAACTTGCTGGACAAGAACATATTTCCAAAACTATTCAATCTGCTATTTCAACAGGCAGAATTTCTCACGCTTATATGTTTTCTGGCCCGAGAGGTACAGGTAAAACTTCTTCTGCAAGATTACTAGCTAAAATTTTAAACTGTAAAAATCTTCAAAAAGACAAAAACGGTCTTCCCGATTGTTGTGGAGTTTGTGATAATTGCAAGCGTATTGAAGAAATGAATTTCATGGATATCGTTGAAATAGACGCAGCTTCAAACAACGGTGTAGAAGACATAAGGCAAATGCGTGAAAAGGTTAAATACAAACCAGCCGAAGGCAAGTATAAGATTTATATTATAGATGAAGTTCATATGCTTTCTGGTTCTGCATTTAACGCTTTTCTAAAAACCTTAGAAGAACCACCGGAAAATGTAATTTTTGTATTGGCGACAACAGATCCTCAGAAGGTTCCGGCAACTATTATTTCTCGTTGTCAGTGCTTTGATTTTCATTCTGTATCAAGAAAAACCATACAAAAAAGGTTAGAAGAAATAGTTGCTTTGGAACATGAATCCGGTGAATTCCCAGATTTTGAACCAGAAGCTCTTTCTGTAATTGCAGAATGTGCAGAAGGTGGTTTTAGAGACGCTTTAAGTATATTAGACCAGATTTCCTCTTCTTCTGTTACAGGAAAAATCACTCTAGAACAAGTTCTGGAGATGACTCGCCGTCTTAGTTATTCTACTCTTAAATCTATTGCTGAAGCTGTTTTTGCTCATGATTTATCTGCTTTGGTTAAGGTCTTGAATGAACTATATGTTAAGGGTTATGAGCCTCTTACTATAGGTCGCGACCTTTTGGAATACTTACGCAGATGTATGATTTTAAAAATTGATTCTAATGCCAATCAGATTCTTGATTTGCCTGTTGAGCAGATAAATGAAATTTTAACTCAGATAAAAGACATTAATGTAAGATATTTAATTGGAAGTGTCACAAGAGTTGAACGAATGTTAATGACTTTAAGAACTTCTCTTCAAGCGAGAATACTTCTTGAGTCAGAATTGATCAAACTTGGATTAGGTGACGAAATATTTGCTTCTGAAGCTTTAGAAAAACGCATTGAGCTTTTAGAACAAAAAGTTGCTGGTTTAAAACGTATAGCTACAGGTAATCAGCTTGCAGGAAGAATAACAGCATCTTCTTCTCCCGCGAATCATTATTCCAGACCGATATCAGAACCTGTACCAACAACAGTTAGTTCTGTAAAAAATACTGTTTCAAGACCGTTAAGCAGTTCAACTTCTACTGCTAATACGACAAAAAGTGTTAATGATGATTTAACTAAACTTAGAGCTGTAGTAGATAAGACATCTAAGGTTATTTCTTCATTCATGCTTTCTGCTACTCTAAAAAAAGATGTTAAAGGTACAATAACTTTAATTGTACCTCATTCATTTGCTTACACAAAGCTGAAAGAAGAAAAATCCACCGCTATTATTTTGGAAGCGGCTAAAGAAATCTGGCCAAATACTGAAAAAATAATAATAAGTATGACTGGAAGTTCTAATGAGGTTTCTTCTGCTCCTAAAGCCGTCAGTCAGCCTGTTCAACGAGTAGATATACGTGAAGAAATAGCTAAAATAGATGAAGAGGCTAAACAAAAAGTTAAACAAAAGCCTGAAATATCTGATGCATTAGAAGTTTTTGGCGGAGATATAATTAGAATAGAATAATTTTTTTTATATCTATAAAAAAATCAAAAAAAGATGTACATAAAAGTCTTGACTTTTTGTGTACTCTTTTTTTGTCAAACAGAATAAAAATTTTCTTCCTATAATGGCTTTAACTCTAAATGTCAAAGGGTATTTAAAAATAGTTTTCCACAAGGAAGATTTCTTTATTAATCATTATCCCCATAGTTATACACTTTTTCAACATCCGACCTGTGTACAATATTTTTTTGTTGATAACAAAATTATTTTAGTTGTAAACGGCTTGTAAAAAGAGTTCTATTAAAACTTGCCTTTTTAGTTTTTGTTTTTTGAAATAAATATGCTTTGATATGTATCAAAAAAATGATAAATTAAAATTTTTCTAAAATTATAATGGATTTTTTGAATAAAAAAGAAAACTTTTTTCGTTTTTTTATGTATAATAATTGTAATAAGATTTTATGGTTGATAAAAGTTTATCAAAACTAACCAATCATAAGAAGTAGCTAATAGCAGCAATAATTAAGAATACTGCCCATAATCCGGATAAGTTTTCCGTAATAACAAGGAGACCTGTTTTGAAGAACCTAAGATATGTTTTAATGGCATTGATATTGGTGTCTGTATTTTGTTTTCAGGCAACTAAAGCTTCTGCATTAGAAGCAAAATTTGATTTTTACTATCAGTCTATTGAAGAAGTTAAAACTATTAACGAACCAGTAGAAGAAGATGACAGTCTTTGGACAAAAATCAAAAAGACAGTTAAAAAAGGAACAAATACAGTTAAAAGATTATGGGAAAAAGGCGTAACTAGAAACTTCTTCCCTGGCGAAGGCGAAAAAACCTGGTATTCTGAAAAAGATCACAATATTGCTTATACTGTAAAAAGAACAAAAGTAACTACAGAAGCTGAATTATTAGCTGCTATGGGTGTAAAATCCGAAGATGAACTTACTAATGGTCAAAAAGCTCTTCTTTCTGCTTTCCGTACTGCTAAATCACAAGCTGTAGCAGATGAAGCTAAAATTGCTTATATTCCAAAAGTAAAAGTTATTCTTTCTGATACTACTGGTTATGATGATGAATCTAAGTATCCGAATGTTGAAAAAGACTTCTGGCCATATTCTTCTAACCTTGCTATTAATATGAGCAGCAAGAACTACAACTATGCTGGTGGCGATAAAGATGCTGCATCAACATTTGTTCACGAATATGCTCACTGCTTAGATACTACTTTCAAAGAATTAAAGAATCCTTACGGTCTTGATGGTAGTCATTATGGTAATGAAATAACTGGTAAAAGAGCTGCTTTCGTAGAAGCTTGGGCAGAATACAACGAAATGATAGCTTCTGAAGATGAAGCTAAATCTATTCTTAAGAGATCTGAAGTTCTTTGTGAAGAATCTAAGACTGAAGCTGGTTCTTATACTTGGAACATTAAACAGGAAGATTGTACTGCTGATCAGCTTATGAGATCTGAAGCTCATTTGGCTAAACTTCTCTATCGTTTAACTATGGAAACCGATAACGGTAAAGATAAAGTTTATAAAGCATTCACAAGCACAAGATTGAATGTTTTAAGAGATATGACTACTCTTGTTAAGAAGTTTATTAAACAGAATCCTGAAGATACTGAAACTGTTTGCAAAATAGTAGATGAAGTATTCTTAGGTAAAATGACTGATGAAGAATTTCTTGATTATGTTGGAAAAACTGACGCTACTAAGGCTTACTTAGAAAAACGCGGAAGCAACAAAGAAAGCGATCTTGAAATTACAGACGAAACTGCTGAAGTTACTACTTCTAATGGTAAGATAGAATTTGAAAATACTTCAAGCGATCCTTTCTCTGATGATTGATAAATAATAAATAATAAGTTAAAAAAAAAGCCTTCTTATGAAGGCTTTTTTTTATGGTAAAATATCTTCATTCAAATGGAGAGAAATATGAAAAAAAGCTTTTTTACCCTATTGCTATTTATAACTTGTTTTACAACTTCTGCTTTTTCTGAAGAAGTTTTTATGGATGTAAATTTTGAAGAAACCAATGAAATTTATAGAATAAAAACTTTCAATGAAGATACCAATCCTGTTGGTTGGATTTTTTCAACTGAACTAAAGGTTTTGGGTTACTACATTGATGCAATCTGTAATCATAGATTTATTTATGAAAATACGGAACCAGAAGAAGATTTTAAACCTTCTTCCAACTTTATATACAGACAAGTTTTCGATGGCAGCCTTTCTGAAGCAGATATGGGCAGAGCTGGTCATCAAGCTTGTTTGGATTCTCGAGATAAAATTATTCCTGGTGAAAATGGAAAAATAATATATAGAACTCCTAATGTTGTTTTCAGTGCAGGAAACGGAAAACCAGTAGAAGAATCAAAAGCAAAAGAAGAATTATTGGAAAATGAATGTGGAATAATAGAGAACAAGAATTGGTATTACATTCCTAATGGTAGTTGGTATCAAAGCTGGCATTCTATTAGTGTTTCAAGCCCTTCATATGACATTTTTTATGATAGATGGGAAGAAAAGCAAAGTGTTTTCTTTGAAGAACTTTGGAGAGGCGACTCTTTATATAAGGCATTTGAAAGACCTGTTGGTCTTGTTCCCACAAAAAGACTTTTAAGAGCTCAGATAGATGGAGCCTTAGAAGAAGTTGATGGCGGTAATCTTAAACCTGTTTTAGAAGCTTCATATAATAAAGCTTTTTATATGACCCCTGGTAGATATAATCAAGAAAGTAAAATAGGTTGCTATTACTGGTATGGAAATCAAAAAGGTACTTTTTCTGTTGATAAGTCTAAGGTTGATATAACACCTATTTATGAGTCATTAGAACCAGAAAAAAGATTTGTTTGTTATGGAACAGCAATAACGGGTCTTAGAAAATTTTATATTTTGGGAACTGATATTCTCAAGCAATGGTTGGCAAAGTTTGCTTTTCCGACTCAAAAAGCAGAATGCACTAATGTAGCTTTTGTCTCTTTGGAAAAAACTTTTAAATCTATGATATTTGTTTATTCTGAACCAGAAGATTGTATTTATAGATTTATCATAAATGAAGAAAATGAAGTAGATATAGGCTTGCCAAAGAAAATTGAACTGAAGTTTAAGGTTTCAGCTATGGCTGTTGGCGAACAAGGCACACTTTATCTGATACCGGAATTAGTAATTAAACCTAAGCCAGAATTAAGCAATTTAGAAGATGTAGATATGGAATCCTGTCTTGTTTTAGAAACTAATAAGGAAATCAACCTGGAAAGTAAAGAAGAATCAGAAGACAGCTATAATGAGAGAGCTAAGATGTTCAATATGCTTACTTGTGATGCTAAGTGTAAGATAATCTTATCCAGACCCTACTATATGTATTTCTATGAAATTCCTTTTTCTACTAATTCTATTAATAAACTTGATTATGAATTGTTCTTAGGAAAAGAATATTTTTCTTGTGATGCTACTTTTAAGAATATAACCCTGTCTAAACTTAATGGAAGACTAGAAACATTACTTGAGGAATCTAAAAAAACAGGGAACTCTATCAACCCAGTGGAAGATAAAGTTCCCGGTTATAAAAACAGTTTAAAAAAGCCTCAAAGCATTTATTTAGCAATATTTGATAAGGATTAATCAGCTAAATTCTTTTAGAAGCTCTTCTAATTCAGGATCATCGAATGGCTCGTCTTGAGATTCTTTAATCATAAAGACGAGCTTTTTCATTTCTAGTTCAGTTAATTTTCCGTTATTTTTACTTGGAAGTTTTTCAGCTTCTTCCTTAAGCAGTTTTTTGATGAATTTTTCTCTAGTAGACTTATCGCTTACAACCTGGAAGATTTTTTCTGCCAAGACTTGAGGGTCACACATCTTATAAGTGCCTTCTTGAATCTGGCGTGTGATTTCCTGTATATGCTCCATTCTCTGTAATTGTTGCTGTTGAAGAATACGCATATTGTTTTCCATATTGCTGCGCATCATAACAGGTTGATTGAGAGTGCCGGAGCTTTTTGAAGTTCCTGAAGTTTTGGTTTTTAAGGTATCATCAAAGGATGAACTTTTATCAACCTTAGCTTTAGGCTTTGTTGTAATAATAATAGTTTTACCAGAGCCATTAATGGCGTCAACCATATCAATACTCCCTTATATTTATTTATTAACGAGTATAATTTCCCTAATTCTATATTTATTATCGTCATTATTTACATTTTTGTTAACACTTTTTATTTTTCAAATCCGAAGGTTTTTTTGCCGATAGCAATAATAAAAATATAGTTGTTTGGAGGCAGCCTTTATGCAAAAGAAAGTATTAAAATCAGTAGTTTTAGCTTCAGCTTTTATGATTGGTGGCTCTGGAGCTTATGTTCAGGCTGCTATTGGTGGAACTAATTATAATAGTTGTTTTTCTGCAGGAGAAAAAGCTTTAGCTGTTTCTGATTATGTTTCTGCAGCAGAAAACTATGCTCAGGCTTTAAAATATAAGCCAGACGATCTTCGTTCTCACTTAAAATATGCACAGGTATTGTATTCTTTAAGTAAGTATGAAGAAAGTAATTCTCATTTACAAACCGTATTGCAGAATTCCCCAAACAACATCATTGCAAGATTATACTTAGCAGAAAACTATATTCAGCTTGATAAAGAAGAATTGGCTAAAGAACAGCTGGAATGGATTTTAAAGGTTCAGCCTGGCCATCAAAAGGCAAAAAGCTTATATGAAAAGATTACTAACAAAGAATATTGTTCTGGACCAATCGTAGAAAAGACTCTTTACAGTGAAAATGAATTAAAAGAAGAAAGCCAAAATCAGGTTAAAAATCAGGTTAAAGAAGAAACTCAAAGTAAAGAAGAATCTCTTTCTGAAACAGAAGTTGAATTAAATCTATCTGACAACGATTCAAAATCTTTATCAGATAAGGAAGCTTCTATTCTGAAGAAACAGGATGATTCTATGCAGTTCACGCCATATGTTGCCGGCGCCAAGAAAGTTGCTGAAAAAAAAGAAGTAGAATCAAAGCCTGTGATGCCTTTAGCTAGAGAAGATATTACAACAACAGATAAAGAAAGCTTTTTCAAAGCAGCGAAAGATTCTTATATAATCAATCTTGAAAAAGCAAGATATGAAATTGAAAAAGGCGATCTTGCTTCTGCTGAAAAATCTATAAATATAGCTGATAAACTAGCTAGAAATGGAAAAAACAACAGAAATATCCTTGAAGTTCAGATATTTAAAAGTTTGATTTATATTTATAATTGTGAGTTTGAAAAGTTTGGTAAGCATTTAATGACTTTGAAACCAGCATTGTCTGCAGAATCATATCAGTCTTTCCTTGATATTTATTCAAGAGCCGATGCTTTGAAAAACGATGATGACAAAAGACGTTTATCGGCAGGTGTAGCAGCAGGTGCAGGTCATTATGCTGTAGTAGCATCTCTTTTAAAGCCTGTCTTTGAAAAAAATACAAATGATCCTCTGGTTTATTCAATGCTTTCAGATGCACAGTTTAATGTTTTTGACTATGAAGAAGCTGGCAATACATTGAAAAAATATGTTGAAAGCAATCCTGAAAGTGCAGAAGCTCATTTTAATATGGCTAGATTCTATTTAACAGCAGATTATAAGCCAGAATTAGCTAGAAGCTATGCTCAGAAAGCAGCAGAATTAAATCCTGGTGATGCAAGATTTAACGTTATCAATGCTCTTACTGACTATTCAGAAGGAAAAATAGAAGAAGGAATTAATAAAATAAAGGAATTAATGCCTACTTTAGAAGATACTTCTATGAAAGCTATCTGCCAACGTCTTATTTCTGATGGGGAAAAAGCAACTTCAGATTCTTCTAAAAATTTCGTTTCTATGTTGGCTTTGCCTGGTTCTAAACAATCTAACCCTGGTGTGTTCAGATTTGTTGGTGAAGACGAATTGAAGAGGGGTTCTTATTTCAGCGCAATGGATAAATTTGAAAAAGCAGATGAAAAAGTTGAAATGGGAAGAGTCTACTTAGGCTTAGCTTCTGCTCTAACTTCAGCAAAAGAAACTGAAATGGCTTCTCTGGCTGCTGGCTACGGATTAAAACTCATTAAGGAAGATATGGCAAGAGGTAAGAATATTGCCAGAGCCAGTCTTTACAAGGCTCTTTATGATCATGAAAGAAAAGACAATGAATCTGCTCTTGCTTCCATAGACTTAGGTCTAAATTGTAAAGATTTGGATTTCTCAACTTATAATAAATTAATTTCACTTTATGATAGTTTATCTGTGAAAATTCAGTAATTTTTAGATAGTTTAATAAATTTTTTATATAGTTTTGGGCTCATTATAAAAAATACGTTGCTTTTTTATAGTTGTTCTAATTATAATTTACACTAATTGTAATTTATTTAGTTTCGGAGGATTCCTTAACCATGCCCAAAGGACAAACTATTCTTGTAGCAGAAGACTCTTTAATGCTACGTAAGGTTGCCTGCTTCCCTCTAGAGAAGACAGGTTATAAGGTTTTAGAAGCCAATAATGGTATCGAAGCAATTGAAGCTATGTCTAAAAATCACGTAGACATGCTTATTACAGACCTGAATATGCCAGGCATGGATGGTTTTGAACTTATTGCTCATGTTAAAGAAGATGAAAAGTTCAAGCATATACCTATAATCATCCTTACTACAGAAGGCAAAAAAGAAATGGTAATGAAAGGGTTGACTCTTGGTGCTAATTCTTTCTTGCAGAAGCCTATTAAACCAGATTTAATGCTTCAAGAAGTTGAAAGACTTCTTAATAAAGCATCTAAGGGGGCTTAATTATGGCAACAGCTGAAGTACTCCTTGAACAACTCAAAAATACAGATCCTAATCTTCGCAGAAAAGCTATTCGTGGTTTGACTTCTTATCCAGAAAATAAAGAAGTTGTATCCGCTCTTTGTGATGCCCTTGGTGACCCCAATAAAGGTGTTCAAAACATAACTATCGAAGTTCTTTCTTCGATGCCACACGAAAACGTGGTTTTAGGATTAATTAACGTTGTAAAGAGCCCTGATTTAAATACTAGAAATGCAGGTATGACAATTCTTCGTAATTTGGGCTCAATGGCTATTGCTCCAATAGTAACAGCATTAAATGCATCTAATGATGTTGACGAAATTATTCAGTTGCTTGTTATTCTTGGTGACATTAAGTCTCATCTTGCTACAGATACAGTAATAAAATACATTACTCATGAAGATGACAACGTTAAAACTACTGCTGTTGAATCATTAGGCAAGATTCAAGATCCAAAAGCAGTAAAAGTTCTTCTTGAAACCTATAAAAATACAGATATTCTGAAATATTCTATTGTTGAAGCTTTAGGTAATATAGCTGTTGAAGAAGTTCTGCCAGTATTGATTGGTTCTCTTGAATCTATCGATATGCTTGAATATTTTACAGCAATAGGTGCTTTGGGTGCTACAGAATCTCCAAAAGCTATCGAAGTTCTCTGCAAGAAAATAACTTCAGAAGAAGATGCTGGAACAAGAAGACTTATTTTCAAGTCATTGGCTCAGATTGAAGAAGCAAATCCTGGTTCTGTTAAACATTATGTTACAGAAAAAATCCAGGAAGTTCTGATTGGTCTATTAGACAATCATGATGCTGCTGAATACAGATATTTAGTAGAAATAGCTTCATCTTTGGAAAACGAAATGTTTGCTTCAGCTCTACTTGATGCTTTGGAAAGCCCAGAAGAAGAAATTTCTGATGCCGCTTTTGCCGGTTTGTGCAAACTTGGTTCAAAGGCTGTAAAAGTTTCTCTTGATAAGATTGGTAGAGTAGAACCTTCTGTAGCAGTAAAAATACTCCAATATCTTGAAAAATTCCCAATGGGCGATATTCCTAATGCTATTTCCATGTTCAGCCAGAATCCTGATGATTCATTGAGACAGGCATTAGCAAAGACCCTCGGCGCATGCAAATGCGAAGTTGCATTCAACACATTGAAAGAAATGCTCAGCGATGTTGATGAAACTGTTCGTAAGAATGCCGTTGTTTCTATTTCTAGCATGTTGGATTGTCCAGGTGCTATTCAGGCTCTTATTGGAAAATTCAGAGATATTAACGGTCACGTAAGACGTGAAGCTTGTTTGGCTATGGCTAATACAGGCAGTGCAGAAATTGTTGAACCTTTGTTTGGTGTTATAGCAGCTGAACCTTATGGTGACGTTCGCGAAGCAGCAGCATCTGTTTTAGCTCGTCGTAAAGATCCAGCAATAACCAAGAGACTTCTTGAAATGTTAGATGATACAAATTCAAGAATTCGCGAAACAATTTCTAAGACTATTTGGCAGTGTGGTTCTACTGTTGCTGTTGATTCTTTGATTAACAAACTTAGCGACAGCGAATGGCGTGTAATAGTTAATTCTTGTAATTCTCTTGAAAATATGAGAGATCTCAAGTCTATTTTCCCATTAAAAGAATTGTTAAAGAATGGCGATTGGCAGATAAGAATTGCTGCTCTCTCTGCTTTGAGAGCATTCAAGTCTAATCAGCTTAAACAGTTCTTCATCCCATTACTGGCAGATGAAAATCCACAGGTTGCAAAACTTGCTGTTGTTGCTTTAAGTGAAATCGGCGACAAGTCTCTTGATGCAGATTTCAAGAAATACATCAATCATAGCAGATGGGAAGTAAGATATCAGATTGTTAAGGCTCTTGGTTCTATTAAGAGCACTAGCTGTATTGAACTTCTTAAACAAATCGTTGAAAAAGATTCTAGCAACGCAGTTCGTTCTAGAGCTATTCTAACTCTTTCTAAACTTAATGATAATACAAGTGCAGACATCGTTTTCAAGATGCTTGATAACGAAGACAAAAACCTTGTTGTTTCTGCAATCAAGTATTTCAAAGATAGACCAAACGGTCATGCTGGTTTAGAAGAAAAATTAAAAGATATTTTCTGTAAAGATACTTGGATAAAAGATTACTTCATCAGTACTTTTGCTCAGAATAGTTCTGAATTTATAGAAAAGATTCTTAAAGAAGTCGTAGCTCCAAGACAGGCTAAGTATATTGACCGTATTAAGAAGTCTGAAGTTGCTGAAAAGGGCATGAATGATGAAGAAGCTCTTCTTCTCAGAGAAATAATTGCAGACAAGTGCGGTATTGAAATAAAAGACAAGAAAGCTCTTGAAAATAAACTTAGTCGCAATCTTGAAAAGTTCTTTATTACTTCCTGGATAGAATATTATCACAGCTTGAGATACGGTTGTGAAGAAGCTATGCTTACCAGTCTTTATGATTCTATCACTAACCCAGTTACTGAATTCTTTGGTGAAGCTCAGCAGACTAAGGTATTGATTTCTAACATTCTTCCAGAACTTATTGAAGAAAGAGTCAAGGCTAACAGCGATAAGTTGAGAATACTCTGCTGTGGTACTTCTTATGGTCCAGAAGCTTATTCTATAGCTCTTTCTGTAATTGAAGATTTGCATACAGACAGAATCAATATAGAAGTTACCGGTATAGATATTTCTCATATCTGTTTGAATACTGCTAAACGTGGTATTTACAAACGTGAAATCTTCAGATTTGTAGACCAGAAGTATACTGATATTTACTTTGAAGACGACCGCGGTGATTTACGCATTAAAGATGAAGTAAAGAACAAAGTCGAATTCAAGTTCACAAATACTCTTGATTCTGAAGCAATGGAACAGCTTGGTGAATACGATGTTGTAATTTGCCGCAACCTCTTCTCTGATTTCTCTCAGAAAGCAAAAGAACGCATGGCAGAAAATATTTACAATATTCTGGTTCCTGGCGGGGTTCTTCTTATTGCTGGTAAAGAAACTCTCTACAATGTTACTAAGGCTTTCAGACTGCAATCGTTCGATAATGTTGTTGCCTATAAAAAGCTTTAATTAAGGACTAAAAAAGCCTACGCATATGCGTAGGCTTTTTTTTTATCAAAAACTCTTGAGAAATAATAACAGAGTGTTGTACAATTTTTTCGGTAAAAAAAATGTCTGATATAAATGAACAAAGAAGATTTGATTGGGGTCCTCCTGTTCAGACCGGTGATGGTTTGAAAGAATGGATTATTTATATAGTTATTATAGCTGTTCTCGGAGCAGGTATATGGCTTTTGCTTGATATAAACGGGCAAAAGAAGTTTACTAAGGCAGCCAAAAAAGATGAAGTAATTGTTGCTGTCGACCAGAAATTAGAAACTTTTGTTCCAAAAGAATATGAAGAAGCTCCTTCTATAGAACAGGAAAAAACAGTAGTTGCTGTTGCTGCTACTAATACTGATTCTACTCCTGCTCCTAAGGTAAAAACTCTTAAAAATATGTTTTACGTTCAAATAGGGGCTTTTACTGATGAAGCTTCTGCTAATGAAATCTTTGGGTTATTGAAAAAAGAAAGTATAGAAGCTATTTTACTGAAACCAGATGAACAATTTGAAATTTATCGTTTGGTTGTAGGACCTTACGAAACAGAAAAAATAGCAGAAGACAAAGCAGAACAGCTAAACGAAATAGGTTTCCCATGCTTTGTTGTTGAAGCTCAATAAGTATTTTTAAAATGAGTGTTACCAGTCTCTATATCCATGTTCCTTTTTGTTTCTCAAAATGTGATTATTGCGGTTTTTATTCGATTGTTCCCAGGGAAACCTATTATATAAACCGCTATTTAGACCATCTTAAAAAGAATATAGATAGCTGGTTTAAACTGGATTATATTCCCAAAAACATTAAAACCATTTTTATTGGCGGCGGAAACCCAAGTATGCTTGGGTTAAAAGGAATCAGAAGTCTTATAGATATGGTTTTTGACCATTTAGATAGGGAACAGATTGAAGAAATAACTATAGAGACTAATCCTGAAACTTTAACAGAAGATATTGTTGGCTATTTGTCTGAAATACCTAATATTAGATTAAGTATAGGTATTCAGCGGTTACAGAACGAAGAACTTGCTTTACTTGGAAGAAATGCAAGGGTTGGTTCTGTTATTAGAGCTTTGGATATGGCTTTTTCGGCAATAGATAATATTAGCGCTGATTTTATTCTAGGAGTACCAAATTGTCATTCTATTGCTAAAGATCTTCAAGGATTGATTGAAGATTACCCTTTTAAACATATTTCTGCTTATTTTTTGTCTGTTGAAGAAGGGACTCCTTTACAAAAGAAGGTTGATTCTGGTTTGTTGCAAAATCCAGATGATATTGGGCCTGAAGAAATGTTCGAAGTTGCGGAAGCTTTACAGAAACACGGTTTTGAACATTATGAAATATCAAATTATGCCAAAGAAGGTTATCGTTGCAAACATAATATAGGTTACTGGAAATCCGAAGACTATATTGGTTTTGGTCCTTCAGCAGTTTCATGCATAGACCATATTAGATATTCTGAAGTTCCTTGTTTTGAGAAATGGTTGAATGGAATAAATCCAGAAAAGGAAATATTAAGCGCAGTAGACCAGCGCAATGAGTATTTGATGCTTCATATGCGTCTTTTAACAGATGGTTTGATTCTGGACGAATTTGAAAAAAAATATGGTATTCAAAAAGAAATCTTCTATATAAATCTTAATCGCCATATTTCTGCAGGAGAAGTAATACAAGAGGGGAATACAATACGACTTACTAGTCTTGGAACAGTAATGGCGAATTCCGTAATAAGTGATTTATTTGTTTAAGTTTATTAATTAAATTAAGCTGTTTAGCAAAACATTTGATATAATAAAGTATTATGAGAATAAAAATAATAAGATTATTAATAATTATATCGGTTATTTTTAATGCTGCTTTCTTAGCAGGGCAGGAACTTTCAGGACCTTCTGATGAGGCTAAAGAGGCTTATAAAAAGCCTAATTATTTAGAACCAAAAGAGCTTTTTGAACGAGCTAAGCAGTGTTTGGCAAGTGGAAAACTGGACGATGCCAGACTGTATTCTTTAAGACTGTATTTTGATGGAAACAGAAATGTTAATCTTATTAACATGCTTGGTATGATAGAAATACAAGCTGGAAGACCTCTCTTGGGCTCAGAATGGCTTAGAAAAGCTTGTGCATTAAGCTTGAATAATAAAGCTGCTCAGCGATATCTTCCTCGTTTACCTCAAAAACCAAGACCAATTCCTGTTGACCCGGCAAAGCTTACTGACCATTTTGCAGAAATAACAGATGGTTTGCCTAAACTTATTGAAAAACTTTCTAATTCAAAGCTTCATTATGAAGCTATTTTAAAAGCCTTAGAAAGAGGTCAGTTGTATCTTGCATTGGCTTTAGCTGAAGAATACGAAAAAAAATATCCTGATGATATTGACGGTACTGGGCTTTCAGCTCTTTGTGCCTGGTATTTGGCACGAAATACTGATGCTTTAAAAATGGTTGAAGATAATCTAAAAAAAAGCCCTTATAATGCTTTGTTATTATTTGTAAAAGCAATGCTGAATGATTATCATCCTGCAACAGCAGGTGGAAGCTATTTTAGAGCTTTATATGACTTTGACCAATGGGAAAAAGCCTTAGGATTAGTTGATCAATACAGCAAGCAAAACCCGAATTCTGCTGATGCTTATATTACAGAAGCAAGAATATTACTTGAATTGCATAAAACAAAAGAAGCTGGGGAAGCTTTGCAGGAAGCTGGAAAAAGAGACCCTGGCAACCCAGAAATAGAACTTTTATGGGTCAATTACATGATTCAACGTGATGAAAAGGAAAAAGCTGCTCGAAGACTAGTTAATGCTTTTAAGAGAGGCTATAATCTTCCATCTGTCAATCTGACTGCTGGAATCTTTGCTTTACAAGATGGCAGACTGGATGAAGTAAATATGATTTTGGATGATGCAGCCAGTTGTCTGCCTTTTTCTGACCCAGATGCTTATCCTATCTATGTGTCTATTCTTTTGACTCTTGATAGACTTAACGAAGCAAGAAAAGCTTTAAATATTTGGAAACCTCGTTCGGCTGAAAAAAGTATGTATAGCTATATGGAAGCTTATTATTACTTTAAAAGCAATCACATAAAAGAAGGGTTAGATTGGCTTAGAAAAGCTTTCAAATTAAATCCAAACAGAATAGACGTTCTAAGATTTTTTGTTGCTTTGCCTGTTTTGGAACAAGAAGACAGAAATCTTTATGCTCATATAAACAATAAACTTTGTGAATTATCACAAGGCTTTACTCGTATGAAAGTTCCTGACAGAATCGTTAAGCAGAAACCAGAAATAAAGAAAGAAACAGCTATTGAAGTTGGAGCGCCTGTTGTTTCTGGTAATTTTAAAATTGCTTTGGGAGCAGGAATTGATGCTAGAGGCAGAATTCTTATGCTCGAAGAGCTTAATACTTTATATGGTAAGATAGCTCCTAAAATCGGAACAATAAAAGAACCAGTTAATGTCAGATTTGTTTCAGCAGAAAACCTTGGCCCAACAGTAGTTGTTTATAATGTTGAAAAAGATATGATTACTGTTACTTCCAATTTCTATGATAGTGAAATGATTCGTGAAATTATTGTTTCTAATTTTGATTCATTCAGCGAAGAAGAACTTACTTCCATAATAGAAGAATACCCAAGACATCTATTAGGAGCTGCTTTGGCTAGATATATGATTAATCACATATATCCTCAGGCAAAAGATACCTCTTCTGGCGTATACTGGATGCAGATTGGGTTGTCTGAAATCTTAGCTGGCAGTTCTGCGGTTCAAAGATATAGATTGTTGTTAGCCCAAAGAAGCATTAATTCTCAAGCTGCTAAGTTGTCTTCTTTGAATATGATAAATTCTATTTTTACAGAAGGTTATTCTACTCCGGCAATATTTGAAACAGCTACGGCACAGTCTTATCTTATGACTTGTTATTTAGTAAAAAAACAGGGCTTAGCAAAAGGCTGTAAGAAAATGATGGAATTGATTTCTAAAGTTAGCAGTAGTTCTAGTTTTGATAGTGCTGTAAATGAAGTTTTCAATATTAGTAGTAATGAATTTGACAAAGGTTGGAGAGAAGCTGCTACTTGGGCAATGTCTCAGGGCGCTCCTTATGAATGGTAAAGAATATGGTTGAATTTTTTGCTTCAATGTCTGTTATAGAAATTATATTCAGTATCTGTGCCGGTATAGGTTCTGTGTTCTTTATTCTTAGAGCTATTTCTGTTTTTTGCGGATTTGCTGGCTCTGATGGTGCCGATGGTGGCGGAGCTATAGAAGCCGATGGGAGCGCTGATATGTCTATGCTTCAGGATTTAGATGGAAATGGAATTCCTGATATTCTTGAAACAGATGCCTTGCCAGTAAAATATAAAAACAGATTAATAGAATTTTCTTTACAGAATATAAGTGCCTTTTTGATGATGTTTGGTTTGATTGGGCTTGCTATGATGAAATCAAGCGGTTTCGGCGCTGTTCCTGCTGTAATAGCTGGTTTTGTCGGTGGGGTTTTTATGGCTTGGATTTTAACAAAGGTTACTCGAAGCTTAATGCATTTAAGTAGTTCTGGTAATAAAGTAATTACAACATCAATAGGTAAGATTGGAACTGTTTATTTAACTATTCCTGCAAATGGAACTGGTCAGGTTCAGGTTGAAGTTTCTGGCAGTCTGGAAACACGAGATGCTGTTTCTGCAGACAACGAAGAAATAAAATCAGGCACTGAAATTCAAGTTGTTTCAATAAAGGAAGGCAACGTTCTTTCTGTAACA
>JAEEGL013371086.1_pt1 | contig 16787 bp, 11 predicted proteins | sample 9134231 | NCBI WGS metagenome assembly JAEEGL01 (sample SAMN16246548, study PRJNA631951) | gut metagenome | biome: gut microbiome; feature: rumen; material: fiber-attached | host: Bos | place: Iran: Karaj | collected 2018-10
AAAATCTGTTTTTACGGCACCGTATTTTGTATTTACTCTACAGCCTTCGACAATCGGCAGGATATCGCGCTGTACGCCTTCCCTGCTTACATCCGGACCGCTGCCTGCTTTGTTTCCGGCAATTTTATCGATTTCATCGATAAAAACGATTCCATTCTGCTCGGTTCGCTGTATGGCTTCTTCCTGCACTGCATCATTGTCTATCAGCTTTGCTGCTTCCTGATCCGTAAGGATTTTACGAGCCTCGCGAACCTTTACATGGCGCATCCTTGTACGCTTCGGCATCATATTTCCCATCATATCGCCGAGGCTTATGCTTGAGCCGCCCACTTCAAGAGTCGGCGCTTCCTCTTCAACCTCAAGCTCCAGTTCAGCATCTTCAATCTCATTTCGTAAAAGCTGCTGACGGATTTCTTCCTTCTTTTTTGCCAGTTCCGTCGTTTCTTCCGAACTGGCCTGCTGTTCCTTCTGTTTGCCAAGAAGAAAATCCAGCGGGTTATTGCTCATGCCTTTTTTCTTCGGATGAGCAAGAATGTCCGACAACCGCTCATCTGCGAGCACCCTGGCACGGGGCAGAACTTTTTCTTCGTGTTCTTTCCGAACCATTCGGACTGCGTTTTCCGCCAGATCCCGGATGATGCTTTCCACATCCCTGCCAACATAGCCCACTTCCGTGAATTTTGTAGCTTCCACTTTGATAAACGGCGCATTGACCAGTTTGGCCAGACGCCGGGCAATTTCAGTCTTGCCCACGCCGGTAGGCCCGACCATCAGGATGTTTTTAGGGATAATTTCATCCCGCAGTTCCGGATTAACCTTACTTCTGCGATACCGGTTTCTCAATGCGATTGCTACTGCTTTTTTTGCTTCGTCCTGTCCGACAATATACCGGTTCAGTTCATGGACAATCTGTCTCGGTGTCAGTTGTTCTCCCATAGAAATTCCTCCTTTCAGACAGTCTCAACACTGATATTCTCATTGGTATAAATGCAGATACTGGCAGCAATGCGGAGCGCTTTTTCCGCGATTTCCCTGGCAGAAAGATCCGTATTCTGCATCAGGGCCCGGGCGGCTGCCAATGCATAATTCCCGCCGGAGCCGATTGCAGCAATTCCCTCATCCGGTTCAATCACTTCTCCGGTACCGCTGAGAATCAGAAGGCGTTCCTTATTCGCTGCAATCATCATGGATTCCAGCTGACGCATAGCCTGATCCCCGCGCCAGTTTTGTGCAAGAGCAACGGCAGCCCGTTCAAGATTGCCCCCGGACTGCTGAAGCTTTTCCTCAAATTTCTCGCAAAGGGTAAAAGCATCAGCCACACTGCCTGCAAAACCGATGGCAACCTCTCCGTTATAAAGCCGCCTGACTTTTTTTGCAGTAGTTTTAAAAATCGTATGTTCTCCCATTGTAACCTGTCCGTCACCTGCAATGGCAATTTCTCCGTTTCTGCTCACTGCGCAGATGGTGGTTCCCCTGAACTGACTGCTCATCTGAATTCCTCCTGTTGATTGATCCAGTTGTCTATATATGCAAGTGCTTTTGCTGAAACAGCTTCGTACCTGGTCCGTTTATCGCGGATTTTTTTCTGTCCCGGAACTTCCGGAAGGGCGTCGATAATGCCGAATGTACAGTTCATCGGCTGAAAATGATGGTTTTCCGCGGAAATGTACCTTCCCATTGCACCGATTGCCGTGAATCCCGGGAAAACAACCGGCGAATCGTTATACAGCTGATTTGCCAGGGACAGGGCGGCATACAATCCGCTGGCTGTGCTCTCCACATAGCCTTCTACTCCGGTAATCTGACCTGCGAAATAGCACATAGGCCGGCTGATCATTTCAAAATGATCATTCAGAAAACCGGGACTGTTCAGGAACGTATTTCGGTGCATCATTCCGTAGCGGGCATATTCAGCGTTTTCCAGTCCCGGAATGAGTCCAAACACGCGTTTTTGTTCTCCGTGCTTCAGGCGGGTCTGAAAACCGACAATATTATACATGGTTTCATTGAAGTTATCCTGCCTCAGCTGAACCACTGCAAAAGGTTCCCTGCCTGTCTTCGGATCCTTCAGGCCTACCGGTTTCATGGGCCCGAAAGCCGGTACCATATATCCCCTTTTTGCCATGCTCTCAATCGGCATACAGCCTTCAAAAACACCGGATTCTTCAAATCCGTGGACTTCAGCAGTTTCCGCCGAAATCAATGCATTGATAAAATGATCATATTCCTCCCTGGTCATGGGACAGTTCAGGTAATCTTCTCCCCGTCCATACCGGCTGAGTCTGAACATTTTTGTTTCATCAAGGGAATCCCTGAATACAATCGGCGCGGCAGCATCATAAAAATTCAGAGTATTCAGCCCGGGCAGTTTGCTGATCGTTTGGACAAGACGGTCGCTGGTCAGCGGTCCGGTTGCAATGATTACAGGGCCATCCGGAATATCTTCCAGTTCTTTCCGTATCACCTGTATATTGGGATGATGCAGAATATCTTTCGTGATGCCGGCAGAAAAGGCATTGCGATCCACTGCCAGAGCATCGCCGGCCGGAACCCTGGTTTCATCAGCCCATTTCATGATCAGGGATCCAAGCCGGCGCATTTCTTCCTTCAGCAATCCCACTGCATTGCTCAGCCGGTCTCCTCTGAAACTGTTCGAGCAGACAAGTTCGGCAAAATCATTTGAATGATGTGCAGGCGAAAATTTTTCAGGTTTCATTTCGTAAAGAAGAACCTGAATGCCGCGCTCCGCAAGCTGCCAGGCGGCTTCGCTACCGGCCAATCCGGCACCAATGACGGAAACAGGCGGATGATTAATCATTTTCTTCCTCTTGTGTCATAACGGCAGATTTGAATCTGCAGTTCTCATTTGAGCAAAGGTGAAGGATTTCTCCTTTGCCGTTTCGTTTTTCAACCATATAGCTTCCGCATTTCGGACATTTTTCTGAAACGGGTTTATCCCAGCTGACAAAATCGCACTCCGGATAGCTTTCGCATCCGTAGAATTTGCGGTTCTTTCTGCTGACTTTTTCCAGCAAACGATTTCCGCACTTTGGGCATAAAGCGTCTATATAGGTCAGTAACGGTTTGGTATTTCTGCATTGCGGAAAGTTCGGGCATGCAAGGAACTGACCGAATTTTCCCATTTTATAGACCATCATGGCTCCGCACTGATCGCATTGAACGTCACTGACTTCGTCCTTGATGTCAATTTTTTCTATTTCTTCTTCAGCCACATCCAGCTCTTTACAGAATTCTGGATAAAAGTCCCGCAGAATCTGTTTCCAGTCATCTTTTCCTTCTTCAACAGCATCCAGCTTGGATTCCATGGAAGCCGTAAATTCAGTGTCAACAATCTCACTGAAATAACGGTTCATCATATCATTCACCATAATTCCGAGCTCTGTGGGGAAAAGCCGTTTCTTTTCACGCGTTACATATCCGCGGGAAATAATGGTGCTGATTGTGGGGGCATAGGTGGAAGGCCTTCCGATTCCGTTTTCTTCCAGCGTTCTGACCAGGCTTGCTTCAGTAAACCGGCTCGGGGGCTGGGTAAAATGCTGCGCACTGTCGATTCCGGCAATTTTGATTTCCATTCCCTGTTTTAATACCGGAAGATTCATTTCAACAGAATCAACATTCTCATCCATGCTTTCTTCATAAAGCACGGTAAATCCGGCAAAGGATTTATGCTCCCCGTAGAATCGAAGAAGAACCTTTTCACTGCTGATATCAACCGTCAGCGTCTGATAAACCGCTGCTTCCATCTGACTGGCAATAAAACGGTTGTAAATCAGGCGGTACAGCATGTACTGTTCTCTGCTGAGGGAAGCTTTTATGGATTCCGGAGTCCGCTCAATATTGGTCGGACGAATTGCTTCGTGTGCGTCCTGCGCATTCTTTCTTCCCTTGAACTCGTTTTTTTCCTTGGGAAGAAATTCCGGACCATATCTGGAAGGGATATAAGCCCGGACGGCCTCCATCGCTTCGTCACTGATTCTGACAGAATCTGTACGGATGTAGGTTACAAGGCCCTGAATTCCTTCTCCCGCAATTTCAACGCCTTCATACAGCTGCTGTACAATTTGCATGGTTCTTGCGGTTGTGAAACTGAGCTTACGGCCGGCTTCCTGCTGAAGGCTGGATGTGGTGAAAGGCGGAGCCGGCATCCTTTTTCTTTCCTTGCTTTTGATCTCTGTAATCGAAAAAGAACCGGACTCAATCAGGGAACAGATTGAATCAGCATCTTCCTTGTTTGAAATGACAGCTTTTTTTCCTTCAACAGCGGCAAGCCTGGCGCGGAAGCTCTGTGTGCTGCGGCCGGTTCCAGCTTTGCATTCAGCCGTGATTTCCCAGTATTCTTCCGGAATAAAGGAGTTGATTTCATTTTCCCTGTCTACGACAAGTCGGGTAGCAACGCTTTGAACGCGTCCGGCCGACAACCCTTTCTTGACTTTTGCCCAAAGCAAAGGACTGATTTTATAACCGACAAGACGGTCCAGCGCACGGCGTGCCTGCTGGGCATCAATACGGCCCATATCGAGCTTACGCGGGTTCTTAATGGCATTCTGAACGGCCTTTTTTGTAACCTCGTTGAATTCTATTCTGCAGGGGGTATTCTCGTCCACTCCCAGCACATGATATAGATGCCAGCTGATTGCTTCCCCTTCCCGGTCAGGGTCTGTTGCAAAAAAGATCTGGGAGGCATTTTTGGCTTCCTTACGGATCCGGCTCAATATTTCACCACGGCCGCGGATTGTGATATATTTCATTTCGAAATCATGATCCGGATCAATGCCTAACTGGCTCTTGGGCAGATCGCATACGTGTCCCTGGGAAGCTTCGACTTTATACCCTTTTCCGAGATAACGCCCGATCGTTTTCGCCTTGGCGGGAGATTCCACGATGATCAGTTTTTGTTTCGAGGTTGCCATCCGATTTCATTGCTCCTTTGGGGATCAGTCCTGTCTGATCTTGTATTTTTTACCTGGTAACAGTTCGATTTTTCGTTTTATCTGCAAAACAGTGATTGTACTCATCAATGCCGAAGAAGACAAGCCCGTGGCCTGCAATAATTCATCAAATCCAAGCTCTCCTTTGAGCAGTGCACTGCAGATTACCTTTTCCGGTCCGGTCAGTGCATCCGGTGTCGCGGAACAATCGATATTTTGCCTTACATGAGGAAGATTGTCAAGCCAGTTCATATCCTCCAGGATATCAGCAGCGGTTGTAAAGTAATGGGCTCCTTCCCGCAGGAGCATTCTGTTGGCCTCAGAAAGCGGGGAAACCGGATCTCCGGGATAGGCATAGACTTCCTTTCCCTGCTTCAGCGCGTGCTCGATGGTGGTCATGCTGCCGGACCGAATCCTGGCTTCGATCAGAATCACCGCTGCAGACAGTCCGCTGATAATCCGGTTTCGATAAGGGAAATGCCATCCAAGCGGACTGACGCCGGGAGCATATTCGCTGAGCAGCAATCCTCCGCTTTCCAGGATTTTTTCCTTCAGCGTATCATTTCGTGTCGGGTAATTCTGATCCAGTCCGCAGCCGAGCACGGCAATGGTCGGACTTCCGCCTTCCAGACATCCCATATGGCATTCAGAATCAATTCCATAAGCCATCCCGCTGATTACGGTCACATGATTCCGGCTCAGTTCCATAGAGATTTTTCTTGCGGCTTTCAGTCCGTTATATGATGCAGAACGGCTTCCAACCATTGAAACGGTTTTCGTTTCTTTCAGACATTCGGTTTTTCCCCTGTAAAAAAGCAAGCCCGGCGGACTGTCAATCCTGCGAAGAATATGAGGATAGGTTTTTTCTTCAATCGTAATGCTCCGGATGGCATGCTTTTCCATCAGTAAGGCAAATGTGTCCAGATGCCTGCTGTCTGCTGTTTCTGCCAGATGCCTGAGGCAGGAAGCCGGTATTAAGTTTTGAAGCTCAGGATAATTCTGTTTAATTTCAAAATAGATTTTCTCTGAAGATTCTTTTTCATGAAGAAGGGGAATCAGCCAGTCATAAGGAATTTCAGCAGCTGCCAGCCATGCGTCGTAAACATATGATCTGTAATTCAAATTTCTTCATCTCCAGTATTTCTGGTCCAGTTCTCTGAATTGAATGGCTTCCGCGACATGCTCAGAGGAAAGGATATCTCCGCCGGCCAGATCCGCAATGGTTCTGGCGACTTTGAGAATACGGTAATATGCACGCATACTCATATGAAGAGATTCAACAGCCTGATCAAGAAGAAGCTTCGCCTCGTCAGTCATTGAGCAATATTTTTTGATTGCGGCGTTTTTCATTTGTGCGTTGCAGAAAAAAGATTCTTCGGCATAGCGTTCCTGCTGTATCCTTCTGGCCTCCGCTACCCTGGCAGCCACTTCGGCAGAAGATTCAGCAGGTTCTGAAGAATTGATTTCCTGAACCGGAACAGCATCCACTTCAATCTGAATGTCAATCCGATCCAGCAGCGGTCCGGAGATCCGGTCCAGATATTTGCGAATTTCGTTTTGTGAACATCTGCATGGATGAGAAGTGCTTCCGTAGTATCCGCACGGACAGGGGTTCATTGCTGCCAGGAGCATGAAGGAAGACTGGTAAATCGCCTGATGCCGGATTCGTGTTACGGAAACATGCCCGTCCTCAAGGGGCTGCCGCAGCGCTTCCAGTGCTCCCCTGCTGAATTCCGGCAATTCGTCCAGAAAAAGAACCCCGTTATGCGCCAGCGATACTTCTCCGGGCTTTGCATTTTGTCCCCCGCCGATCAGGGAAGTGACGGATGCACTGTGATGAGGTGCAGAAAAAGGCCTGGATACCATGAGTCCGCTTCCCGGCGGCAGTTTACCGCAGATAGAGTGAATCTTTGTTGTTTCCAGAGCTTCGGCAAAAGTCATCGGAGGAAGAATTCCCGGAAGACATCTGGCCAGCATTGTTTTTCCGCTTCCGGGAACTCCCACCATCAGCATGTTATGCCCGCCAGCAGCAGCAACCTCCAGTGCTCTCCTCGCAGCTTGCTGTCCCCTGATTTGGTTCATATCGGTGTTCACTGTATTTTCACGGCATAATTCAATGAAGCTGACCTGTTTCTGCGGTTTGATTTCCGATTTTCCCTGAATCAGTTCAATGACTTCATTCAGCGTGGAAACAGGATAAATATTCAATCCTTCTATACATGCCACTTCGCTGGCGTTGTCTTTCGGAAGGATTACATTTTCCATTCCGTATTCCTTGGCGCTGATTACCATCGGAAGCGCGCCGTTCACAGGACGAACACTTCCGTCAAGACTCAGTTCCCCGAAAATTATGGTTTTGTCAGATGAAAAATCCGATACGGGAGTAATGCTGAAAAAGGCCTCAAGAACACCGACGGCAATGGGCAAATCAAAAGATGGGCCTTCTTTTTTAAGATCTGCAGGAGCCAGATTGATTGTTACTTTTTCAGCCTGCGACGGAAAGCCGCTGTTAATGATGGCGGCTTTCACCCGATCCCTGCTTTCCCGCACAGAGGTATCCGGAAGTCCGATGATTTCCATGCCCGGAATTCCTCCGGCACAGAACACTTCTACATCCACGGGAAATCCGCTGACTCCTGTTACCCCCATGCTCATCGTTTTTGCCATCTGATTACCCAAGGTCATACTTCCTTTCAAAGACGCGTCAATACCAGATTTTCAGAATCTTCTTTCCAATATCGAGCCATTCAGCCGGCGCCGCCATACCTGTTGCATAAGGCAGCAGCAGAACAAAGAAAACAATGGCAGCTGCCAGGAAAACCGCGGCCAGAATTCCGGCTGCTTTTCTGAGCCTCCTGTCATCTGTACTGAAACACATGGCCAACCCAAGAATCAGAAAAGGAATGCTTGCAAAATAGTGATAAATATACGTTCCCCTCGGAACAAGAACCCATGGCAGGTATTGCGCCAAAAGACTGATAAACAGGAATCCATAGTGTCCGTCAAAGGTGATTCCCTTCAGATGCCAGCGCTCTTCCCTGCCGGCAATGACATAATGCTTGCTGCCGATCCACCGCAAAAGGAGAATTCCCATTGCGCCAAGCGCCCCAAACCATACAACCGGATTCCCGAAGCAGAAAATACTGTGATGCAAAGCAGCGGAGTATGGAACATACATCTCTGATGCATAATACATGGGTTTTCCGATAATCGGCCATTCCCACCAGGGCGAATAGAAAGGATGATCCATGCCAAGCCGCGGTGTGCTGTGATAGTTGAACATACTTTCCTGTGCGCGGATCACGGCATTAAGATAGGAACCCAGGCCGTTGATTCTGGTATTGTATGCCATATAAGGGATATAGCTCAGCAAATAGATCCCAAGAGGAATTACAATGAAAAACAAAACGCACCACAGAGACAGAATAATCACCCGTTTAAAAATATCAATTCCGCTGTCGGTGATGTTTATACGTTCTTTTCCGGAGCATCTGAAACAATGCCAGAAATACAGAATTGCCAGTCCGCATCCGGCATAAATACCGATCCATTTGCTTGCAATGGAAAGCCCCATAAACAGGCCGCTGAAGAAAAGCGGAATCACGGCTTCTCTGATCCGGCATCGGTTCAGATCCGTCTGCATAAAACGCAGCATAAAGAAGAAAGCAAAAATGATAAACAACACAGGAAAACTGTCAATGGTTGCGATCTGGGTCTGGGTAAGATGCATACAGTCAAGCGCCATCAGCAGACACGCAAAAGCAGCAGTCCAGGTTTTTTTTGTAATTTGTTTGGTAAGCAGATAAATCCCGGGAAGCATCAGAATCCCGGCCGCAGCGCCTGCAAATCTCCAGCCGAAAGGAGTCATGCCGAACAAACTGATACACCAGCTGATCAAAACTTTTCCCAGGGGCGGATGGCTTGTTTCATAAGGCACGGTACCGTTCAGGAATTCAAAACCGGTTCTTGCATGATAAATCTCATCGAAATAAGTGCTGTTCCACCAGGAAGGCTGAGCGGGGCCTTCCTGTTCCTGCCCGAAGAATCCGGGAAGTTTCTCCATCGTATCCTGTTCATCAAGCAGCGTTTCAGGATCTGACCACAGGACGGAATCCGAATTGTCTCCCGATCTGGAAACAATGACTGCAGGAATTCTGTTTCCATCTTTATCCCTGAACATTATTTCATTAAGCGTCAGTCCGACCTGATCGGATGTGAGGCGAATATATCTTCCGCTGAAATGCACAATATGGGCTGCATCGGAGTAATAATTCCGCTGCCCTTTTGAGTCAGTATAATACTGAGTAATATATTTCCATTTCCAGCATTGTCCCTGATCCATCTGCGCCGGAATTTCCCCGCCCCATATCTCTCCGTCACTGCTTTGGGAAACGGTAAAATCATAGTAGCTGACCTGTCCAAAGTACAGAACAGTTACATCCTCACGGTCTTCCTGCAGATCAAATACGATTTGTTCGTTTTCTCCGGAGGAAGTCCAGAAGGTCTGAGGGGCTTTATGACTTCCGAGTGTTGAAAGGGAAACCACGCTGAACAGGATCGTTATACCAAGCAAAGCGATTGAGTCACGAATATTCCAGTGCAGTTTCCGGTCCGGCAATTCTGCGACAGTTCTTTGGCTTTTTTCAAACGTCTTTACAGGCAGAAAAGACGGAAGTTTTTGCACCGGCCCCGGCTTGCGGTCTTTCATCAGCTGATAGCCCAGAATCACAGCATAAAGAGCGCCCAGAATATTGAGGATACTCAGAATGTCCGCTAACCAAACCGTATCGGCATTCAGATGCCCGCTAGCAGCGCCAAGACGGATACTGTTGTCCAGAACGATTCCTTCATTCACAAAAACAGTGAAGGAGAAGAGCAGCAGCAGATACAGAATGCGGCGGTCTCTGTGAATGATCCATGCGTACATCAGCAAAAGGAAAGCCGGGAATAAATACCGTTCATGCATTTTTATTCCGAACACATACAACAGCACAAAAAGAAGGGCTCCAAGATACGGCATGAAGGAAATATTGTTGCTTCTCAGCATGATGGAGATCACGATGATAAAAGCATAAGCCATGGCAGCCGTGCCGACAAAAACCCAGTTTGTCCGGAATACAGCGCATCCGAAAAACCAGCAGCTGAATACAGCCGCGATAACGGTTTCAATCAGATGATATTTTTCTTTCCTGTTTTTCAGGTACCAGAGAGAACCGTGAAGCGCGCATGCTGCCCCGAGGAAAACAGGAGCGGCAATATTGGCCAGATTTGAGATTTTGTTCCAGTTTCCGCCCGCAAGATAATAAAGGTTGGCGGTATTCACTGTTGCATAAGGATAGGATCCCAGCGTTTCGCCGTACTGTCGGATCAGCCATCCCGGCTGCTGATGAATACCAAAGGGCAAAACAAGCAGCAAGATAGTTCCGGTTCCGGCAAGAACCCCGATCAGAATACGGCGCAGGTCCCCCGGATTTTTTCTTACAGCAGAAATCATGCAGGCAAGGCCGAGAAAACCCAGCATCAGTGCCTGGGGTTTAACAAGAACAGAAACAGCATACAGAATAACGGCAGGGATCCATTTTCTCCTTGTTGCGCAGATTGCTACCGAGAGGAGCAGCAGACAAAGAACACTGTCCATTTGTCCCCATGCAGCACTGTTCAGGATCGTAACCGGATTGAAGGCCAGAAGAAGAATGATATACTTTCTGTATGGATTCAGGTCCGTGTTTTTCTTCAGAACATGCAACAGAATCCAGCATCCGGCTATATCGCACAGGGATGGAATCAGTCTGTAAATCACACGTGTCAGCCCTGTACCTGCATTCAGAAGGCTGCAGATACGGGCATTCATTCCCAGTACATAGGTGTACAGCGGAGGATAGTCGCAGAAGGAAGTGGACTGATAAAACCGTGTCGGGCCCACCTGCGACATGGTGTTTCCCCAACTCAGGAAGCAGTTTACATCAACACTGTAACCTTCCACAAAGTAACTGAAAACAATCCGGATCAGCAATGCAAGCAGAAGGACCGCCGCAGAACGAAGAGAATCCTTTTTTTCAGTCTTTGCAAGCCTGTCTGAATTCCCATCCTTCCAGAGGTATACAGCGGCCAAAAAAGCAGCAGCATAGATCCCAAAAATGATAAGCAGCTCAGGCAGCGCCGCCCGTGCGGTACTTTCGTTTTCTTCAACCGGTTCAGAAGATTCATAGGAACTGTTTCCGTTTTCCCTGCTGAACCAGAGATCCGCATAGACTCCATCCGGAATATCATCCACTTTTTTCAGTACCAGATGATCAAAACCGGCAATTCCCTTGCTTTCCCCGCTGTACCCGCCAAGCCGGGCGAAAACAGTAATTTCATATTGGTTCGGCCCGGTTTCGCCATAGTATTCAATATGTTTCCATTTCCCTTCGGTATCATATATTTTTTCACTGAATGCGTATATCCCCTCAATACTCAGGTTTGCGCCATGACCTTCCGTTACATTTTCAGCCAGGATATCTCCGCTCAGGCAATACATGGATTCCGGCTCCACCTGAACCGTCTGGGCAAACCGCGCATCATTCAGGGTTGTATTATGAATGGATACAGAATGCGATCCGGGGCCTTCCGCCCCATCTGTGACCGAATAAACAGAGTATCCGGAATTCATCAGATATGCATCCGTGAACCATCCTTCAGGGAGATTCTCCGCATTCAGTTTTTCAAAATCCCCGTTAAAGAGCAGATTGCCGTCTGTACTCTCTGCACAGGCAGGAACAATCCAAATAAACAGGAGCAATGTTAACAGAAGTGACAGAGCCGATATCCTTTTTCCGCGAAACAAAATCAGGCACCTTCCCTTCAATGGTAAAACTGACCGTATGGCTGAAACGCATTGGGAACATACAGTATTTCATCCCCGTAAATTTCAACCACATCAAAACGCACGGCGCTGTCCATGCATTTTTTCCATTTCATATAGAGCAAAGCGGCATGGAGAATTCGTTTCTGCTTCGTAAGATTTACCGCCGCCAGTCCCTGGCCTTTCATTCCTGTTTTCCTGGTTTTTACTTCAACAAAAACAAGGGTCTTTCCATCCATCATGATCAGATCGATTTCGCCGCATTTTGTTTTGTATCTGTGTTCCAGACAAATCATGCCCTTTTCGGTTTCCAGATACTTTGCTGCTGTTTCTTCACCGCTTATTCCTGTTTCATACGTCTGTTTCATACAAAATTCCCGATGAAGGTCCTCCTGTGGATCGGGCAGGGACCGTATTTTTTCAATGCCTCAATATGTTCCTTTGTACCGTATCCTTTGTTTCTTGCAAAACCGTATTCAGGATACAGCAGATCCTCTTCTTTCATTTGCCGGTCTCTTGTTACTTTGGCAATAATACTTGCAGCGGCGATGGAATAGGAGGCAGCATCTCCCTTTATTACAGGAATCTCCCTGCCTTTCAGTCCCAGGTTTTCCACTGCATCGATTAAAAAAACATCCGCCGGTACTTTCTCAGCCGCAATTCGCATTGCTTTGCGTGTTGCCTGCAAAATGTTGATTTTGTCTATTTCTTCAGGAGAAACTTCACCGATGCCGATATACAGAGCATGTTCCATGATTTCATCAAAAACTTTCTCGCGGCGGGATTCACTGAGCTTTTTGCTGTCATCAATCCAGAGAATCTCAGGCTTTTCCGGCATTACAACACAGGCTGTAACAACTTTTCCGGCCAAAGGACCGCGGCCTACTTCATCCATCCCGGCAACAACAATACCGCCCGTTCGATAAGGACGGTCATAATCCATCAGTGTCCGAACTCTTTCTTCCCGATTAATCATATGAATGTTCCGCCTTTGTCTCCGGTACTTCCAATGTGATCCGGCCCAGCTTTCCCGCCCTGAACTCATCCAGAATCACACTGCATGCCCTGTCATAATCGAGCTGGTTCCCCTTCAGAAGCCATCCTCTTCCCCTGCAGACAGCGTCAAGAAGTTCAGCTCCTTTTAAATCACTGCTTTCCAGGTGAAATCTGCTCATGACCGTTTCCGGTGAAAGGGTTTCCAAATCCTCAAGAAGACTGATTGCAAGAAAATACTGATCAGTTACCTCGTCCTTTACGGAACCGATATAACACAGACGCCTGGCAGAGAGCTGGTCGTCCAGCCTCGGCCACAGCAAACCCGGCGTATCCAGCAGTTCAAGATATGGATTGATTTTAACCCATTGACTGCTTTTGGTCACACCGGGACGATCTCCGGTCTGGGCAATTCCTTTTCCCCGCAGCCGGTTAATCAAAGTGCTTTTACCAACGTTCGGAACACCGACAACCATCGCACGGATGGTTTTCCGAATTCCCTTTTCCAATGCTTTTTCAACAACATCCCGCGTACTTTTCTGGATCAGGGAAATCAGTTCTTTGCTGTTCAGCTTTGTGGAATCTACGGCATAAGCATCCAGACCGGAAGATTTCAAAACACGGATCCAGCGTGATGTAATCTCCGGATCTGCCAGATCTGCTTTGTTCAGCAAAACAATCCTCTTTTTATCAAGAATCATATGATTGATTTCGGGATTCCTGCTGGAAAAGGGCAGCCTTGCATCGCAAAGCTCTATGACAAGATCCACTTTGCGTAACTGTTCTGTAAGAAGCCTCTTCGTTTTAGCCATATGGCCGGGATACCAGTTTATCGGTAAAGCAACAGGTTCCATTTTTTTGCTCACCGCCCGTCAGAATAAGAATTTCACAATAAAAAATATAAACATAAACCGAAGAAACGTCAAGACGAACAGAAACGGCTTCAACAGAAGCCGTTTCAATGGTTAAGATTCCATGTATCCCCTGAGCAGCCTGTACAGGGGCTTCAGTGCGATAAAATCCTTCCGGACCTCTTTCAGGATTTTATCCGAATAAATCATCCGATAATCCGGCATGATTTTACAGATATACATTTCACGGATCAGATACCATCTTTTGAGCCTTTCAGGGATTTCCGGAGGAACGGGCATTCTTTTATGGAACCGGCCGTCCAGGAAAAGCTTTCTTTTATCCAGATCCAGATCCTCCAGGAGCGACAGTGTTCCGTCGGGATTGGATTGCATTCGCTTCCGGAACAGATCCATGACTTCACGGTTTTCTCCCCAGAATCCCATGCCCCAATTCAGCCTGTCCGGCCCAAGCTCAAAGAAATAATTCAGGGACTGTTCTTTCGGTTCGCCGGCATGCCTGAAAAGAAACCAGAGATGATCCCTGTAAGGACTTTTATCCCTTGAGAAACGGGTGTCCCGATGAATTCTTGAAAGGCATTTATGCGGACGGACTTCCATCTGCGAATCTATCCCGAGCATATCAGGCGCCAGATCTTCAATCAGTTCATAGAAAACTTTCTGTACGTTTTCTACATATCGGTTGTGTTCCTGATGGAAAAAAGCAGCATTATTATGAAATTTCAGATCAAGAAAAAACTGTATGGTTTCTTCTGTAAAACCGGTAAACATACTGTGCCTCCGGATGAACTTTACTCCTGAATCATGACGCAGTCAACGCCGGCCATGCTGGTGCTCTTTTTGTCGGGCTGACTCATCCCGACAAAGAAAGTCATATGTTCCACGGGAATCCGTTCACCCTGTTCATTCACAACCGTAGCTGTCAGCTTATCGAGAGGAATGCAGACTGCAGCAGTTTCTCCGGCTTTGACAAAGACTCTTCCAAATCCGCAAAGCCTCGGATGCAAAGGTGCATCCTTGCTGTCGCATTTAACATATACCTGAACAACGGCATCGCCGTCCACTTTTCCGGTGTTGGCAACTTCGGCTTGAATTTCCTGTCCGACCTTTCTTGCGTTTCCGATTTTCCAGGAAGTATAACTCAAACCAAAGCCGAAAGGATACAGCACATCGCTTTCAAAATACCGGTATGTACGGTTTTTCATGCTGTAATCTTCGAAATCGGGAAGATCCTCTACATTGTGATAGAAAGTCAGAGGCAGATGACCGCTGAAATTCTTTTCTCCGAAAAGAAGCTCAGCAAGCGCAGTGCCGCCTGCCTGTCCGGGATACCAGGCAAATACTTTCGCATCCCCTTCCGGAACGTTTAAGGAAGAACCGGCAGCAATGACGGTGACAAGCTTTTTGGCACTGTCCTTTAATACTTTCAGCAGCTTACGCTGAGACTCAGGAATAAGAAGATCGTTTTTATCTCCGCTGAAGTATTCGTTACCGGTGTCTCCTTCTTCTCCTTCAAGACCCGCATCCAATCCAACGCAGGCAATTGTAATATCGGCTTCTTCAGCGTACATGGCTGCTTCAGCCAACCGGTCGTCCGCCTGAGCCAGCCCGGATGTCCGGTCTTTGAAAAGGTGGCATCCAAGGCTGTACAGGACGCGTATTCCATGCTTGCCGCAATAGTCTCTGATGCCTTTCATGAAGGTTACATAACGGCTGCTGGTACCGTTATAATTTCCTTCCAGCGCCGGTACACTGTCTGCATTCGGACCGATCACAGCGATGGTTTTGACCCGGGACGGATCCAAAGGCAGCGTTCCGTCGTTTTCCAGCAGCACCATGCTTTTTTCTGCAGCCTTCAGTGCCAGGGCGGCATTTTCATCCGTGTCCACATCCGTTACGGGAATGCTGTTATATTCACAGTTTTCATCAAACAAACCAAGCAGGAAACGTGTTGTGAAAAGCCTTTCACAGGCGGTGGTAATCTGTTCTTCTGTAACAAGCCCTTCTTTCAGGGCTTCCATCATATGCAGGTACGTATTTCCGCAGTTGAGATCACACCCGTTTTTCAGGGCCAGCGCGGCGCTCTCCGGTGCAGTATCTGTCACTTTGTGGTTTGTATGGAAATCGCGTACAGCCCAGCAGTCGCTTACCACGTGCCCTTTGAATCCCCATTTGTCGCGCAGTGTCTTTTTCAGCAGGGTTTCGCTGCCGCAGGCAGGTTCGCCGTTCACGCGGTTATACGCACCCATGACAGATTCAACTTCGGCTTCCTTCACGGTCGCCTCAAAGGCAGTCAGATAGGTTTCTTCCATATCTTTCGGATTGGCAACTGCATCAAATTCATGCCGTTTGGCTTCAGGACCGGAATGAACAGCGAAATGTTTGCTGCAGGCAGCGGTTTTCAGGTATTTTCCGTCTCCCTGAAGTCCTTTGATGAACCGGATTCCAAGACGACTGGTCAGGTACGGATCTTCACCGTAGGTTTCATGACCACGGCCCCATCTGGGATCTCTGAAAATATTGATATTCGGACTCCAAACCGTCAGGCCCTTATAAATATCCCGGTCTCCGTGCCGGCTCTGGCCGTTATATTTTGCGCGTGCCTCTCTTGCGATTGTTGTTGCAATTTCTTCCTGCATGTCTTCGTCAAACATTGCTGCAAGTCCGATTGCCTGCGGGAATACGGTGGCCGTACCGGCCCTGGCTACGCCGTGAAGCACTTCGTTCCACCAGTTATATGCCGGAACGCCAAGCCTGGGAATGGCAGGAGCATCATATTTCAACTGGGAAGCTTTTTCTTCAATCGTCATTTTACTGACAAGTTCCTTGGCTTTCGTTATGGCCTCATTTCTGTTTCTCATTTTTTAAAACTCCTTATTTGTACGTATTTATTCCAATTAATATTTTATTTAAACACAGCATGTCTGAAATCCTTCATTCCCGAGGAAACAAAAAAGAATACCGCATCTGAACATACGGTATTCCTGATTGCTGCTGATTTACACTCTCTTGATCTCTTTGATCTTTGCAGCCTTGCCCTGACGTTCGCGCAGGTAGTACAGTTTCGCACGGCGTACCTTACCACGACGGATCAGTTCAACATGATCCACACGGGGAGAGTTGATCGGGAAA
>JAEEGL015379543.1_pt1 | contig 16787 bp, 11 predicted proteins | sample 9134231 | NCBI WGS metagenome assembly JAEEGL01 (sample SAMN16246548, study PRJNA631951) | gut metagenome | biome: gut microbiome; feature: rumen; material: fiber-attached | host: Bos | place: Iran: Karaj | collected 2018-10
AGACGAAGTATATCAGTCACCACTTGGACGAGCAAAGGATACAGCGGCATATAGCTGCAAGGCAATGGGCAAGGAGCCGGTGACACTAGATTGGCTCAGAGAATTCCCTGCAAAGGTTGATCCAAATCTTTCTGAGGATGTAAGAAAAGCATATGAGAATGAGCTAAAGATTGATGAAGCAACAGGAAAGTATCAGACGCGCATTCTCTGGGATGTTTTACCATCGTATTATATGCATCATCCAGAATTATTTGATAGAGAGGGCTGGAGAGAATCAGAACTTGTAAAGGCAAGTGATATGCCACAGGTATACGATAGAGTCATTTCGGCATTTGATAAATTCCTAGCGGATAATGGTTATGTTAAAGAAGGCATGGCATATAAAGTGACGGAGAATAATGACAAGACCATCGCATTCTATTGCCACTACGGTCTTACATCACTATTATTATCACGCCTTTGGAATGTTTCTCCATTTGTAGTATGGCAATATACAGCTCTTGCGCCAACATCGGTTACAGAAGTAGTTACAGAAGAGCGCCAAAAGGGCATTGCCACATTTAGAACTCTTCGGGCAGGAGATGTATCGCATTTACGTATTGGCAAGGAAGAGCCATCATTTTCTGCAAGATTCTGCGAGCGCTTTGAGAATGAGGACGAGAGACACTAGGATTTATTTGTTCTATATTCCTTTGGTGTCATACCATATTGGGCTTTAAATACATTTTGAAAATAACTTTGACTTGAGAAGCAAAGATACTCACTAATTTCACTGATTGTTTTATCAGAGTAATTTAGGAGGCTCTTTGCTTCTTCTAATTTTCGGCGCATAATATACGAGCTTATATTAAAGCCTAGTTCACGTTTGAATTTCTTGGATAGTGTGCTTCTATCTATATGTAACTCATTAGCAATTTCTTCAACAGAGATACTCTTATTAACATGATTTCCTATATATTGTATTACATTATATATTTCTTCGGACATTCCCATAGGAATTTTGGCTTCTGAGACTCGGCGAGTAAAGTCCAAGAGACAAGTAAAATTGAGCATGGTTATAGTTTCAATATCTGACATTTTTTCAGCTTCTAGAATGTAGGAGTCAGAAAGCTGATAAGCTGTCTCGATATCAAGTCCGCCTGTTATAGCCCGCCTTGTAACTAAGGTTACATTAGAAATAAAAAGGTTTTTGGCTTGACGCAGAGAGTCTGTAGAAACCTGTCCTGCATTCATAGAAGGTGCATTGGTAATAAAATCTTTTAGACCATCTAAATCTCCCTTTTCAACAAAAGAAAGCATGGCCTGCTCAAAATAGTAAGTATCATGGTAGTACTCATTTTCCTTGCGGGAAACAAGGTTATCAGAAAGATGTTTACCAACTATTTTCTCAGTTTTATCATTATTTTTTTCAAATTCAGAATAGATTAAATCAATCATTTCCCTGATGCGAGTATCAATATTTGAACTCATAAACTATCTCCATATATCAAAAAAATATTTATCACGATATTACAACTATTTTCACGTAATTACAATAAATATATTTATGTTCTATTTAAAATGAAATCATGAACTATATAGCCATCGCGAGGCAAGTGATTGAAATAATTGGAGGATAAAGAGAAATGTCAAAGAAACCATTGGGGAAGGATAGTTATGGAGTTCAAAAGGTTATGCGAACAGGAGATTATTTCGCAGATTCCTTGGGGCAATTTGCACTTAATGCAATATCAGGACTTATAGGCCAGCTTACATATTTCTACACAGATAAAGTAGGTATGGCAGCAGGTGCTGTTGCAACTGTATTCTTCATCTGCAAAATTATTGATGCTTTTACTGATATTATAATGGGCCATATAGTAGACCATACAGCTCCTGGAAAAGAGAAGTACAGACCATGGCTTTTGAAGATGGCTATTCCAACAGCAGTTATTATTATTGCTCTATTCACGGTGCCAGCTGGATTTTCAGACACTATGAAGTTGGCTTACATGTTTGTAACTAATATTTTGCTTACTGCAATTATTTATACAGCTATAGCAATTCCATATGCATCACTTCAAATTGTACGAACAAATAGTCAGCAAGAGCGTGCCTTAATGGGAACATGGAGAGCAGCAGCTGGATATGTTTCAGGAATGGTTATTGCAATTGGTATTATTCCAATCACAAATGCCCTTGGTGGAAATCAGAATGCATGGATAAAGTTTGGTGTTGGCTTCGCACTTATGGCAGTTTTAGCTCTACTTATTTGCTATCTGAAGGCAAAGGAAACAGCTGTCGAGAATGGAAAAGAGGCTGAGGTAGTGGTAGTAGAAAATGATGAAGAGCCTGTACCATTTGCTAAAGCTATAAAGAATCTTTTTGGAAATAAATATTGGGTTATGGTATTAATCCTTGGCTTTTTTACAAATGTAACCTATGGAGTAAATGGCGCTTCAGGTACCTATTACTGTAAATGGATTTATGGCAATGATAATTTAACTGGAATATTAGGTGCAGTTGGTCTTATTCCAACAATCCTTGGATTTATGATTGTAGGACCAATGATTAAAAAGCTTGGTGTTACAAAATCATTAAAGGTATCTTTCTTTATTGGTGTAGTTTCATTCGCACTTAGACTTGTTGATCCAACAAACTTTGTTTACAACACAGCCCTTGGTTGTTTTGCAACATTATCAACTATTCCTATGATGTGCCTTATGGGAGTTTTGACTGCTATGACAATTGACTATAACGAGTATAAATATGGCAGCAGAATGGTTGGTACAGCTCAGGCAGCCGCTGGCTTTGGTGGAAAGATTGGTTCTGGTATTGGAGCATCTATTATTGGATGGTGCCTCGCAGTTGCATCATATGATGGATTTGCAGAGACACTGACACCTGCTGTAAGACAGGCAATTTATACATTTAGTATCTATATTCCACTTTTATTGTTTGTTGCAATGTTTATAATTACTCTAAGATTTGATTTGGAAGAAAAGCTTCCAGAGTATAGAGCAGAAATCGAAGCTAGAAAATAAGGCTTCTCCTTGAGGAGAAGCTGGCAGCACAGCTGACTGATGAGGTGAATAATGAAACTATATGATTTAAGAACAGAATATGATATAAATCCACTTGGTATAACAACAGAGCATCCAAGGTTTTCCTGGAAAATTGAATCAGATAAAAATGATACGGTGCAGAAGTCTTATAAAGTAGTTGTCAATGATGGAAAGCAGGTAGTATGGGACTCTGGCACTATAGAGACACAGGAGTCAATTCATATTGAGTACGCCGGCGAGAAGTTACAACCAGAGACAGAGTATCAGATAAAGGTTACTGTTATAGATAACCATGATGATACGGGAGAGGTTGAGGGTACATTTACAACAGGTATATTTGATGCAAAAAGCTTCAAGGCCCAAATGATTACCCATGACTTTGATGATGATAATACTAATGTGCCATTGTTTTATACATCATTCAAGGCCAATAAAACCGTAAGAAAAGCCTACGCTTTTGCAACAAGCTATGGTGTTTATGAAATGAGCATCAATGGTAAGCCAGTAGGTGATTTTAGAATGGCCCCAGGCTGGACTAGCTACCACAATAGATTACAGTTCCAAATGTATGATGTTACTGATTTGCTTGATAGTAAAGCTGCCGATAGTGAGAATTTAATAGAAATTGCAGTAGCTAACGGCTGGTATAAAGGTATCTATAGCTTTGATGTTCAGCCAAATAGATATGGCGACAGAGTAGCAGCCTTGGCAGAGTTCCATATATTCTATGAGGACGGTACCACAGAAATTGTATATACGGACGATAGCTGGAATGTTAGAGAATCTAAGATTACCTATAGTGAAATATATATGGGTGAGCATACTGATACGACAAAGACTGAGTTACCAGCGGGGAATGTGTCTATCATGGATTTTGACAAGAATACCCTTGTGGCTCAGGAAGGCGAAGTAGTAAGAGTAACAGAGCGCATTAAGCCTGTAAATGTATTTACTGATAATGCGGGAAATACATTAGTAGACTTTGGTCAAAACCTTACAGGTGTAGTAGAGCTTACTATAAAGGGAGAGAGGGGACAAAAGGTCACACTTTCCCACGCAGAGACTCTTGATAAAAATGGCGTTTTCTATAACGAGAATTTACGATATGCAAAATCAGTAGATGAGTTTATTCTAGATGGAACTAATCAGGTACTTTCTCCAAAGTTTACCTTCCACGGCTTCCGCTATGCAAAAATAGAGGGAATAGAGAATCCAACAGCAGATATGTTTACAGCTCTTGTGGTTCATTCTGATATGGCAGTGATAGGCGATTTCCACTGCTCAAACGAAAAGGTAAATCAGCTATATAGCAATGTTACATGGAGCTTTAGGGACAATTTCCTTGATATTCCAACGGACTGCCCACAGCGTGACGAGCGTCTTGGTTGGATGGGTGATGCTCAGGTGTTTAGCTGGACTGCATCGGAAATACGTAATACAGCCAAATTCTATAGTAAATGGATGAAGGATATTGCGGCAGAGTCCTCTCTTGAAAAGGGCGTGCCACATGTGGTTCCAGATATTATTGGAAGCTATAGTTCATCTGCCTGGTCAGATGCAGCAGTTATTATTCCATGGGTAGTTTACCAGACATATGGGGATACGCAAATTCTAGGGGATTCATGGAAGTGCATGCATGAGTGGGTAGACTATATAAAGAACAACTGCGGAGCCAATGGCCTATGGCAGTCAGGCTTTCAGTATGGTGATTGGCTAGCTCTTGATAAAGAGGAAATGGCTGATAGAACAGGTGCTACAGACAAGTATATGATTGCAAATGCATATTATATATATGTGACAGACCTAGTGGCAAAGACAGCAGAAGTTCTTGGTTATAGTAAAGAAGCAAAGTATTATAGAGATTTATATAACAAGACTCTAGAATTATTCCAGGATGAGTATTACACAAAGACTGGTAGAATTGTCAGCGAAACACAAACCGGTGCAGTGTTGTCTTTATACTTTAATCTTGCTAGACCAAAGGACAGAGATAGAATCCTCCAGGGACTTGTAGCAAACATTGCAAATCACAAGAATCATCTGGTGACAGGCTTTGTTGGAACTCCATATATTTGTCATACATTATCAGAGAATGGATATCATGATTTAGCTGCTACTTTATTTATGCGTGAGGATTATCCATCATGGCTTTATGCTGTTAATAAAGGGGCAACAACTATATGGGAGAGATGGAATTCTATAGATCAAAATGGTGATTTTGATGAATCTGGAATGAATTCTTTAAACCACTATGCATATGGCTCTATAGCTGATTGGATGTTTAGAAAGATGAGTGGTATATCTCAGCTTGAGCCAGGCTATAAAAAGTTTAGAGTTCAGCCAATGCTTGTAAAAGGTATTTATGACACTGATAGAGTGTTTGAGACAATGTATGGTTGTATAGAAAGTCACGTAAGCTGTAGAAATGGAAAAATAAGAGTGAAGGTTGTAGTACCTGCAAACACTACAGCAGAGATTATTCTCCCTGAAAAGAATAATGTAATTATGGTAGGCTCAGGTACATATGAATATGAGTATGCAACTGAAACAGATTTGACGATAGAGCGATTCTCGATGGAAAGCACTCTAGGAGAAGTTCTTGAGCAGCAGTTGGCAGTAGATATGTTTGAGCAGTTTGCTCCAGGAATGCTTGATAATCCACTTATCAAGATGGCCTATGGAATGACTCTTACGGAAATGCTTGGGGCAGCCCCAGAAGCAAAGCCTATGTATGAGGCAGTAATAGCAGCTCTCAATGCAAATGAGAGGGCAAAGGAAAGCGAGGAATAATAATGCAGCAGTACGAAAAGGAACATCTTGAATTAGTTCTTGAGAATGCAGCAGAGTGTACAGTTTTATTAAAATCTAATGAAGATTTTCCAATTTCTGGGCCAATGGCAATTGATGCCTTTGGCTCAGGAATGAGATATACAATAAAAGGTGGAACTGGCTCTGGAGAGGTAAATAGCAGAATTACATACACAATCGAGGAGGGACTTGAGCGCGAAGGTTTCAAGATTACTTCTAAGAAATGGCTTGATGAATATGACCGTGTTAGAGTACAAGCAAAAAAAGCCTTCTTTAAAGCAATAAAAGCAGAAGCAAGAGCAAAACATGAGAATCCTTTTATATTCTGCATGGGAAGAGCAATGTCAGAGCCTGATTATGAAATCAAGCTAGAAAAGCATACTGACCTGGCACTTTATGTTGTTTCCAGAAATTCAGGTGAGGGAAGTGACCGCAAACCGGAGGAAGGCGATGTAAAGCTATCAAAGTCAGAGGTTAGAGATATTCTCGCCCTCAACAAAATGTATGACAAGTTTATGCTTGTACTTAATGTGGGAGGAGTAGTGGATTTATCTCCTGTAATGGAAGTGGAAAATATCCTATTACTTTCTCAGCTAGGTGTAGATTGTGGAAAGGTACTTGCCGACATTCTCACAGGAAAGCAGAATCCATCTGGTAAGCTTACAACTACATGGGCAGCCTGGGAGGATTACAGTAAGGAAGGCACATTCGGGGACTTTAATGACAATAGATATAACGAAGGTATTTATGTTGGATATCGCTACTTTGATACTGTTGATAAAAAGCCACTTTTCCCATTTGGATATGGCCTTTCATATACAAAGTTTGAAACAAATACTACAGCTGTAACAGCAAATGCTGATGAAATTACAGTAAAAGTAAATGTAGCAAACACAGGAAAATGTCCAGGCAAGGAGGTTGTTCAGGCTTATGTATCCATGCCAGATGGTAAACTGGACAAGCCTTATCAGGATTTAGTTGGTTTTGCAAAGACAAAGCTACTTGCAGCAGGAGAAGAGCAGGAGGTTACGATTTCCTTTAAGCTTTCAGAGTTTGCTTCCTATGATATAGACAGCGCTAGCTATATTTTAGAGGCTGGTGAATACCTAATTAGGGTCGGAAACAGTTCCGTAAATACGGTAATTTCAGCAGTGGCAACACTTGATGAGACAGTACAGGTATTAAAAGTAAAGAATTGCCTTGGAACTCCAGATTTTAAGGATGTAATGTTCGTGGCAAATAGGGATGATGCTCCAGCAGAAGCTATAAGGTTATTCATTTCGGCAAGTGACATTAAAACTCAAGCTATAGAATATAAGCATGAATACGAGGTAGATGAAAGAGTAAAAGCTCTTTCAAATGAAGAACTTGCTTATTTAGAAATAGGTGGATTTAATCCTAATGCTAAGGGACTTAGCATTATTGGAAATGCAGCAACTCATGTGGCAGGTGCAGCAGGTGAGACTACTTCACAGATAAAGGGAATTAAGCCACTTATTATGGCTGATGGTCCTGCAGGCCTTAGATTATGCAGAAGCTATTATAATGACGAAAAAGGGGCTCATGATGCATCAGGGGCAGGTTCTATACCAGAGAGTATTACAGAGATGATGGGACCTGTTGTAAGATTTATTGTAAATTTGATTGCTGGAGGCAATAAGGTTCCAAAGGATGCTGTTGTAAAGGAGCAGATGGCGACTATGATTCCTATCGGTACAGCCATAGCCCAGTCATTTAACTATGATTTGGCAAAGTCTTTTGGGGATTTAGTGGGAAAAGAGATGGAGATGTTTGGTATTCATCTTTGGCTTGCTCCAGCACTTAATATTCACAGAAGCATTCTATGTGGACGTAACTTTGAATACTATTCAGAGGACCCACTTGTTTCAGGTCTTATGGCAGCGGCTATTACTGAGGGTGTGCAGCAGCATAAGGGATGCGCAACTACTATCAAGCATTATGCAGCTAATAATGCTGAGACAAATCGTTACTGCAATAATAGCCAGGTTAGCGAGCGTGCCATGCGAGAAATATATCTTCGCGGATTTGGCATTGCGGTTAGAAAATCACAGCCTCATGCCCTTATGACAAGCTATAACCTTTTAAATGGAACACATACATCAGAGCATGCTGGATTAATTGAGGATATTCTTCGCAGGGAGTTTGGCTTCAAGGGCATCGTTATGACTGATTGGGTACTTTCAGTTATGGATAGCAAGAATTCTATTTATAGAAATGCACTTTCAGAAGAAGTAGCAAAGGCTGGTGGAGATTTATTCATGCCTGGTGGCAAGGCAGATTATGAGAGAGTAATAAAAGCTCTTAATGACGGCTCATTATCTAGAAAGCAGCTAGAGATAAATGCTACTAGAGTAGTTCGTATGGTTGATTTATTAAATAAATAAAAACTACCTTTCTAAAGATTATAATATTAATGGGGATAGCAATTTCATTTGCTATCCCCTAGTTGTTTTAAAGAGTGTTCGCTCTTTCTTCAATATTTTTCTTGAAATTAATTACGTCATGATCATAGCACTCATTCATGTAGTCTGACTTAATCATGAAGTCTGCAGATGCCTTGTTTACAGCCATTGGAATGTCATAAACCTGAGCGATTCTCATAAGAGCCTTTACATCAGGATCATGAGGCTGAGCTGTAAGTGGATCAGAGAAGAATACGATTAAATCGATTCTGCCTTCAACAATTTTGGCACCGATTTGCTGGTCACCACCAAGTGGGCCAGAGTTGTATCCCTTTACAGAAAGTCCAGTTTTGTCAGAAATCATACGAGCAGTTGTGCCTGTTCCGCAAAGATTGTGATTCTTGAGAATTTCTTTATTGTCTTCACACCACTGGATAAGAACTGGCTTCTTTCCATCGTGTGCAATTAAAGCAATATTCTTTTGTTTCCCAATAGTAAGTGTTATCTTTTCTTCCATAAAAACATCTCCTTCTCAGTAATACTAGAATAATAAATGATATTCGAGGTATTTGCCACAGTGTTTTCGCATAATAAAACCGGCTTTTTTTTCGATGTTTTTGGCATGAAAAGGAGAAATCAGACAACATGAACATTTTGTTAAAATTGTCGTAAAATTCACTTCGTGTAGTTTGCTTATGATAGAATTTATAATAGATACTTTTAAGATTGTGGAGAATAGGAAATTAGCAGCGGAATTAATATGTTACTAGGGGTCATGAAAGGAGGGTAATACATGTTTTGCAAGAAATGTGGAACTCAAATACCTGAAAACGCTCAGTTTTGCCCAGCTTGTGGAACTCCTGTAAGTGCAAAGGTAGAAGCACCGCAGAGTCCGCCACCAGCTGAACCACAAACTCAAAATGTAGCTCAAGCAGAAACTTCAGAACAACCAGAAGTCGTTGAGCAGCAGGCACCACCTACGACTGAAACAAGTCAAGCTCCTCAACAACCGGAGGTACAGCAGCAGGCCCCACCGCCACAGGGCTTCCAGCAAGCACCACCTCCACAGGGCTATCAACAAGCCACACCTTCACAGGGCTATCAACAAGCTACACCTTCACAAGGATACCAACAGGCGCCTCCACAGGGATACCAACAACAGGTACCGCCTCAGCAGGCCCAACCGCAGGGCGGCTATTATCAGCAGCCTCAGTATAATAATGGACAACCCAATTATGGACAGCAGCCATATGGACAGCCTCAATATGGCCAACCTCAGTATGGTTACCCACAGCAGGGACAAAGAAGCTATTTTGGCAGGTGTCCTAAATGGCTAGTTCCAGTTTTGATAGTTGCATTAGTGGTTTGTTCAATCGGAGGAACCTATTTATTCATGACTCATGGAAATAAAAAGGTTACTAAATCCTTTGATGATTTGAGCGAGATGACAAATCTTGGAGTTCAAAGTTATTTGAATTCTAGAATGCTTACTGAGCAGTTGTTAGAGACTGATTTAGCAACAGCTGATCCAGACAGTATAAATGCTTTGTTTGATAATTGTGTAGCTTCATGGGAGGCTACAGCAAGTGTTACAGAGAGCATTGATTCTATGGCATCTGAGCTTGAAGATGACAAGAATCTTGGCAAACTTGATTCGGCTAGATATATGTCGGACCCATTTGGCGGTCTTATTGTAAATGCAGCTGGAAGTCCAGAAGCTAATACGGTGGCAGAGACTATGACTGCTGCCGATAGTGTTTCACAGTGCCAGATTCTTTCTTCTCAGATTGCTGCTGATACTAATATCGGTTTAGATCAAGTTCGTGCGCTGAGAAGTAATTATAATGGGCGTTCTACTGATGTAAATGCATGGAACAACGCAGTTGACGAGGTTTCTGCTAGCTTTACATTAGTTGTATTTATCGCCGGAGAGGTTTCGGATGGTGATGGAACTAGTGGAGATACTCACAGTGTGCATACTCTTAGCAATGCAGATAAGCAAGGTTCTACAACTATTGAGAATGCAGACGTATTAGTAGACATTGGTTCAAATGGAAGTACATTTGTTGTTGGTCGTGGTAATAGCGTAACAATCAATAATGATGACTTGGCAGATTTCTTACCATCAGATAGCTCTGGTGCTATTTCAATTAACACTCATCCAGAAGATGCTAATGCACTTACTATGACATTCCATGCAAATGGTATTAGAGGATGGATAATTCTTTCAGGTCATGGTGGATTTACAATTTCACGTGGCAACAAGAATGATGAAATACCTATAACTGTTCCTACAGTTTCTCCTATTAGTAATGTAGTACCGGTTGATGAAAGAGGTCCAATAGGACAATATGAGCTTCCTATTACACCTACTGATGTAACTAGACAGCAGAATACTATAACTGGTGGAAATAACGACCCAGTAACAGAAGAAAATACTGATGGTACAGTAGATAGTAGTACATTAACAAATCGACTTGGAACAGTTGGTGCAGGTCATGGTGCAATAACTGTTTCAATGCTTTGGGGTACTCCTGATGACTTAGATTTACATATGGATACACCAGATGGTTCTCATATTTACTATGGACATAAAGACGGACAGGGAGGAACCCTTGATGTCGATATGAATGCTAGTACTATAGTTGATAGCCCAATTGAAAATATTTATTTCCCAACTCCTGAGGATGGTCACTACAAAGTTTACATTCGCGATTATCGAGATCGTACTGATGACCGTTCAAGCCATTATCTTGTTCGTGTAGCTATTGGCGATAGAGTTGAAGAGTACGAGGGCGATATCAACGACACAGGCACAGAAATAGTTATATGCGAGTTTGATTATGTAGGTGCGGATGAAAATATTGAAGGTCCTCCAGTGCTTGATGAGGATGCATTAAATGAATGGCTGCAAAATGCTGGCGCAGGACAGGGTGATATTACTGTTTCTCTTGCATGGGATAATACAGATGATGTTGATTTGCATATGAATACTCCTGATGACAGCCATATTTTCTATTCAAACAAGACAGCAGGTGGTGGTACTCTCGACGTAGATGCAAATGCAGGCGGACAACGTATCACGAACCCTGTTGAGAATATTTATTTTGCAGCACCTGAAAATGGCCATTATAAAGTTTGGATCCATCAATATAATGACAGAAATGAAGGACCTGCAAATTATATCTGTAGAGTAACTGTTGGTGGTGAATCTCAGGTATTCCAAGGCCAAATTGATACTACTGGCACAGATATAGATATTATTGAATTCGATTATGGCGGAGCCGGTGCAAATGTTGATTCCGATACATGGAACGGACATCGTTATGCGTACGTAGGAAACAACACATCAACATGGACAGATGCTCGAGCTTTAGCAGAGTCCTATGGTGGACATTTAGTATCAATTGAATCACAGGATGAGCAGGATTTCCTCAATTCAAGATTTGGCGGAAATGGCTGGATTGGCTTATATGGTGATTCTAGCGGTTGGTCATGGGTTGATGGTACATCATCTGGATTCTCATATTGGAACGGTGGACAGCCAAGCGATGGTAGCTTTGCTTACCTCAGTGGCGGAGGCTGGAGCACAGCTCCAAACGATGACACATCTGGTCATAATGGATTCTACGTTGAATGGGATGCAGAAGAACAGACAAGTCTTACAGAATCTGCTATGCAGGAACAGTTAGATGCTCTTAATGCTCAGACTGGTGAAATTACAATTTCTCTCATGTGGGATTCAATTGATGACTTAGATTTGCATGTATTTACACCTAGTGGTGCCGAAATCTATTATTCAAACCCAGAAGACGGCGGTGGAGTATTAGACGTAGATGCTAATAGTAGTGATGAAAATGCAACATCTTCTCCAGTAGAGAATATTTACTTTGAGGCTCCAGAGGATGGAGAGTACTGGGTATATATTTATAACTATTCTGATAGAACTGATGGTTCAACTAACTACTTAGTTCGAGTAACAGTAGGAGAAGAGTCACAGACATTTGAAGGTTCAATTGATGGAACGGATTCAACTGTTGAAGTAGTTGGATTCCAGTATGGTAGTGTAGGATAAAATTTGAAATAAAATACCTGCAGTTCATAAGGACTGCAGGTATTTTTTGCGAGTAAATTATCTAATTACTGGGCGAACTCTTCTTGCTAAAACTAATGCCAAGGCAAGCTTCACTAAATCTGGAATGATAAATGGGAAAACGCACCAGCCAAGAGCAGTCATAACGCTTATTGCTCCGTTTGCTTTGGCATATACAACCATAAACCAGATTGTTCCAAGGGCATAGCAGGCAGCTAAGCCTAAGATAAGAGCTACCGCTTCTACAATGAAAGTTCTTTTAAAGAGCTTTTCAAAAAGCATATATATTAATCCGGTGAAAATAAAGCCAACAATGTAGCCACCACAGTTTCCAATTATCACTCCTATTCCGCCTGTAAATCCTGCAAATACCGGTGCTCCGACAATTCCTAGTAAAATGTATACTAGTGTAGCGATTGTTCCTCTTTTGCCCCCTAACAACGATAAAACTGCAAATACCGCAAAGGTCTGTAGGGTAAATGGTACTGCAGCTGGAATGCTAATCCATGAGCATACGCTAATTAGCGCAGCCCCAAGTGCCACATAAGCCATATCAAGTGTTTTCATACCGTTTCTAGTTACTGTTGCTGAATTATCCATGATGTCTCCTTTTCAATACATTATTCTCAATTTGTTGTCTAAAACACAATAGCACTGCCTAAAGAGATTGTCAACCTTATTAAATGTATTAGTTGACAATCTTGTAATGGATTTTCATTACCACTAGTGATATCCTTAAATAAATCAATACAAAGGAGCGTTTTTACATGTTAGAAATAGGCATGAAGGGAAATGCCGAGACTGTTGTCACCCTTGATAACACAGCAAAGGCATTTACAAGTGGAGCACTTGAAGTATTTGCAACTCCTGCAATGATTTCTCTAATGGAGGAAACTTGCTGGAAAATGATTCAGCCAGAGCTCGAGGAAGGATTAGGCTCAGTAGGCACAAAGGTAAATATCAGCCATACTGCCCCAAGCGCGATCGGAATGACAATAATGTGTGAAGCAACACTTATCGAAATTGACGGTCGCCGCCTTACATTTGAAGTAGTTTGCTCAGATGAAAATGGCGTAATTGGGCTTGGCACACATGAGCGTTTCATAATCAATAATGAGAAATTCATGGCAAAGGCTCAGGGAAAACATCTAAATTAACAAAACGCTAGGACGATTTAAGTCCTAGCGTTTTCGTTTCTATATTCTTTTTATCAATGCATTCAAACGTTTTGTAAGAGGCTTTTCAAAGTATTCATAAATTATAAGTGCCATACAAAGCGTCATGAAATAAACCACTAACAATCTACTGTATACGGATAGCTCAGCAAAATAGCTTATCATAAAGAAATGTAATAGATACATACTAAAGCTTGCATTTCCAATGGCTGTAAATAATCGATTTCCCATTATCCTACTTATAAGTGATTCCTGTGGTAACAAGCTCAGCACTATAAGCATCCCAGCAGCCAAATAGGTAACGAGAATTTGATTCTCCCAGCCTACAAAATATCCTGTCAAATCAGGATTCCATACTGAAATAATTTGCTCAGATGAAATAATTGTCAACAAAAGGCAAATTACCACGTAAACCGATCCAACTATTCTCATTGTAGCAACTACTGTTTCAGCCCACATTTCGCTGATAGCTTTTAGCAGATAGGCAAAAGACATACCTATCAAAAATAGCCAAATAAGTGGTGGCTGAGCGCCTCCGTTTCCATGGAGCAAAAATCCAGTAAGCGGAATAAAAGTATATGTGAGATACACAGCAATATTTAAGATTACAAAAATCACCAAATTAACGTAAGCTTTATTCTTGATTAGTTGCCCGATTAACTTCTTTAATAGAGCAATTATTAATATCAAAAGAGGTGCACATATATAAAAGAATACCTCTTGCTGCAAAAACCATAAATGGCCTTTACTCTTGATGAAAAACATATTTAAAAAAAGGCTATTTTCAGTTTCAAAATCTCTAAAATCTAATGATCTGAAGCCCCACGCACCAATAAACATGCAAACCCATGCCACTGGAAATATTCTAACGATGCGTTTTAAATAGTAGACAATAAAAGTTTTTATGCTGAAATAATCGTATTCATAATCTCCCATTACAAATGGCTGGCAAACAAAAAATCCACTCATTGCAAAAAAGATTGTGTTCCCAACCCCACCTTGAGCCAGAAACCCACAATGTGATGCAATAATAAGTGAAATAGCCCAAAATCGCATGCCTTGAATACTGTTGTTCTTTGATTGATTCATTAAAATTAGTCCCTTCAAAGATATTTTCTTTTAAATAATAAAGCATAATGTTAAGCTCTGCAATTATCTATGTTTGTTCACAGATTAATTCTTTCTATATGTTATAATCGTTGTATATTAATACTCACGAAGAAGAGGAGGTAGATTATGTTTTGTCCTAAATGCGGTAACACAATCCAAGATGGTGCAGCTTTCTGCCCTGCTTGTGGAGCGAAATTTGGCCCTAGTCAACCACCTCCACCTGCTCCAGGACCGGTGCCAAATTATAATCAAGCACCTGGCTATGGGGCACCTGCTTATCGTCCAGCGCCAAAGCCTTTCACACTTTTTGATATTAGAAAAATTGATAATGCATTAGGAATGATTGGAGCGATTCTTTTATTTGTTGGCGTTGCTTTACCTTTCATCAGAGTAGAATTTTGGGGTGAGAAGCTTGGTATAACAATGCAGTACATTGATTCCTATGCGGATGATGCAAATTCTTATTATTGGATTTTCTTTATTATTGGTGCGGCAGCTATTTTATTGTTGTTAATTAATAATGATATTGGATTTGCAATTGCTTCTGGCGTTAGTGCGGCAGCAGTTATTTTTGAAAAACTTCACATCGGCAATATAATGGATGAACAGATGGGAGATTATGGAAGTGATGATATGATTAAATCTGATATTGGCTTCTATATTCTTATTATAGCTGTGGCACTGTTGGTTATCGCGGCAGTTATAAAATTTGTCAATAAACCAAGACCGCAGATGCCACCGATGCAACAACCACCAATGTATTAGTTTATGGAAAGAGAGTTCTGCAATGCAGGGCTCTCTTTTTTTGGAAATTGTAGAAACCTTTGATTTGTGCTATAATCAGACTCCGTGAGTTTGTATATCACGAGGGAGTTAGAAATAGGAGAAAGAGTATATGAAGAATAATACAAAGAACAAGATTTTATATTTATGCCAAGGGGCAATGATTGCTGCATTATATGTGGTGCTTACCTATATAGCTAATGCGCTTGGACTTGCAAATTATGCTATTCAGGTTAGATTTTCTGAGGCACTTTGTATCATGCCAGTATTTACAACTGCCGCGATTCCAGGGCTTTTTGTTGGATGTGTTTTAGCTAATACACTGACAGGCTGTGCGATTTGGGATATAGTATTTGGTAGTATAGCCACATTGATTGGGGCAATTGGTACCAGACTTCTTAGAAAGACGACTTTTGCATTTACATTACCACCGGTAATCGCTAATGCGTTAATCGTTCCATTTATTCTCAGATATGTGTATGGACTGGGAGATTCACACTGGTTTTTAGTGTTTACAGTCGCTGCAGGCGAGATTATTAGTGTTTGTATACTTGGCTTAGGATTAAAGCACGTATTATCTAGAAATAAAGATATTATTTTTGATGTAGAGAATTAATTATTAAATCGGAGGAAAGTAATGAAAGAAATTCTTCAACAGATTAAAGAAGAAGTTGTAGCTGGCTTTGTAGCTTGTGGCTATGATGAGAAATACGGAATGGTTACATTGTCAAATAGACCAGACCTATGTCAGTTCCAGTGTAATGGAGCACTTGCTGCAGCAAAAGAATATAAAAAGGCTCCTATTGCTATTGCAAATGAGGTGGCTGAAAAGCTTGCTGGCAATGCTATGTTTGAAAAGTGCGAGGCATGTCCTCCAGGGTTTTTAAATATCAACCTTTCAGATGAGTTTATCGCAGAATTCGTTTCGAATATGGCTGCTGATACAGAGCGTTTTGGTGTTGAAAAGAAATCTTCTCCAAAGAAGATTATGATTGATTACGGCGGACCTAATGTTGCAAAGCCACTTCATGTTGGACACCTTCGTTCTGCTATTATCGGTGAGTCTATCAAGCGTACAGCTCGTTTTATGGGCGATGAGGTAATCGGTGATGTTCATCTTGGAGACTGGGGTCTTCAGATGGGACTTATCATTACAGAGTTAAAGCTTCGCAAGCCAGAGCTTGTATATTTTGATGAGAATTATGATGGAGAGTATCCAACAGAGGCTCCATTTACTATTTCAGAGCTTGAGGAGATTTATCCATGTGCATCTGGAAAGTCAAAGGAAGATCCAGTATACAAAGAGGCTGCTATGACAGCTACATATGAGCTTCAGCATGGCAGAAGAGGC
>JAEEGL010226277.1_pt1 | contig 16786 bp, 15 predicted proteins | sample 9134231 | NCBI WGS metagenome assembly JAEEGL01 (sample SAMN16246548, study PRJNA631951) | gut metagenome | biome: gut microbiome; feature: rumen; material: fiber-attached | host: Bos | place: Iran: Karaj | collected 2018-10
TCACGAACGGGTAGTTGATGTTGATATAAATCGGTGTGCCGTATCCTTGTGTCTGCCAGTTACCAGGAACATCAATCTGACTCCAGCCGCTGACATCGAAGTTTTCCTGGTAGAAGTCGGCGGGCCGCTCGTCAGGATTGCGTGACCAATGGAATCTCCATTTGCCGTCGAGAGGGATGATTTCCTTACATGATTTCTCTAACGAGGGCAGTTGAAGTGTGGCGTGGTAGGGCAGTTTGTTGATGCCCAGAACTGCGGGATTCTCCCAGTCGTGGGTTGTTGGTGCCTGATTCCCGACATTGTTATTCTGACAGAAAGCCCCGGCTGTAATCATAAATGCCGTGAGCAGGGATATTAATGATTTTTTCATTATTATGATGTTTTCTGATTTTTATAGGACTCAAGTTCCTGAAGTTGTTATTTGTTGTTATCAACCTCTGTATTGCAGTGGCGTTTTGCCTGTTTTCTGCTTGAACTGGCGGTTGAAATAGGCGAAGTCGTCGTAGCCCAGGGCAGAGGCTATCTGCTTAACGGGAAGTGTGGTTGTCACCAACAGCAATTCAGCACGCTCTATTTTTTTGCTGATGATGTATGAGTTGGGTGTTTCTCCCACCTCTTTTCTGAACATCCGGATGAAGTGGTCCTTCGACATGCAGGCATTGTCAGCCAGGTCTGTTAAATCTATGCGTTTGTCTAAGTTTTTACGGATGACCGACAGTGTCTGGCTGATGCGGCTGTCTCTCACCCGGCTTTTTCTTACAGCAGTATGCAGGAACCTGGAGAAGAGAATGTAGAGAATGCCGCGTGACTCTACTTTGTCGCTGAATGGCCGTTCCAGATTGCGCTGCAGGTTACCCATTAGCGTTGCGTGGTTGTCGTAACTCTCCGGGTCCGACTGTGGCAGCCGCATCTGAGGATTCATCTCACATAATCGCTCCATCAGTTGTAGGTCGGTGGGGGATGCCGATACTTCGAACGGGTATTCCCAGTCTTCTAACATCCCGACATCACCTTCCTGCTCTTCGAAGATATGAATATAATAATGTGAGAATGTGCCATTGCAGATGTAGCTGTGCATCGTGAAGGGGGGTATCAGATACAGACAGCCGGGGCTGAGGGGATAGATGCCCGTAGGCAGTTCTACTTCTGCGGAGCCTTCTGTCACATAGTAAAGACGGGCAAACGGGCTGCGCACGTGTTTCCAGTTCCAATCGGCATAATGACGGGCGTATCCCACGTTCAGTGTCAGCAGATGTAGTTGGTCAACGGATAGGTTATTCATCTTTGTCGTTATTTTCTTGCAAAAATACGAATTTATTTTTGAAAACAATAACACATTGACCAACATTGTATGAGAAAGATAGCAAAATAATTGAAAACTGTCTGCTAAAATCTAAAAAAGACAATCATGTCGATAAAATCCAATAAAGTCGCCCATATTTTTCCTTTGTTCTATCCCTTTTTTAACTAACTTTGCACCATCATCAACACAAATCTATTAGTTTATGGTTTACAACGAAATCGGAAATACAGGAATGAAGGTGTCCAACCTTTCATTTGGCGCATCTTCTCTCGGAGGTGTCTTCCATGACATCCGTGAGGAAGAGGGCATTCGGGCTGTCCATGTGGCTGTCGACAATGGTATCAACTTCATCGACGTGTCGCCTTATTATGGACATTATAAGGCGGAGATGGTGCTTGGAAAGGCGTTGCGTGAGATACCACGCGACAAATATTATCTTTCCACAAAAGTAGGACGCTACGGAAAGGACGGGGTGAACACCTGGGACTATTCAGCCAAGCGCGCCACAGAAAGCGTGTATGAGAGCATGGAGAGACTGGGCATTGACCACATCGACTTGATTAACGTTCACGACATCGAGTTCCAGGCTGCATTGCCGGGAGGACTGCAGAAGGTGGTTGACGAGACACTGCCTGCCTTGGTTGAACTTCGGAAAAAAGGTGTGGTCGGCCATGTCGGCATCACTGACTTGCAGCCCGAGAACCTGAAGTGGGTGGTGGAACATGCGGAACCGGGCACTGTGGAAAGTATCCTCTGCTTCTGCCATTACAGCCTGAACGACACGCTTATTACTGACTATCTGGAATTCTTTGAGCAGAACCATGTCGGTATCATCAACGCGTCACCGCTCTCTATGGGGTTGCTTTCCTCAAGAGGAGCGCCTGCATGGCATCCGGCCGAAGAACCGCTTCGCAACGCTTGTACACAGGCTGCCAAATACTGTGCAGATCATGGTTATCCGATAGAGAAACTTGCCATCCAGTTCTCCACCAGTCTCAACCCGCAAATTGCAACCACTCTCTTCAGCAGTGCCAATCCGCAGAACGTGCTTAAGAACATCGGTTACGTCAATGATCCGATGGATGAGCAACTTGTGGAAGAAGTGCAGCGCATCATCGGCGACCAGATGTTTGTACGTTGGAAAAACAGCTGATTCCCTTTAGTCTTTTAAGTTTGAACTTGTTTTTAGCATTAAACTTTAAACATTAAACTTTAAACATTAAACTTTAAACTATCAACTATCATCACTAAACTCAAAACATGCATATCATCGACGCTCATTCTCATCTTTGGCTTCGTCAGGACACTGTCCTCAATGGCAAGCCTATCCGTACCACCAAAAAAGGACGGTCCATCTTCTTTGGCGAAGAGGTGCAGATGATTCCGCCGTTCATCATCGACGGCAGGAACACCGCGGAAATCTTTCTTTCGAACATGGACTATGCACAGGTGTCTGCGGCAGTCGTTGTTCAGGAATTTATTGACGGTCTGCAGAACGAATATCTTGCCGACGTACAGCAGCGGTTTCCCAGCCGTTTCCTTACTTGTGGCATGGCAGATTACCTTCGCCCGGACTTTTTCAATCAGGCGAAAACGCTCATCGAAAGCGGGTTTAAAGGCATGGCAATTCCTGGACACAGACTGGACACACCGCAGGGACGCATCCTTCTCAACTCTGAGGAAATGATGCGGATGTTTAAGTTGATGGAGGCCAAAGACGTCTTTCTTTCTATCACGTTGGCTGATGGCGACACACAAGTAGGAGAAATGGAGGAAGTGATACAGGAGTGCCCAAATCTCAGAATTGCCGTAGGACATTTCGGCATGGCTAATCCTCCTGTCACACCGCCATGGCATGACAAGGGATGGCAAAGCCAAATCAGACTTGCTCGACATGAGAACGTGATGATAGAGTCGGGTGGTATCACCTGGCTTTACAATTCTGAGTTCTATCCTTATCCGTCGGCTATACGGGCATTCCGTGAAGCGGCTGACCTTGTGGGCTGGGACCGCATCATGTGGGGAAGCGACTATCCGCGTACCATTACCGCCATCACCTATCGCATGAGCTACGATTTCATCACCAAGTCAACAGAACTGACTGCGCAGCAGAAAGCACTCATTCTTGGCGGGAATGCCGAGCGATTCTACGGTTTCAAAAATCTTATAGAACTTCCGTATATCAAAAATATGTCGGAATGACTTGTGATAATTAAAGTTTAAAGTAGAAAGTTTAAAGTTGAGGATTTAAACGACAGTTGATTTTTAAATATTTTTGAAAAATCATAAGTATTTAAGATAAATCTTAAATAGTAAATCATATATCATATAACATAATTAGCAATCATTCAAGCTATTCTAATCACACATCAGCAAGAACTGAATATTATCGATATTCCTGCACCACAACAGCCAAAGGGCGGTGAGGTGCTTCTCCGTTTGAATTATGTCGGATTCTGTGGTTCCGACATCAATACCTTCATGGGACGTAACACCATGGCACTCAATCCTGTCATCCCTGGTCATGAGATAGGTGCCGTTATAGAGGCTGTAGGACCGGATGTGCCGGAAGGACTGCGCCCGGGTATGGTTGTCACTTGCAATCCATATACGAACTGCGGAAAATGTGCGTCGTGCCGTAATGGACGCGTAAACGCCTGCCAGCATAACGAGACTCTCGGTGTGCAGCGCAACGGGGCGATGAGAGAGTTTATTTTAATGCCGTGGGAAAAGGTGATTCCTGCAGGTTTGCTCACGCCACGCACTTGTGCGCTTGTGGAGCCGATGAGTGTGGGATTCCATGCGGTCAGCCGTGCGCAGGTCACTGATATCGATGTGGTGATGGTCATTGGATGTGGCATGGTGGGTATGGGAGCCGTTGTACGTTCCGTACAGCGTGGAGCCACCGTCGTGGCGGCAGATATCGATGACGAGAAGTTGGCGCTTGCCAAAAAGATGGGTGCGAACTACGTCATCAACACGCGCACTGAGGATGTACATGCCAGACTTCTGGAAATGACTTCAGGGTTTGGGCCGGATGTGGTCATCGAGGCTGTGGGCAGTCCTGTGACCTATCAGATGGCGGTAGATGAGGTGGCTTTCACTGGCCGTGTCATCTGTATCGGATATGCCAAGTCTGAGGTTTCCTTCCAAACCAAGTATTTCGTGCAGAAAGAACTCGATATCCGTGGCTCACGTAACGCGCAGCCCTCTGACTTCCGCGCCGTCATCCATTATTTGGAGAAAGGCACCTGCCCGGTGGACGAACTCATCACAAAAGTAATCAAACCACAGGAAGCGTTGCCGACTATGCAATGGTGGAGCCAGAATCCTGGAAAGGTATTCAGAATCCTTGTGGATTTCACCAAGTGATATTGATTGACGAATCCGCACGTTGAGCCGCGATTTCACTTTTTAATCCATTATCCCATGACAGAAGGATATAAAGTCAAACAATATAATCAGCCCGTCAAACGTTATTGTCAGACGCTTGACCTGAAGGACAATCCTGAACTCATTGCCAGATACGTGGAAGCACATGACCGCTTCCACGCCTGGCCTGAAATCAGGGAAGGCATAAAATTGGTGGGCATCCTCGAAATGGAAATCTACATTCTTGACAACCGACTTTTCATGATTGTGGAGACACCGCTTGACTTCGACTGGGACTCTGCCATGCAACGATTATCCACACTTCCCCGTCAGCAGGAATGGGAGGATTTCGTCGCTGTGTTTCAAGCCTGCCGGCCGGGCTCCTCTTCCAACGACAAATGGAGGATGATGGAACGTATGTTCTATCTCTATGACTGAATACTGACTACTTATGACTAACTAACTCTCACAAAAACTACTATGAACCGAATTTTCTTTTTTTTGGTTTCTTTTCTATTGCCGTTTTTTGCTATGCAGGCACACGAACGGGTAGATTGTCCTTCCGCGAATTGTGTTTTTGGGCAAACACCGCCTCGTCGGGTCCTTTTTATCGGTGACTCTATCACTGACGGAGGATGGGGCAACAGCGGGGGAAGCAGTGCGTCGAGCGACAAAAGGAACCATGGTGACCTGAACCATATCTTCGGACACGGGTATATGGAAATGTGTGCTGCTCATTTCCTGAGTTGCTATCCACAACGCGATTATCAGTTTTTCAATCGGGGCATCTCGGGCAACACGCTCTATGACCTGCAAAAACGATGGGAAACAGACGCTCTTCAGCTTAAACCCGATGTCATTTCCATCCTTGTAGGCACCAATGACATTCATGAGTTTCTAAACGACAATTCAGACGGGCCATTCGATTTCGAACGATGGGAACAAACCTACAGGTCTCTCTTGGATGAGATAAAAGGGCAGAACCCTGATATCCGCATCATTCTTGGTACCCCGTTCGTGGCAAAAGCCGGTTGGGTGGGGAAGGCTGAAAACTTCGAGCAGAGGAAAAGGATGGTGAATCAACTGGCGGATATAGTCAGGAATATTGCTTCCGACTATCATGCCATTCTTGTTCCCTACGACCAACTTTTCAATTCTTTGCAAGACCAGGCACCACGCGATAACTACTGGATTTGGGACGGCATACACCCTACGACTGCCGGTCATCGGCGGATGGCTGACCTTTGGATCAACAACACAGGAAATCTCTTTGTGAAGTAGAGACGTCCCGCGGGGTTTCTTGTAACTTATGAATGGATACCCCTCAACGATTCCGGTATGTATGGCGCCTAATCCGAAATCATATAACACCCAATCCTATAGTCATCACCAAATTAAATATATTCTTCAATCAAAATATTCTTCATTATGAAAAAAAATCTTCTTAATATCGTTTTATGCGTTGCATCAATCTTCCCGGTAAGTGCGCAAAACAACGTGGTTCCTATTGTCAATCCACATGAGCAAATGGCACAGGGAAAATATGAGCCTACTTGGGAATCCCTCAAGCGGCATCAGACACCGGAATGGTTCCGTGATGCCAAATTCGGAATTTGGGCACATTGGGGACCTCAGTGTGTGGAAGGTTCCGGCGACTGGATGGCTCGGGGGTTGTATCAGGAAGGAACGGATGCCTATAAATACCACGTTGCTCACTACGGCCACCCGTCGGAGGTGGGGTTCAAGGATATCCTTCCGCTTTTCAAGGCGGAGAAATGGGATCCCGACAAACTTGTGGAACGCTATAAACGTTGTGGTGCGCAGTATTTCTTTGTGCTGGGCAACCATCACGACAACTTTGACCTCTGGGACTCTCAATACCAACCATGGAATTCCAAGAATATCGGCCCTCACAAAGACATTCTCGACGGATGGGCGAAAGCGGCGAAGAAGTACGGACTGCCGCTTGGCATCAGTTTCCATGCCGACCATGCCTGGATCTGGTATGAGACTGCTCAGCGCTATGACCTGAACGGACCGAAAGCCGGAGTGTATTATGATGGACATCTCACCAAAGCTGACGGAAAAGGAAAATGGTGGGAGGGATACGACCCGCAGCAGCTTTATGCGCAGAATCATCCGATGAGTGAGCGCAGCTGGTGGAACCGGAGCATCCACCAACAATGGGACTGGACACACGGAGCGGCACTGCCATCATCTGAGTTTGTTACTAATTTCTACAACCGCAAGCTTGACGCCATAACCCGATATAACCCGGACCTCATTTATTTCGACGTTACAGTCCTTCCGTTCTATAATATAAGTGATGCGGGTATGAGAATTACGACTCATCTTTATAATAAGAATGACCGTAGCGTCGTATTTGGAAAAATACTTAACGAGGAGCAGCGCAAAGCCATTACCTGGGATGTGGAAAGAGGTGCGCCAAACGAAATTATTCCTTATCCTTGGCAGACTTGCAACTGCATAGGGGGATGGCATTACAACACCAGTATTTATGAGCGAAACGGCTACAAGACCGCGGAACAGGTTGTCAAGCAACTGGTGGATATTGTCAGCAAGAACGGAAATTTGCTCCTGAATATTCCGCTCAGAGCCGACGGCACCTATGACGAGAAAGAAGATGCGATACTCACGGATCTGGAGGCATGGATGAGTGTGAACGGAGAAAGTATCTTTAAAACCCGCCCTTGGCATATCTTCGGAGAGGGACCGGTGGCTGAGAAAGATATAAAAATCAATGACCAAGGATTTAACGACGGTCAGTTCAGCAATATGGACTACCGTGACGTTCGTTTCAATCAAACTGAGAAATACCTCTATGTCACGCCAATGGGATGGCCTTCTGACGGCACCATCACCATCAAATCCTTGGCGAAAGGAAATCCTTATTTCAAGAAATCCATTTCGTCTGTCTTTCTCCTCGGTCATGGAAAACTTAAAGCCACCCAAACTGTGGAGGGACTCACCATCAATCTGCCTGCTCCGACCAACAAGATTGCACCCGTATTCAGAATCAATAAGTAATATTCGCTTAATCGCAGCTTGCTTTATTTCCAGCTGGGTTTGTGGCCGTCCCGACCGCACATGACCGGCGCAGCACAGTTCACCATTCAGCAAGGAAAAAGATTCTTCATTCCTTTTTTATCCCACTACCACATATATGGTATTTCTTTTACCACTGTCGTGCGATTGCTCGGCAGTGGTTTTTGCTGTAACTTTGCACCAGAAAATTAAATCGAGAAAATATATGGCTACAATTATTGTAAATGCAGAGAAGCGTGAGGTTGTTTTTCCGCTGACAGTATCAGAACTGATTGAATTTCTGCATGTGGATAATCCGGAGATGGTCTCCGTTCAGGTTAATGAGGAGTTTGCTGAGCGTGAGGACTGGAACACCATCCAACTTCATGAGAACGACACTGTGGATTTCCTTTACTTCATGGGAGGAGGACAGGTATGATTGAGTTTACAGAAGAGCAAATACTGCGCTATTCGCGCCATATCCTTTTGCAGGATGTGGGTGTGGAAGGTCAGGAGAAAATTCTGAATGCCAAAGTTCTGATTGTCGGAGCTGGTGGATTGGGTGCTCCTGTAGGACTATATCTTGCAGCCGCGGGAATTGGACGCATCGGCATAGTAGATGCCGATGTGGTAGACCTCAGCAATCTTCAGCGTCAAGTGATTCATTTTACGAAAGACGTGGGAGTGGCGAAAGGGGAAAGTGCGAAAGAAAAAATGACTGCCATCAACCCTGATGTGAAAGTAGATACCTATTATGAGTTTCTCGACTCATCGAATGCGCTGGACATCATCAAGGAATATGATTTCGTTGTAGACGGAACTGACAATTTTCCTGTAAAGTTCTTGATCAACGATGCTTGTGTGATGGCGGGAAAACCTTTCTCTCATGGGGGAATCCTGCGTTTCAATGGCCAGACTTTCACTCATCTGCCCGGTATGGCCTGCTACCGTTGTATGTTTAAGGAACCACCGCCACCAGGTGCTGTACCTACATGCTCCCAGGCTGGCGTGCTCGGTGCCATAGCGGGTATGCTTGGTACCATTCAGGCGGCGGAGACACTCAAGTATTTTACGGAGGTGGGAGAGCTGCTGACCAACCGTCTGCTCACTTTTGATGCCAAGACCATGCAGTTCAGGACTGTTCCTGTCCGTCATCGTGACACTTGCGCCATTTGTGGAAACAACCCCACCATCGACCATCTCATCGACTACGAGCAGGCCGCTTGTGATTTGAAACATTAGTTTCTGAGGCTTTGGAAGTAAATAAGTGGAAGAAACAACATTACAATATAATATTCCCATTGCATCATGATTATACCAGATAAAGTAATCAATGAAATCATCGCCCAGGCAAAGGCGGAACTCCCGGATGAGTCCTGCGGTTATTTGCTCGGCATTGACGGAGCAGTGACGGAAAACTACCCGATGGAGAATATTGATCACTCTCCGGAGCATTTCTCATTCAGCCCTAAGGAACAATTTGCGGCTTTGCGTTATGCAAGAAATAACGGACTGAGCATCCTCGCCAACTGGCATTCACATCCGTCTTCACCGTCGAGACCTTCCGAGGAAGACAAGCGCCTGGCCAACGATCCAACAATACGCTATGCCATCCTTTCGCTTATGGACGACAATCCTCGCCTGAATTCCTTTCAAATTGAGAAAGGGGAGGTCGTCAACAAGGAGGAGCATCTCTAAGTAAGTATAGGAATAGGAGAATTATTGAGAAAAGCCGTGACAAACGCGTTTGTTGCGGCTTTTCGGTTTCTATGCTTTGGTTTTTCCGTTCCTACCATATTTATGGTAGATGAAATGCCACGAGGGGGCGATTTCCAGATTCAAAAATTCGCCGTAACTTTGCACCAGAAAATTTAATCACAAATAAATATCAAAAAAAATGAGAACAATGAATTTTTATCAGATGTGTATGCATCTTTGTTGTTGCTGTTGTAGCAGCATGATAACGTGTGTGAACCGAGTAAAATTGAAACTTAGTATTGATAATAATTATATAAAACGACAAACGCATGAAAAAATTAGTATTTACCACCGTATTGCTCTTCAGCTTGCTGATTAGCCTCACTTCAAAAGCACAAAACCAGACCGTAACCCTGCGCGTGCCGAACTTTGTACGCCCGTTGGTCGAGAAGTGGGTTGCGGAGTATCATAAGACCAACGCAGAAATTGATTTCCAGTTTGTATCAGGGAAATCGCAGGATAACAAAAACACCATACAATTTACATCCAATCCGGATGAGGGCATTTCTTTTGCTCGTTTCGCTATTTTACCAGTGACGACGAAACGGTCGGAGGCTGAAAAAATCATCAGCGGCCACAAGCTGAACACACGCAGGTTGAAGTCTCTTTTCTTCGTAGATGATGAACTTGATGATGAAGAAGAGGAACTGAGCAAATCTGAGCAGAAAATCCATATATATATTGCCAATAGCCAACAGTCTGTTTCCAAATTGTTTGCCAGTTATCTTGGACAGCCGGCAGCAGCTTATAAAGGCAAGAAAATTTTCGGTGATGACTCCTTTCTCAATGATGCCATCAGCAGGGATCCCCTTGCCATCACTGTCAACTCGCTTTCCAATATTTTTAATCTTGAAAGCAGGACACTAAGAGATGAGCTGGCTCTTCTTCCGTTGGATCTCGACAAGCAGGGGAAACAAATTCTCCATCAGGGTGATCTGGATGACATTATCTCGCTCCTTGAGCAGCATCGCTACAGTGAGATTCCTGTGGCGAATGCCGGACTGGATTTCGACCGTACGAACCCTGTGCTTGCTGACTTCGTCAACTGGGTGCTGATTAATGGTACTCAATATGTTCACCAGTACGGATTGCTGCAACTTCAGCAAAACGAGTTAGTCAGTAAATAAGTTTTCCATTTTTGATTTTTGTTTTTAGGATTCAAGAAACGGGGAGCACATCCCCGTTTCTATAGAAACTTTTGTCTATGAAAAAAAGATTGTTTATCCTTTTTACGGTCCTTTTATCCGCTATTGACCTTTTGGCTCAGACTGTTATTACCGGAACTGTCACTGACAGCAGGACTGGTGAACCGCTTATCGGTGCCACTGTGGTACCGAAGTCCAGCAAGGAGAAAGGTGCGCTTACTGATATTGATGGTAATTTCTCACTTACCACAAATGTGAAACTACCTCTCACGCTTGATGTGAAATACATTGGCTACAGGTCCCAGGAAATAGACGTATATGACAACTCCGAGCCAGTGGATGTGGAGCTGCTTGAGAACCTGAACAAACTGAGTGAGATTGTTGTAGTGGGTTATGGCACACAGAAGCGTACTCAGCTTACAGGAAGTGTGACAACCGTGAAAGCGGATGTGTTTTCCAATTCCCAGGCTCCGACACTTGATGCCGCCCTCAGCGGGCAGGTGGCCGGATTGAATGTCACTACCGCAAGCGGACAGCCTGGAGCGGACAGCCAGGTACGCATACGGGGAGGAAACTCCGTCAACGCCAGCAATGAGCCGCTTTATGTCATCGATGGGTTCATCTATTTCAAGGATGCCGCAAACAGTACAACTGGTTTGGGGGGAATCGACGGAAGTCTCAATCCTCTTTCCATTATCAATCCGAACGACATCGAGAGTGTGGAGGTCTTGAAGGACGTGTCTGCCACTGCCATTTATGGATCAAGAGGTGCCAATGGTGTGATTATCGTTACCACCAAACAAGGAAAGGCCGGCGATAAAAAAGCACATGTCAGTTACAATTATAGCATCGGATTCAGTAATGCTGCCAAAAAAGTAGATTTGCTCAATGCCTCAGAATGGGCACAGTTTCAAAAAGACTATTGGAGCAACAAAGGCGGATATACCGACGAACAGATTGCAACGCTCGGCAAAGGTACTGATTGGCAGAACCAAGTGCTGAGGACTGCACTCCAACAGACGCATGAATTGAGCATTACCGGTTCCACCGAAAAGAGCCGCTATGCCTTTTCTGCCAATTATACCGACCAAGACGGTATCATACTTAACTCTGGTTTCCAACGCTATAATTTTCACACGAATGTGGAATGGGATTTGCTGAAAGACTTGAAATTTGGTGTGAACGCCACTTACGGAAGGTCGAAGCAGAGTGGACTCACCACAACAGAGGAGCAGGTTTTCAATTCTTCGCCATTCTCTGCGGGAATCACCAATAGTTTTGTGTATGCACTGCTGATGCCGCCTGTTGTGGGTGTCTATGGAGAGGATGGTTCCTACAACTTCAAGAATCCTTACGAATATGCATATTTTGCCATCAGCGACCATGCGGCCAATCCTGTGTATGACCTCAAAGAGAGTGTGGCTGAAAATATTAATAACTATCTGCTCACCAACATCTGGACAAGTTATCGCATCGGTGACGTGAAGTTGAAAGCCACTGTGGGACTGAGCAGCGAGAAACTGACACAAAATTTTTTCTCAGGTGCTTATACCTCGCTCGGTCTGGCAACAGAAGGAATCGGCGGAACGGGAAACCGTCAGACAGACATTTGGCAGCAGGAATATACGGCTGCGTATACCAAGGACATCAACGAGAAACATTTCATCGACGCACTTCTTGGATATACACGACAGACCAGCACATCCACTTTCAGTTCTATAAGGACTAACCATTTTACCAATGAGACACTCAAGCAATATAACTTGGGTGACGGATCCGGAACTTACACACCACAGACTGGCATCGCGGAATCATCGTTGAATTCCATCATTGCCCGTGTCAACTACACGCTGCTTGACCGCTATAATGCCACTGCCACTTTCCGTGCAGACAACTCAAGTCGTTTCTCAAGTGACCATAGGTGGGGATTCTTTCCGTCAATCGGATTCTCCTGGAATATTGACAAGGAACCGTTCTTTGCAAAACTGCATAAAATTGACTATCTGAAATTGAGATTGTCGGCTGGTCTCGTCGGCAATCAGGAAATATCAGATTACGCTTTCGCTACCAGTTATGCCACTGGGTCTTATGGTGGATCCAGCAGTTATGCGAAACAGAACACTGCCAATGAGGACTTGAAATGGGAAACCACAGCATCCTACAACATCGGTTTTGACTTAGGATTGCTAAAAAACAGGGTCAGCCTCGTGTTCGATGCTTACTATAAGAAAACCAACGATTTGCTGCTTGTTGTGCCGATGGGGTTTGCTTCAGGTGTCACCAATCAACTGCAGAATGTGGGAAACGTGGTGAACAAAGGCGTGGAACTCTCTATAAACGCCGCGCTTATCAACCGCAAACGAATTCAGTGGCATGTGTCTGCAAATGTGGCTTACAACCATAATGAAATCACTGACATGGGCGAGACCAACGATGTGATACAGGGTTCAGACAAACAGCAGATACTTAGAAGAGGAGAACCGCTCGGAGCTTTCTACGGATTACGTTTCAATGGAATCGTGCAGAACGATGAGGACGTCACTGTGCTTCCAACCGTGAACGGACAGATACCACGTCCAGGTGATTTGAAATATGCTGACACTGACGGAAACGGACGCATCGACGGCAATGACAGAGTTGTGCTGGGTAGCATTCAGCCAGACTTCATCTATGGATTCTCATCAAAGCTGGTTTACCGTCAGTGGGACATTGCTCTTGCTTTTGCGGGCAGTCATGGGGCAAGGCTCTACAATGCTCTTCAAAGAAGGCTTGAACTCACAGGAGACTCTTATAATGTGCTCTCAACCGTGAAGAAGGCATGGACACCCGAAAACGGCGGAAACTCACTGCCTCTGGCATCAAATGCAAGACCGTTCTCTTATATTGACAGCAGATATGTGCAAAGTGCGTCTTATCTGAAACTGAGAAATCTCACGATAGGATACCGCTTGCGTCTGCCTAAGACTTTCCCGCTGGGAGTAAGGTTTTATGCAACGGCAACCAATCTCTTCACCATAACACCTTACAAAGGCTATGATCCGGAGGTGAGTGGAGGAACAGACAGCGGAGCCTATCCTTCATCCAGAACGTTCTCTTTTGGCGTGATCCTCACACTCTAAATGCTCTATTCTCATGGTGAATAATGTATGATTTTTCAATTATCTCCCATATAAAAGTATTAAATTAAAATTCAATAGTATTAATAAAAAAGATTGATTATGAAAACGAGAAATTTACTTTACTCAACTGCTGTCGCAGTTTCATTGCTGACAGGATTCGCTTCTTGCTCAGATGACGACAACTCCAGTTCAAACAACACAAACGGCAATCAGATTGATGAGACCAATGTAGTGAAAGACGATGCAAGTGCCATTTCGCTTGTGAATGGTGTGTACAGCCATTGGCAGCCGCTCAGTTCCTCTTTCTCCTTCATCATTGAACTCAACTCCAACAAACTTATATCTTTCGAAGGCGAAGAGAGCGAGGCTGGCCCGGTGAACAGCCGCTTTGAGCAGGAGCCGACAACATGGTATCAAGTCAAGATTTTCAACCATCTTCTGCTCGGTATAGCTCAGGATAACGAAGCTATCACAACCATCACTAATTCTCTGAAGGCTGGAAAGGTGACACAGGCTGGATATAATGCAGCCGTGGGTAAAGCAAAGTTCCTACGTGGACTGGCTTATCTGAAATTGGCTCAACTTTGGGGTGAAGTGCCTGTATTTACAGAGGCGGGTGGCTCAACTACAGAACGGCAGGAACTCAACGTCGTGTTCAATCAGGTGGTCAGCGACCTGACCGATGCGGAGACATTGCTGCTTGACTACGATGGTGACCCTCGAATACCTTCAAAGCAGGCTGCTCAGGCACTGCTTGCCAGAACTTATCTCGTTTGGGGTGACAACCCGCTCTCTCAGGCTGAGGTCGCAGCCATAGCTTCTTCACAGACTGATCCGGCGTTTACCAAGACCGACAGCCGACTGGAGAAGGCGGTGGAATATGCCAATAAAGTAATCAAGAGCGGAAAACTTGCTCTTGATCCGGATTATAATAAACTGTATGGAAGGGATTATGAAAGCAACAAGCGCGGCACAAACGAGCATTTGTTCACCATTGCGCACGACGGAGACAAGGCTGATGCACAGGGCAACCATCAGACACACTGCTCTTGGACATTCCCGTTCCAGAACGGTGAGCACAGCAACGGCTACTCTCAGAACCATACAGAAGTGGCTGATGATGACCTCTATGATGACTGGAAGAGTGAACAGCCGAACGACAAGCGACTGAAAGAGACATATCTCGTCGATATTGTCAATCCTGAGACCGGACTCTCTCACCACTATTACTCGCCTGTATATACCCCCATCAACGGAAAGGGAGTGGATCAGAGTTATGCCAATGCGGAAAATCTGGAAATCACCCAAAACTCAGTTGACCGTATAGAAATACGCTATGCTGAGGTGTTACTCACCAAGGCAGAGGCACTTGTGCAACTCGGACGTAACAGTGAGGCGGCAGAGCCGTTCAACCAACTGAGAACGCGTGCCGGTATCAGTACGGTCAGTGCGCCCACCTTTGATGAAATCAAGCGTGAATGGGACTATGAGTTCACTTACGAACAGTTCTCAGTACTTAATAGTTACCGTTGGAAAAACCTTATCTCATCTGTACGCGAAGTAAAGAACTACAAGCACTTTGCTGATGACTGGGAAAGAAAACAGACATTCACTGTAGACCAGCAGGCTTATTTCCAGAAAGTGCACAACCATCTGCAGGCAAAATACAATAATGTGCGTGGAAAGCATTACCGTCAGCCAATTCCTACCGGACTTTCTGGAGAATCACTCGGCATTGCACAAAACCCTGGTTATTGATTGTGCCTTCTTTAAACTTTAAACATTCAACTCTCAACTCTCAACTAATATGTACAACCGCTATTTTTTCTCATTCGTAGTGGCAATGCTTTTAGGCATTGCCGCTACATCATGCAACTCCAACGACGATGTGGAGAATCAGGCCATCGAGATTCCGGGAATCACAATTGACGGAGATGTAGATTGCTGCTCGGCAGAGGAAGCGTTACAGGTATATAAATTTCTCCAGACTGTCAGTATCATTCCGGAACTGTCAACTGAGGTTGATGGAAAATACAATGTGTTTGCCTATTCGAAAAGTGGGAAGTTTCATACCGGATATAACGAGATTTATTTTGTGGCTACGAAAAAATCAACGGGAAACTACATCAAAAATTTTGAGATTCAGAATATCAGACCTCTCATGCTGATGACGAAGATGGGTATGCTGCACAGCACTCCGGTTTCTGCTTCCGTCAGTTCCTTTAATGATAGTTTCCTTGCCGTAAAGAAAGGGTGGATTTCTTTTTTGATGAACACAAGTGAAAACGGCTCATGGACGTTGACTTACACAACGAAAGTGCTGGGAGCATCAGGAGGTGTGGAAGAGGCCGCCATTAATGTCAATCCTTTATCCGACGGTCAGAACTGGTTGAAGTCGTTCAAAATTGGAAATGCCACGTATTATCTCTCGTTGGTTGAACCTGCAGGATGGGAGACGGGTGCCAATACCATTGAGGCCTATGTGTCAGTAAAAAACGAGGATGCCACATTGCCTTATGCCCTTGCCACTGAACAATTCACAATTGAGATTGACCCGCGTATGCCTGACATGGGCAACCATACCTCACCGGACAACACTTCTCTCACTTTGCAGTCCGACAACAGTTATAAAGGCACCGTCAACCTTACGATGACAGGCCTTTGGAGAATCCATCTCACGGTTCGCAATTCAAAAGGAGAAATTGTTGCCGGAGGAGATGACCTGTCCGACGGATTCAGTTCTCTCTACTGGGACGTGACGATTTAGAGAATACTAAAGAAAATTAAAATTCATCAATTATGCTTCTTCCATTTATTCTGCTGACAGCCTTCATACCAGAAGCCCCTGACGATTCATTGATTTCTGAATCCAACCACACGCTTGATGAGGTTGTGGTGATTTCACTGCCTTCTGATGGACGTAAGCGTTCTGCAAAAGGTCAGGTGGCGAGTATTGAGGAGCATCTTTCTGAACTGAATCATGTGGGACTGGTGCGGCGAGGTGCTTATGCCTGGGAACCGACTGTCAACAATATGCAGTCGGA
>JAEEGL011278581.1_pt1 | contig 16786 bp, 13 predicted proteins | sample 9134231 | NCBI WGS metagenome assembly JAEEGL01 (sample SAMN16246548, study PRJNA631951) | gut metagenome | biome: gut microbiome; feature: rumen; material: fiber-attached | host: Bos | place: Iran: Karaj | collected 2018-10
GCGCGATATGATATGCATTCCTTGTCACGTGCCGCAGGCACATATCGCGCCGAAGGTATATCGCTTCCCGGAGGGATATATCGCGCATTCCGGCAGGAATGCATATCGCCGTCGCGCTTTCAGCGCGACAAATTCCCAATTTGAACCTCTCATCCGTTTACCCAAATTATGCTTCCCGCTTCCCCATATTTTGTATCCTTTGCCTAAATATACAGAAAAAGTGAATAAAAGTGAAAAAATATGCAAAAAAGTGCTTGACAAATGAAAAATAATGCATTAGAATACAGGCAACCCAAAGAAAGAAGGAAATGAAAATGACAATGAAAAAGATTCTTGCGCTGGTTCTGGCGCTCTCCATGATCGCGGTCCTGTTCGCTGCCTGCGGCGGCAATACGGATCCCACCACCACCGCTGCCCCGGACGCCACCGACGCCGCGACGGACGCCACCGACGCCGCGACGGACGCTCCCGCGGACGATACCGCTGCCGCCAAGGTCAAAACCATTGATATCTCCCTCACGGACGAGCTCTACGCCTTCGGCGTGAACAAAGAGCAGCCCGAGCTGCTGGAGAAGACCAACGCCTACATCACGCAGATCAAAGCGGACGGCACGCTGGAAGCCATCGTTGCCAAATACTTCTCTGAGGACGGCGAGCCCGCCGTGATCGCCTCCGCCGAAGAGGATGCTTCCAAGGATCAGCTGGTGGTGGCCACCAACGCCGCGTTCCCGCCCTTTGAATCCACCGAAGGCGACGCCTACACCGGCATCGATATCGAGATCATGGCCGGTCTGGCCGAATCCCTCGGCAAGGAGCTGGTGATCAAGAACGTGGAGTTCTCCTCCGTATTCAGCACCGTGGACGCGGGCTACGCGGACATCACGGCCTCCGGCATCACCATCAACGAGAGCCGCAAGGAGTTTGTGGACTTTACGGATTCCTACTACACCGCTTCCCAGATCATCATCGCCCCGGCGGACGACACCGCGTTTGACGGCTGCGCCACGCTTGCGGACGTGGAGGCCGTGCTCGCTTCCTTTACCGCGGATACCGTGATCGGCGTGCAGAAGGGCACCACCGGCCAGTTCTACGTGGAAGGCGACGAGGATTGGGGCTTTGACGGCCTGGCCGCCACCTGCAAGGCGTACGATTCCGGCGCGCTGGCCGTGAGCGATATGGTAAACGGCAACGTGCAGTACGTGATCATCGACGAAGCGCCCGCCAAGAGCATCGCGGCGTCGGTCAACGAAGGATAAGTGCCGCGCCGCAGGCGCGGCAGCGAGATGAATTCCTGCCGGAATTCGCGATATATCCCTTCGGGAAGCGATATGCTTTTGCATCCTCGCCGAAGGCGAGTTATGCAAAAACGCGATATGTCCCTTCGGGACGAGATCAGGAATTCATATCATATCGCGCGCGAACGAAGTGAAGCGTATATCGCATTTGCGAAGCAGATATATCGCGCCGCGAAGCGGCATATCGCTGTTTTTCCATCTGTCGCTATCTGCTATCCACTATCACCTATCCACTATCGCCTATCCACTATCACCTATCACCTGAAACTATGAACTTTAACGCAAAAATCAGAAAATTCTGGGTATCCATGTTCGAGAAGGGCGCGTACAAGCGCGTACTGACGGGCCTGAAAAACACGGTGATCATCGCCGTGTTGGGCCTCGTGATCGGCATTGTGATCGGTACGCTGATCGCCGTGGTGCGCGTGGTGCCCAAAACGAACCCGTTCGTGAAGGCGCTGGATAAGATCGCGCAGGTCTACGTGGCGTTCTTCCGCGGCACGCCCATGGTGGCGCAGCTGCTGATCGGCTATTTCGTGCTGCTGCCGCTGCTGAACGTAAAGCTGTCCTCGCTGGCGGTGTGCGTGCTCATCTTCGGCCTGAACTCCGGCGCGTACGTTTCGGAGATCATGCGCTCCGGCCTCCTCAGCGTGGATATCGGCCAGACGGAGGCCGGCCGGGCCATAGGCCTCAGCTTTGCCTCCACCATGCTGCGCATCGTTGTGCCGCAGGCGGTAAAGAACATTCTGCCCACCATCGGCAACGAATTCATCACGCTCATCAAGGAGACCTCCATCGTCAGCTTCGTGGGCGCGGTGGACCTCTATTCCGCCTTCAACTACATCGGCAGCGCGAACTATGAGTTCATGGTGCCGTATCTGAGCATGGCGGTGATCTATATCGTGATGGTGCTGCTGATCACGGGTCTCATCAAGATCACGGAAAGGAGGCTCAGGATCGGTGATAAGCGTTAAGAATATTTACAAGGATTTCGGCAGCCTTCGCGTGCTGAAGGGCGTTTCCTGCGAGATCGAAAAGGGAGAGAAAATCGTCATCATCGGCCCCTCCGGCAGCGGCAAAAGCACGTTTCTGCGCTGCATGAACCTGTTGGAGGAGCCCACCTACGGCGAGGTCTGGGTGGACGACGATCTCGTGACCCCCATTGACCCCTATCTGCACGCGGAGGTGATCCGGGCCTCCAAAACCTATAAAAAGCTGAGCGCCGACGGCACGGACGACGCCGGGCTCATTGCGAGGATCAAAAAAGAGGACCTGCTGCACGAAAAGCACGAGGGCGCGCCCTATAAGCGCCTGATGAAAAAGCTGTATAAGGATCACGCCATGGACGTGAATCTGGCGCGGCAGCGCATCGGCATGGTGTTTCAGCAGTTCAACCTGTTCGCCAACCTCACGGTGCTGGATAACATCACGCTGGCGCCGATGAAGCTCAAGGGGCTCTCCCGCGCGCAGGCCGAGGAAAAGGCCTTTCAGCTGCTGGACCGCATCGGCCTCCGGGATAAGGCTTCCGTTTACCCGGCCATGCTTTCCGGCGGGCAGAAGCAGCGCATCGCCATCGTGCGGGCGCTGGCCATGGATCCCGAGATCATGCTCTTTGACGAGCCCACCTCCGCTCTGGACCCCGAAATGGTAGGGGAGGTGCTGGACGTGATGAAGGAGCTGGCGCGTTCGGGCATGACCATGGTGGTTGTGACGCACGAAATGGGCTTTGCCCGCGAAGTGGGCACCCGCCTGCTGTTTATGGACGAGGGGCAGATATTGGAGGAAGCCCCGCCCGCGGAATTCTTTACAAATCCCAAAACGGACAGGGCGAAGGAGTTTCTCTCCAAAGTACTATGAAAAAAAGAGCCGGAAGGCTCTTTTTTGGTTTGTTGCAAATTTCAGTTTATCGCTCTGATCAAATGAGGAATGAGGAATGAGAAATGAGGAATTATCGGTGGCGGCTTAAGCCGCATTTTTCGATGATACCAGTGGTTTCGCCTTTATAATCGGGTATGGGCGGAGCCCATCCTTCATTCCTAATTCCTCATTCCTAATTCCTAATTGAGCTACAAATTCCAATTTTAATTACAGCAAATCCGCGAGGCTTGCGTCTCCCCAAAACGTGTCCGCGTTATACAGAAACAGCGCGTCCGTAACGGCGTACTGGCGCAGTACGGGGCCGAGATCCTCGTAGAAATAGCGGGGGTCGATGAGCACGATCTCGTCGAAATAGGGGTAAATGAACTGCATCATCGCGTTGGCGTAGGAATCCTTGAACACCGCGAGATGCCGCCCGGTATCGGCCGTGGTGCGGAGCACGGTGAGCGGCGCGTTGCCGCCGAAGAACACGGCGTATTTATCCTTGGCCGTTAAAAATGCTTCGCGGTAGAGGCTGCCGGTCTTTTCGCCGGTGGCGGGGTCCAGCACGTAATATTCCACGTCCGTTTTCGGTACGAAGAGCTCCACGGTATCCGCCGCCCGGAACAGCCCGGTTTTGGAGGCCAGCGTGCCGTAAAAGCCCTCCGCCGCCGGGATGCGCTCGTAAGCAGCGCCCTCGCAGGGGATCTCTAAAGCCGCCGCAAGGCCCTCCAGCGCGTACCGCGCCCCGAGGCTCGTCCAGTGGTGGTCCGTACGGTAATAGATGTATTCGTCCGCGTGCGCGGCCAGCGGGGTATACAGGTCCGCGGTTTTCACGTTTTTGAGCAGACCGTAAAACGCCTCGATCTGGGCTTTCTGATCCGGCGCGGCAGCCCCTTTGGGCAGGTACGCGCTCTGTACGGAAATCGCGTTGGGGGCGATCGCCGCCGCGCAGGTGATATCGGGATTCTCTTTCGCGAACGCGTTGATCGCGTCCGCTTTTTTCTTTACGTCCGTTTCGTCCGGCGCGGCGGGGATCAGGAACAGACGGTTTTCTTTGCCGGTGTAAACGCCGTCGGTCTCTTTGATGCCCAGCGCCGTGCGCAGACGGCCGTTCAGCCGCAGCCAGGCGTCGCGGAACGCGAAATGATCCGTAAAATACGTTTCCCACGCGCTTTGCAGCGTGCCGTCCCACAGCGCGGAAACGCTGAACGCGGGCCGCTCGGCCAGCACGCGGTTTTCGGTGTCCGATACCGCCTTTTTCGGCGCGAACAGACTGATGCAGCCCAGCAGCACCGTAAAGCACAGCGCCAACGCCGGGATCGCCGGGCCGGGCGACTGTTTCTTTTTCCCCGCAGGCCTTTTCTCCGCACGCGGGGCGGGGGAGGCACTTTTTTCTTCGGCGGGCGGTTCCTGCGCATGCGGACCCTCCGCCGCCGGGGGTTCCGGGGCGGTCAGGATCGACGGATTCAGTTGTTCCGTTTCGTTCGGAAGTTTTACGGAAATGATCTCCATTGGTTCTCTCTCTTTATCGGGATGATGGCGATATGTTGCTTCGCAACGCGATATATTTGCTTCGCAAACGCGATATATTTGATGTGCAAATGCGATATGTTGCTTCGCAACGCGATATGTTTGCTGCGCAAACGCGATATATTTGCTGTGCAAACGCGATATATTTGATGTGCAAATGCGATATGTTTGATGTGCAAATGCGATATGTTTGATGTGCAAATGCGATATGTTGCTTTGCAACGCGATATGTTTGCTGCGCAAACGCGATATATTCCGCTGTGCGGAATGCGATATGATATGAATTCCGGCAGGAATTCATATCGCTGATCGCGCCCCGGCGCGATCAGAACGCCGCGTACAAAAAGCTCTGCGCGGTGCCGCCCAGCATGGCGGCGGTACATAGGACGAGCACGGCGGCAGCGCCTGCGGCCAGCAGCAGCCTGCCCCATTTTGTTTTCATAAGAACATTGCCGATCCGGCGGGGCAGCTCGGTGCTGCCGATCGCCGCCAGCGCCAGCGGCAGAAGGCTCTGGGAGAGCAGCAGCAGGCTCTGTCCGTTTGTGAAGCCCGCGCCGCCGATGCCGATCATGCGGGCAAGGTAGCCCCCGGCGTAGGAGAGCGAGGGACTGAAAAACGGCACCCAGCCCAGCACCGCCAGAAGGAAGGTGAGGGCGACGTTCGCCCACCGGGGCAGCTTTGCCTTCAGGCGCTTCAGCGGGTATTTTTCCGCCAGCAGCAAAATCAGGTGGTAAGCGCCCCAAACCACAAAGGTCCGGTTCGCGCCGTGCCACAGCCCAGTGAGCAGCCATACGACGGCGAGGTTGCGCACCGTGGCGGCCGTGCCTTTCCGGCTGCCGCCCAGCGGGATGTACACGTAATCGCGGAACCAACGGCCCAGCGAGATATGCCAGCGCCGCCAGAACTCGGTCACGCTGCCCGAAAGATAGGGATGATCGAAGTTTTCGTCGAATTCAAAGCCCACGAGGGACGCCAGCCCGATGGCCATATCGCTGTAGCCGCTGAAATCGAAATACAGCGTAAAGGCGTACAGAAACGCGCCGAGCACCGCTTCCGCAGCGGTCAGCGACTCCAACGGCCGTGCCGTGATCTGCGAAAACAGGCCGGAGAGCGTATCCGCCAGCAGCAGCTTTTTGCCGAGACCGATAATGAACCGGGCGAAGCCGCGCCCGATCCCGGACGCCCGCGCCGCGTGGGGCTTCAGCTGCGTTTTGAACGCGCCGTAGGGCACGATGGGGCCGGAGAGGAACTTGGGGAAAAACGTAAGGTACAGCGCCGTATCCCTAAAGTTCTCCGGGGGTTCGGGCTCCGCGCGGCAGGTATCCGTCAGAAAAGAGATCGCGGCAAAGGTGTAAAACGATATGCCGACGGGCGCAAGGGGGAAGTTTGCGGGCAGCGCTTTGCCGAAAATATCCAGCGCGAAGCCGGCATACTTGAATACCAGCAAAAACGCGAGATCGCCCGCGATCCCGGCGGCAAGAAGCCCCCGGGCGGCCTTCCGTTTTCCGTCGGCGCGAAGCGTATTGATCGCGCGGGCCGTAAAGAAGTTGAACGCCGCGCCCAGCAGCACAAGGCAGGCGTCCCGCGGGGACCCCCACGCCACGGCAAGGCAGCTGAGCACCGTGAGCGCGATGTTTTTCCGGTTTGCGGGCAGCAGGCGCGTCAGCAGAAAGGCCGACGGCAACGCCAGAAAGACGAATACGGGGCTATACGGCTGCATTGCGTATCACCTCGCTGAAGGCCGCGGCGGCCGCGGCGGAATGCTCGTCCACGAGAAACAAAAAGTAGTTGCCCGGGGCCTCGATCACGGTATGGGTCTTTAAAAGCGCGGTCTGCTCCGGCGCGTAACCCTCGAACACGCCGATCTGCGCCTCCACGCGCTTTCCGGCGGCGGCAACCAGCGTTTCCCGGTCCGCCGGGTCCTTTAATTTTGCCAGCAGCATTTCGCGCGCGCCCATGTTGGAATCCGGGTAATACAGCGCGTATTCCTCGAACAGGGCCGGATCCAGCCCGTACAGGCGGCGCAGAATGGCGTTTTCGCCCGGCTGCGTTTCCGAAAGGTCCGCGGCGTCCGTGACCGCGGCAAGCACGTCCGCGAAGGGCGCTTCGCTGAGTACCGTTTCGTTTTTCGGCGCGCTCAGCAGGATCACGGCGACGGCGGCCGCCGCCGAAAACAGCGCCAGCAGAGAAAACAGGATGGCTTTTTTGCCGTTCGTAAGCTTATCCAACGCTGCGCACCTCCGCCGTGGTCGTTTCCCCGTAAAAGGCGCCCGCGCGGGCATTGCGGAGGCCCTCCATCAGGTTGTTGGCCCAATAGGGATAAAATTCTTCTCTCAGGTGTACGCCGTCCGGGCCCCAAAGCGTTTCCATCCACGCGGCGGCGATGCCGTCGTTGTTCACGAAGGCCACGTTATGCGCGGGGCACGCCACGGCCAGCGCGGCGTTGAACAGCTCGATCTTTTTCCACGAAGGGGAGGCGGAGAGCGCCTTGTCCGTGACCGGCAGGGTGGAGCTGACCACGAATACCGCGTCCGGCAGAAATGCACGGATCTCTTCGATATAGCCCATATATTCCTCCGCGTAGACCTCGGCGTCGCTCCAGTAGCCGATGCCGGCGTCGTTGAGGCCGTAGCAGAAAAACAGGCAGCTCGGCTGCAGCGTTTTCAGATCCTCGTAACGCTCCGGCAGGCGGCGGATGGTATCCCCGCCCGAGGCCAGCACGCGGCGGTATTCCAGAAAATGATAATAGGAAAAGCCCACGGCGCGGGAATCGCCGAGGATCGCGTAATCGCGGAATTTGTTCCACACGGCGGGGTCACCGTTGCCCTCGTCCTTTGCCTCGGAGGACTGCCAGCCGTGCTCGTGATAGCCCTCTTCGGCGGCGGCGAGGATGCTGCTGGCTTCTTCCTCCCGGCGGTTTTCTTCCGCCGTGCGGCGGTCTTCCTCCTCCGCCTGAAAACGGCTTTCCTCCCGCGCCTCCAGCAGCGCGTCCACCGCCGAAACGTTGTTTGTTTCGGGCAGGGAGGCGGTTTGCGCCCCGGAGCCGGGCAGGCGCGCGCACAAAAGCGCCGCGGCGATCGCCGCAGCCCCCAGCAGCACGCCCGTAAGCGTTTGCAGGGCGTAGGCGGATAACTTGCTTTTTTTCTTCATGGTTTGCCGAATATCTCCGTTTTTCGATATAGAATAAGCATAACACAACCGCACGCGGTTTGCAAGCGTTTTCGGTCCTCTGCGGACGGCTTGCATTGCAGTTTATCGCTCAGCGGTAAATTGCGATTTATTTCTTCTTGACGCGCGTATTTCTTTTGTGTTATTATAAATACTGAATTATTATACACGCAGGGAGGGATACGCATGGATTTCAAAGAGAGCGGCTTTATGTACGGCCTGGCCGCCTTCGTGATCCTCTTCGTAGTGGCGGAATCCGTATTCTTTATGAGAAAAGCATGGAAGCGCGGCAGGGAGCTGGGCATCAGCACCGAAACGCTGAAGAACACCGTGTTTTCCAGCATCCTGTTCACCGTTGCCCCGGCCATCTCCATCCTCACCACCGTGATCGTGCTGGCGGGGGCGCTGGGCATCGTGCTGCCGTGGATCCGCCTGAGCGTGATCGGCAATCTGGCCTACGAGACCGTTGCCAGCGAGACCATGCTCACCGTAATGGGCTCTTCGCTTTCCACCCCCATTACGGATCCGAAGCAGTTCGGCGCCGTGGCGTGGGTGATGACCATCGGCACCTCCTTCGCGCTGATATTGCTGCCGCTGATGTGCAAGGTGATCCAGAAAAAGGTAGGGGCCGCCGTGCACAAGAGCGAAACCTCCTCCAAAACCGCGGACGTGGTGTCCGCCGCCGCGTTCATCGGCATCATCGCCGCCTTTATCGCCCGCGCGATCTACGGCAAAACCACGGACGGGATCGGCGACGCAGGTTTTATGAGCATCGTAACGCTCGTTACCGCCGTAGTGGTGAGCCTGATATTGGAAACGCTGTGCGATAAATTCAGCCTTAAAAAGCTGCAGCCCTTCGCCATGCCCCTGAGCATGTTCGCCGCCATGGCCATGGCGGTGGTGCTCAATCTGGTGCTGCCGGAACAGGTGTCGGCGTTCACCTGGTGGAGCTGAGCGTTTGACGCGCGGCGTCAAACGCAGTGAAATATTTTTGCCGCGGCAAAAATGTAAAATCCGTTGCGCGGGTGAAATCCCTTCGGGGTGAATTATTTTGCTGCGCAAAATGTGAAAGAATCTGAGGCCTGCATTCCTCGGCCCTCATCCCGCGGGCGAAGCGAGCATTTCTCAACACTCAATACGAAATACGCAACACTTTGTCCGGCACGGAGGTAATTATGAAAAAAGATAAAACCAAAAATACAACAGAGCTCTCGCCCTATATGAACCGCGTGCATACGTGGGGGCGGATCTGGACCGTGGGCGCGCTGCTCACGCTCCTGTGCGTGCCGGTTTCCATCTGCGTGCATTTTAACGCGTGGCCGGAACTGAAGCTGGTGCTCAAGGCCCTTGGCACCGTGATCCCGATCTACTGGATCACCGCCGTGATCGAGGTGCTCACCTTCACGCCCATGCTGGGCGCGGGCGGCACGTATCTGAGCTTTGTAACCGGCAATATCTCGAATCTGAAGCTGCCCTGCGGCCTCAACGCCATGGAAAACGCCGGGGTCAAGGCCAACAGCGAGGAAGGGGAGGTCATCTCCACGATCTCCATCGGCGCCTCCGCCATTACCACCACGGTGATCATCGCCGCGGGCGTGCTGCTGTTCGCCCCGTTTCTGGGGCGGCTCACCGCGCCGGACAGCGTAACGAGCCCCGCCTTTATCTACATTCTGCCCGCCCTGTTCGGGGCGCTGGGCGCGGGCTATTTCCGCAAGCACTGGAAGATCAGCATCTTTCCGATCGTGATCGGCGTTGTGGTGTTGCTGTTCGCCCCCACCCTTGCCGTGGGCACGCTGATTTTCATCACCATCGTGGCTGCCATCGGCGGCGCGTTGATCATGCTGAAGGTGCAAAGGAAAAAGCAGGCGCCGGGAACGAGTGAGACGTAAAAATTGGGAATTTATCGAGCAATTAGAAATTAGGAATGAGGAATTAGGAATGAAGGATGGGCTCCGCCCATACCCGATTATAAAGGCGAAACCACTGGTATCATCGTAAAATGCGGCTTTAGCCGCCACCGATAATTCCTCATTTCTCATTCCTCATTCCTCATTTGATCAAAGCGATAAACTGAAACTTATAACGCAAAAAAGCAAAAATCTCTTCCATACAAAGGAGACGTATATCATGAACAAAATCCTGAAACGGGCGCTGAGCCTGATCCTTTGCCTTACGCTGCTGGTGGGCGCGGCCGTGCCCGCGTTTGCGGCGCTGAAGGTGGTAACGGACGCCGAAAAGGAAAAATGGGTCACGTTTTTCAACGACACCGTAAACCCCATCAAAACCGAGCTGCCCAGAGCAAAGGTGAAATACAATAATTTCGTGCCCGAGGGCGGCATCACGGTGGGCGGCGAGTCCGCCGCGGACGCTATCGATTCCGAGATGCAGCGCTTTCTGGTCCCGGTGCTGGAGGGTATGTTCAACACCCGCTCCAGTACGGCCAAGAGCTTTGTGCGCACGCTGCTCGGCACGGAAGGCAACACGGTGGAATCGCTGGAGCTGCACCGCACCATGCTGCGCGACAAGACCGTGCCCGTATACGGCCGGCCCTACGTGAGCGCCCTGACCGCCGCGGACGATTTCGATATCATTCTGGATATCGCGGACGGCAAAAAGACCCCCGCGCAGCTGGCGATCTCCTTTCAGGATCAGCCTTTGGCAACGGCGCGGGAGACCAGCATCGGCAAGGCGTTTTACCTTCCCTCCGGCGCCATCAACCCCATGCTGATCTCCGGTGAGCGCAGCAAATACGCGGAGCGTCTGGACGGCGCCCAGATCACCGATTTCAACATCAGGGACGCCAAGATCGTTACCAAATACGATAAAAACGGCGGCCTCACGTATTACGGCTCCACCGTCAAATACAGATTCTGCATCACCTTCAAGGATATGATGAACCTGCTTTCCGCCGTGCTGGGCTACGATTTTTATCAGTCCGCCATCAACACGGTGAATACGATCCTCGTGAACCTCAACCGCGAGGGCATCACCGCCGAGAGCGTGCTGGAGGAGCGCAAGATCTATATCACCTACTGCTGCACGGTGGAGATCACGGACTTTAATTTCGATCCCCGCATTTTCGGCGACGTGGACGACGACGGCCGTGTGACGGGCAAGGACGCCCGCGCGGCCCTGCGCCACGCCATCGGTCTGGAGCTGATCGCCTCCACGGACGACCAGATCTTTGCCGATATCGATTTTGACGGCAATATCACCACGGCGGACGCGCGCCTGATTTTGCGGACGTCCATCGGGCTGGATCCCGCCTTTACCGAGGTGCCCGAGGGCAAAAAGATCCTCATCGTACAGGTGGAGGAGGAGCCCGAGGATCCGGACGAGCCCGATCCCCAGAACCCCGGCGACGGCGAAGAGAGCCTGTGGTTTGACGATTTCGACCCCATTCTTACGCTCTCCGATATCGTGGAGGACGTGTTCGCCTACATCGGCATGGTGCAGGGCGCCGAGGGCGAAGCGCAGGACTATATCTCCCAGTTCATTGAGGCCATCAAGAACGCCATAGGCAACGACGAGGAGAATCCGTAAGCCGCGCCGTAAGCCGCGCCGTAAGCCGCGCCCGCGGCGCGGCAGCGAGATGAATTCCTGCCGGAATTCGCGATATATCCCTGCGGGAAGCGATATATCTGCGATGCGATATGTGCCTGCGGCACGCGGAAAGGAATTCATATCATATCGCATTTCACACAGTGAAATATATCGCATTTGCGCAGCAAATATATCGCGCCGCTTCAGCGGCATATCGCAATAACTGCAAATTACTTTATGCACTGGAATCAGCAGCTACGGTGGTTGTGCATGTTTAAGCCGCGCCCGCGGCGCGGCAGCGAGATGAATTCCTGCCGGAATTCGCGATATATCCCTGCGGGATGCGATATATCTGCGATGCGATATGTGTCTGCGGCACGCGGAAAGGAATTCATATCATATCGCATTTCACAACCGATGAACGGTGCCTTTACAAATAACTCTTGACATCCCCACCCGGCTGGCATATAATATAAATCTGTAATTTCCGTTTATTTCTATGATAAATTAAAGGAGAAACGAACCATGGCAGACGAATACGTATTACCCCAAAAGGTTATAGACGAATTAAAGGAAGAGCTCCGCGAGCTGCGCACCACGGGCCGCGATACCATCGCCGAAAAGATCAAAGAGGCCAAGAGCTTCGGCGACCTTTCCGAAAACAGCGAATACGACGAAGCGATGAGCGACCAGGCCAAGCTGGAAGCCCGCATTGCGGATATCGAATACACGCTGGCGCACGCCAAGGTGCTGGATGAGAGCACGCTTTCCACCGAGCGCGTGCACACCGGCCTTTCCGTACGCATCTACGACCGCACCTTCGGCGAGGAGTGCGTTTACCACATCGTGGGCGTGCCGCAGGCCAACCCCGCCGAGGATAAGATCAGCGATGAATCCCCCATCGGCAAGGGTCTGCTGGGCCACAAGGTAGGCGACGTGGTGATCGTGGAGATCCCCAACGGCTACGATGAGATGGAGATATTGGAGATCTTTAAGAATAGCTGATTATCAGGTGATAGGCGATAGGCGATAGGTCTGAAGTGTTGAGTTTTGCGTGTTGAGTGTTGAGAAAAGCGGCCGGTGACCGATTCCGGAATCAATCGTTAATCGTTCATTCCTCATTCCTCATTCCTCATTTCCCTAATGCCTGATGCCTGCTGCCTTAAACAACGCCCGCCGTCCGAATCCGGGCGGCGTTTTTCGAAAGCCGAAAGGAGATACCGATGGAAGAAAACAACAAGAATCTGACGCCGGAGGCCGAGGCCCCGCAGGAGAACCCCAGCGAGCTCCGCGCCGTGCGTGTGGAAAAGCTCAGGGCCCTGCAGGCCGCGGGCGAGGATCCCTTTACCAAAACCAAATACGAGGTCACCGTCACCTCCGCCGAGATCCGTGCGGATTTTGACGCGCTGGAAGGCAAAACCTTTGCGCTGGCGGGCCGCATCATGAGCCGCCGCATCATGGGCAAGGCGAGCTTCGTGGGCCTCAGGGACAGCGCGGGCGATATCCAGCTCTACGTGCGGCGCGACGACGTGGGCGCGGACGACTATATGGCCTTCAAAAAGTGGGATATCGGCGATATCATCGGCGTAAGGGGCTTTGTGTTCAAGACCCAGACGGGGGAAATTTCCGTGCATTGCGACCATATCGAGCTGCTGGCCAAATCCCTGCTGCCGCTGCCCGAAAAGTTCCACGGTTTAAGAGATACGGATACGCGCTACCGTCAGCGCTACGTGGATCTCATCGTAAACCCCGGCGTGCGCGATACCTTCCAAAAGCGCTCGCAGATCTTAAAGGAGATCCGCAATTATCTGGATAACAAGGGCTTTTTAGAGGTGGATACCCCCATTTTAGTGCCCATCGAGATCGGCGCGGCGGCGCGTCCCTTCAAAACGCACCACAACACGCTGGATATGGATATGTATCTGCGCATCGAAACGGAGCTGTACCTCAAGCGCCTCATCGTGGGCGGCATGGACCGCGTTTACGAGGTAGGCCGCATCTTCCGCAACGAGGGCATGGATACCAAGCACAACCCCGAGTTCACGTCCATTGAGCTCTATCAGGCCTACACGGATTACTACGGCATGATGGACCTTGTGGAGGACCTGTATAAAATGCTGGCCGAAAAGGTGTGCGGCAGCACCGTGATCACCTATCAGGGCACCGAGATCGATATGGGCCACTGGGAGCGCCTCACCATGATCGAGGCCGTGAAGAAGTATTCCGGCTGCGATTACAACGACTGGGCCACGGACGAGGACGCCCGCGCCTGCGCCAAGGCGATGCACGTGGAAGTGCCCGCGGACGCCACCAAGGGCGCCGTGCTGGCGGAGTTCTTCGACGCCTTTGTGGAGGAAAAGCTGATCCAGCCCACCTTTATTTACGATTACCCGGTGGAAAACAGCCCGCTGGCCAAGCGCAAGCCCACCGATCCGCGCTTTACGGAGCGCTTTGAGTATTTCATCAACGCCACCGAGTACGGCAACGCTTTCTCGGAGCTCAACGATCCGGTGGACCAGAAGGGCCGCTTTGAGTGGCAGGTGGCCGAAAAGCGCCGCCACGAGCCCGGCACCACCGCCGAGGTGGATTACGATTACGTCACCGCCTTGGAATACGGCATGCCCCCCACGGGCGGCCTCGGCTTCGGCATCGACCGCCTTGTGATGCTGCTGACGGATTCCGCCTCCATCCGCGACGTTCTGCTGTTCCCCACCATGAAGCCGCTGGACGCGCCCAAAAAGGACGCCCCCGCCGAGGCTGCCGAAGAGAAGTGCTGCCCCGAAGAGGGAATCTCCTGTTGCTGCGAGACGCCCGCGGAATCCGAATGCGCCTGCTTTACGTGCCCCTCTCAGGAGGAATGCAAGGCTGCGCAGGAAGCTGCCCCCGCCGCCCCCGCCGTGGAAGGCGCGCCGCTGATCGAAAACACCAAGCCCGACTTCTCCAACGTTGTCATTGAGCCGCTTTTTGAAGACTGCGTCGATTTCGAGACCTTCTGCAAGTCCGACTTCCGCGCCGTGAAGGTGCTCGCGTGCGAGGCCGTGCCCAAGAGCAAAAAGCTCTTAAAGTTTACGCTGGACGACGGTACCGGCAAGGAACGCACCATCCTTTCGGGTATCCACGCGTTCTACGAGCCCGAACAGCTTGTGGGCAAGACCTGCATCGCCATCGTGAACCTCCCGCCCCGCCCCATGATGGGCATCGAAAGCTGCGGCATGCTGATCAGCGCAGTGCACAAAGAGGGCGAAGAAGAGAAGCTCCATCTCCTCATGCTCGATCCCCACATCCCCGCCGGCGCGAAAATGTATTAATTCCCGGGCGAAAAACCGTTAAAACTTACGACCTTACGACCAACTTACGACCAAAAACAGGGCACATCCATTGTATAAAAAAAGTCTCCGGGTTGTGAGAAGAAAAACGGTTTCCTGAAAAACAACGATACACAAGATAAAACGAATGCACCTCCTGTGAAAACGGGAGGTGTGTTTTTTTGCGAAGCTACCTTCTTTTATCCAGTTTCGGTCAATAAGAAAAAACTACATAATATTATATCATTTTTTATAAAAAGGTTAAAAGAAAAAATGGGAAATAGTTGAAATAAATCCGATTGTGTGGTATCGTATAGGTACTACATATCCCGATATCCCGCTTTATGATATTCTCAAAGAGTTTATCTCGTGACATTCTTTCTCAACAGAATAATGTTTTCTGCAATAGAAATAGATATGTATTTATATCATTTGGTAAAAAACTAACCCATTTCTTCACATTCTTATTGTCAAATATAGGGTGTTGAGAAAATCGGTTTGGGTTGCAACAATCGGAGTTATGTATTTTTTCGGTGCGTAGCTTCGATGTTACGCACTTTTTTGTAAGCAAAGAATGCATAGTATTCTGGAGGTGCGAAATGCAGTTTACGAGAGACGTCGAATCCAACAGTGTATCATTACGACTCAGAAAACCTTACACAAATGCAGAATTGAGCACACATACAGTTCTTACTGACGATGTATTTTCTTTTATAGATTTTTATTTTAAAACACACAAAAAAATAGTAAAAAGAGCGAATGGCAAAAAGGTGGAGCAAAACCATTTGTTTTACTGGGAACAATCAAAAAACTTTTATACAGCAGCTAAGATATTGCCAATCGAATCTGCACCACTGCCTGCATATTATTGTATGTTGAATGCAATGAAAGCTTTTTTGGTATACAAAGCACCGTTGTTTGAGAATATTGAATCGGATTTAAAATGTCATGGCTTATTGGAGTTAAAAGGTGGAAACGAGACGGAGTCGGCTTGTCTTTCAGATATTTATATTGAACACAAACAAAAAGGAGTGTTTTACAGGTTCGCCCAAGAAATAATGTCGGATTTCAATAATATTTGGACAAATGGTAAAAGTAATGCAAAATCAATCAAAGAGTTAATTTGTTATTTGCCATTTGTTCATAGTGCTTACATATCAACATATAAGCTTCCACGAATGCGAGAATGCTTTTTGCCATTAAAATCAGGAACTACTCCAACATTCAAATATCAAAAAAACAATAAAATCAGGCTTGTTGCTGAATTGGATCCTGCATATTTCAAGCAAGACGCAGTAACAATACCTGATGAATTTAAAAAGACACTACATAACAGCTTTGAGATAAATCCTGATAATGGATTTGAAATCGTTTCAAAAAAAGAATTTAGAAAAAAAGAGATCAGTGAATGTTATAACGAATACCGAAAATGCTTTTCCTATATCAGCAGCGCTAATCGAATTTGGTATTTGAACCGGTATTTTGATGAATCCTCATTAAGCAACCTAAATACTATGATTATTGAAGTTGCTGTAACACATAGATTTAGTGAGATTGTTCGATATAAGCCGGAACAGATGATTAAACTGCTGAATAGCAAGGAAAATTGGTTGATTCATGAATTTTTGTCACTTGTATTAGATCAGTTTATGGACGAAATTGCCTGTGAAATAACCAAGCAGGAAATAATGCCAACAAGAGTAAAATAAATTGAGTTGTGAGAAAAATCCAGAATGACTAAAACAAGGTTCAATCAAGGACAAATATATCATTTTGATAACTATTCTATTTTCTGAGTTACACAAGAATATAATATTTGCTGGTGAAAGGATGTATAAGAAAATGAAGAAAGCATTTGCATTGTTATTGTCAGTATTGATGGTAATCAGTGTCCTGCCAGTTGCTGTAGTTTCTGTAAAAGCCTCAGAAACTAATAATTGCAGCTATCTTGAACGTTACCGTATAGGAAATATAATTGAATTTGGTTCATATCCGCAGTCAGAAGTGTTGGATGAAACGTTGATTTCCGAATTAAATGAACAGGAACTGAACTGGCAGTCTTATGGTTATTATACAAACACTACA
>JAEEGL015492445.1_pt1 | contig 16786 bp, 9 predicted proteins | sample 9134231 | NCBI WGS metagenome assembly JAEEGL01 (sample SAMN16246548, study PRJNA631951) | gut metagenome | biome: gut microbiome; feature: rumen; material: fiber-attached | host: Bos | place: Iran: Karaj | collected 2018-10
CGACTGCGTGGGCGGCATGAAGCTGCGGGCCCAGGTCGGCGTGTACTTCACGAACGGCCTGCAGTACGGGAGCCCGGAGGCGTGCGCGTAGCCGAGCGCGTGGCCGGTGCCGGAGTCGGGGACACCCGTCACGAAGTCCACGTCGGCGCGGTCGTGGCCGGCGAGGAGGCGCCCGGAGGCGTAGCGCGACTCCTCGACGCCGACGCCCTCGTAGGCGGAGGCGGGGAAGCCGTAGTAGATCCACAGGAACGTGCAGACGCGGCAGTCGGAGTCGGCCGGGCGGACGGTCGTCACCTCGCCGCCGGGCGCGATGAAGACGATCTCACCGGGGCCGAGCTCGCGGAAGATCTCGTAGCCGAGGTTGGGCAGGGCGCAGCTCTCGCTCGCGGCCGCGACGACGGTGCCGTCCTCGGTCTTCTTCGCCCCGAGGACGAGCGGGGTGCGGCCGTAGCGGTCGCGCGCGGCGTAGAGGCCCTGGGGCGTGAGGACGAGCAGCGTGCACGAGCCGTCGATGGACTCCTGCGCGATGCGGATGCCCTGCTCGAACGAGTCGCCGTTGTTGATGAGCGTCGCGATGAGCTCCGTGGGGTTGACCTCGCCGTCGCCCATGATCGAGAAGTGCGTGCGGCGGTTGTCGAAGACCGACTTGACGAGCTCCTCGGTGTTGCGGATGACGCTCACGGTGGCGATGGCGAACTGCCCGAGGTGGGAGCTGATGACGAGCGGCTGGTCCTCGTAGTCGCTGATGACGCCGACGCCCATGTTGCCGGAGAGCTCGGCGGCGTCGGACATGAACTTCGAGCGGAACTGCGTGTTCGAGATGTCGCGGATGCGGCTGGCGAACCCGAGGGGCCCGTGGACCGCGATCCCGGCGCGCCGGGTGCCGAGATGGCTGTGGTAATCCGTTCCGTAGAAAATGTCAGTGATGCAGTTCTTCTTCGAGACGACGCCAAAAAATCCGCTCATGGTGGTTGCTCCGTGGGCGCGCATGATACCAGAAACCGCGGCGCGTCCGCAAGCGAGCGAAGCGAGCGGCGCGGGCCGCCGGGATGTCCGATTTTCTTTCTGATTTTGTTGACATACGTGAGAAATTGTGGTATATTTGCCCTGCCCCGCATTCAAAGCGTGGATTTGTTCTTTGACAACTGAATCTTGAGAGCCTGTAAGGTGGGTGCCCAGACCCGTTCGGACGCGGCGTAAAACGCGCCCGAACGGGCGGGCCGTTTTCCCGTCCGGATAATTATGGCAGTCGCGTTTACGCGCCTTGCGGCAGATGGAATGAATCCGCAGGAAGACCAAGGGTCTTCCCCCCTTTCCCATGCTGTGCATGGAAACCACGAAACCAACCCAACAAAACAGAAGGAATCCAAAAAATGGCTACATTCCAGCCCAAAACCGACTCGTTCCAAACCAAGGAGGCGATGCGTTTCCTCCTGAATCTGCTCCGCAACCTCGACGCGAGCGTCCCGCATGGGAAATGCCCGCGCGAAACCCACGCGATGTCCAAACCCCGGCGCGGGAAACACACCGAAAATGACCTCATTGGTGTCGACGAATTCTTCGCCCTCGATCTTGACGAAATCCCCCACGATGCTTCCAACGGCGTCAGAATTAGTGATGACGTCATCTTCACCGTCCCCGCCAGGCTCGTCACGAATGACAGGCTTTACGAGTGGTTCAAGGCGAACATTCCCGACTCCGCCAGAACGCGGGCCGAGGAGCGGCGCGGATGCGACGCCGTGAGTTTCGACGACGGCACCGCCGAGCTCCTCCGCTGCCTCTGGTGCGACGGTGCCATCCGCCCGAAACTGGTGAAATATCTTGCCTCGCTTCCCGTCCCGGAGTCCGGCGGCGATGTCTTCGAGACCAACTTCCGCGCGTATGGCGACATGTTGCGGCTTGGCGAACTCGACCGCGATTTGCTGATGGTCGGCTATCTCATCTGGGCCCACAAGCTGGCATGGCCCGACGGCGCGGGCCGGGGGGGCAGCACCGAGAGAGTCACGGCGTTCGCGATGTATGTGGACCGCAGCATCGAGGAAGTCCGCGCGGCGCTGACTTCCTCCGCGCCGCTGCAACGCTACGGATGCCTCGACGAGGACCTCGACTTCTGCCCGGGGCTCGCCTGGCACTTCGACGGCCTTGACGAGATGCCTCCTGCCAGCCGCTTCTACCGCCTCGACACCGAGAAGGCGCTTCCCTGGGACTGGTTCGGTCCGCTGGCCACGCGCCATGGCTCCATCCTGCGGCGGATGCTGGCCAGCGAGTCCGGCCCGGCCAACATCCTCCTCTACGGGGTACCCGGGACCGGCAAGACCAGCTTCGCGCGCGCCATCGCCGCCGAGACCGGACGCGAGTGCCTCTTCGTCGCGCAGCTCCGCGACAGCCGCCGTCTGGGCGCCGTCCGCGCCTGCGACCTCGCCGTCGATCCCGCCCGCAGCCTCATCGTCGTGGACGAGGCCGACAGCCTGCTCCAGCAGTTCGGCGGGGCTTCCCGTAAGAGCGACGACGACGACGAGGCCCACGACAAGGGCGCTCTCAACGCCCTGCTCGACGAACTGCGAACGCCGGTTGTCTGGATCTGCAACGCCAATCCCCGCAGCATGGACGACTCGAACCTCCGCCGCTTCGCCTATTCCGTCCGGTTCGACGCCCCCACCACCGAGCAGCGCACAGGCGTCTGGCGCAACCAGGCCGAAAAGGCGGGGCTCCGCGACCTGATCCCCGATTCGCTTTGCGTCGAATTCGCAAAACGCTGGCCCGTGAGTGCCGGCGGCATCGCCTCGGTCCTCGGGACCATCGCGAGGCTCCGGACCGAACCGGCGGAGGTCACCTCGCTCGTCGAATCGCTCATGACGCCGCACTGCGAGCTGATGGGCATCGAGAAGAAGCATGACGACAAGCTCCTTCCCGCCAGGGACTACTCGCTCGAAGGGCTGGCGCTCACCTCCTCCGTGCCGCTGCCTCGGATCGTCGATTCGGCGCGGGCATTCCGCCGCGAAATCACCGACGCGGCCAACGGCGCCGACGTCGGCATCGACCAGCCCCGGTTCAACCTCCTCCTCTCCGGGCCTCCCGGCACCGGCAAGACGGAGTTTGTCAAATACCTCGGCGCCGAACTCGGCGCCAAGGTGGTCGTCAAGATGGGCAGCGACCTGCTGAACTGCCTCGTGGGCGGAACGGAGGCGAACATCGCGGCCGCCTTCCGCGAGGCCGAGGGGGAGAATGCCATCCTCTTTCTCGACGAAGTGGACGGGCTGCTGCGCTCCCGCGCGATGGCCCAGAACAGCTGGGAGGTCACGCAGGTCAACGAGCTGCTCCACCAGATGGAGAACTTCCGGGGCATCCTCGTCTGCGCGACGAACTTCGCCGACAACCTGGACCCCGCCACCGTGCGCCGGTTCACGTTCAAGGTGACGTTCGACTACCTCTCGGCGGAGGGCAAGGCGCTGTTCTTCGAGCGGATGTTCGGCCGGACGCCGACGGAAGGCGACCGGGCGACGCTGGAGGCCATCCCGAACCTCGCGCCCGGGGACTTCCGCACCGTGCGGCAGTCCATGCGCTACCTCGGCGAGGCGGCCGACAACGCGGCGCTTCTCTCGGCGCTCCGCGACGAGAGCAACGCCAAGCGCCTCACCACCCGCTCGGGCGGACGGGGGCACATCGGGTTCTAGGGCGGTTTCAGAAAATGTGTGGCCGCTAGATTCGGTAGGGCCCGACCTCCGGGCGGGCCGATGTCGGAACGTGGACAGCTCGTCCGCAACGGTAGGGTCCGACCTCCGGGCGGACCGCTCGGAGATCGGCCCCTACCGGAAAACGGCCATACAAGAGACCTTGCGTCGTCAAAGTAGATTTTCAAGAAAAATGGCTAACACCCACAACAGTTGTGCTATACTGTGCCCTAACCACCCCAAACAGAATAAGGAATCAAGTATGTTAGTTGTCAGCTCGGAAGTGTTCTCAAAGATGACGGGCGAGGACTGGAGCAAGCTCTTGCGGGAGCATCCGGAACACGCCGACCAGTGTGATTGGTCGAAACTGGACGGGGGCGACTGGTGCGTTCTTCTGAAGGAGCAGCCGCAGTTCGCCGACCAGTGCGACTGGGGGAAGCTGGACGGTTGGGACTGGAGCAGTCTTCTGCGGAAGCAACCGCAGTTCGCCAACCGGTGCGATTTCTCGACGCTGAACGCCTGGGCCATGCGCGATCTTCTCGTGGAGCAACACCAGTTCGCGGACCGATGCGACTGGGGCATCTTCGAGAATGATGACTGGTGCACATTGCTGGAGAAACGGCCCGAATTTGCCGACCGATGCGATTTGGGCAGATTTACCGGCACTGATTGGGTCATCCTGCTTCGGCATCGGCCCGAATTTGCCGACCGATGCGACTGGGCGAAACTGGGCGGTGGGGACTGGAGCAGTCTTCTGTGCTCGCAACTGCAGTTTGCGGACAAGTGCGAGTTTTCGATGTTCAGCGGTGCCGACTGGGATAACCTTCTGGAAGAGCAACCCAAGTTCGCGGAAAAATGCGTCTGGGCGCGGCTGGACGGTAGGGACTGGAGCCATCTTCTGCAAAAGCAGCCGCAGTTCGCGGACCGGTGCGAATGGGAGAAGCTGGACGGCAGGAACTGGAGCGATCTGTTACAAAAGCAGCCGCAGTTCGCCGACAAATGCATCTGGGCAAAACTGGACGGGGAAAACTGGGGCAACCTCCTACAGGAACAACCACAGTTTGCGGACCAGTGCGACTGGTCAAAACTACAGGGCTGGCGGTTGCGCGACCTATTGATGAAAAGGCCACAGTTTGCGGACCGGTGCGACTTGTCGAAGCTGGATGGCAGTGAATGGAATCAGCTTCTTCAGGCACAGCCGCAGCTGGCGGACAGTCTGAATCTGGCTGGAGGTGACTGGTGCGAGTTGCTTCGAAACCACCCCGAGTTTGCCGACCGATGCGACTGGGACAAATTTGACGGTGCCGATTGGATGGGATTGCTCCGGAAACGGCCCGAATTCGCTGATCGGTGCGACTGGGCGAAGCTGAACGGGGAGAATTGGGGCGAATTGCTTCAGAAGCGTCCAGAATTCGCCGACCGGTGTGACTGGGGCAGGCTTGAGGGGCGCGATTGGAGAGAATTGCTCCAGAAACGGCCCGAATTGGCCTGTCACTGCGACTGGACGAAGCTGGACGGCTGGAACTGGCGGGAACTTCTGAAGACGCAGCCGCAGTTCGCGGACCAGTGCGACTGGTCGAAGCTGGGCGGGGGCGACTGGTGCACATTGATCCTGAAGCGCCCCGAGTTCGCCGATCAATGCGAGTGGGGCAAGCTGGAAGGGAATTGTTGGTACGATCTGCTTAGTGAGCGGCCTGAATTCGCCGGCAAGTGCGACTGGTCGAAGCTGGACGGAGAAGACTGGCGTTGTTTGCTTGCGGAAAAGCCTGAATTCGCCGATCAATGCGATTGGGCAAAATTGGGAGGCGAGGACTGGCGCGAACTTCTGGAGAGTCGACCGGAGCTCGTTGGCCACTGCGATTGGTCGAAACTGGACGGCAGGGATTGGTGCTGGTTCCTGCGGAAGCATCCGCAGTTCGCCGACAAGTGCGACTGGTCGAAACTGGACGGTGACAATTGGCGCTGGCTTCTGGAAGAGCAGCCTCAGTTCGCGGACAAATGCGACTGGGGAAAACTGGATGGGGAAAATTGGAGTTACTTGCTGCTGGAGCGTCCCGAGTTCGCGGACAAGTGCGACTGGCGCAAAATCGGCGAGCACTGGCCCCTTTTGCTTCATCGGTACCCGGCCTTTGCCGACCACCTGGCATCGGAAGAGTTGGATGGCAAGGGCTGGCGTGCCTTGCTCCGCGACTGCCCGGAGTTTGCCGATCGTTGCGACTGGTCGAAACTGGACGGCAGAGATTGGAGCTGGCTTCTGCAGAAGCAACCGCAGTTCGCCGACCAGTGCGACTGGGGCAAGCTGGATGGGGAGGCGTGGGTCTTTCTGCTGGAGGGTCAGCCTCAGTTTGCCGACAAATGCGACAAATGGGGCGAAATCAAGGTCGGGGAGAACATCGAGCAAGTACCGGAGGAGAAGACGGTTTGGGGCTGGATCCAATTGCTGGAGGAGCAACCGCAGTTTGCCGACAAATGCGATTGGTCCACGTTCTCGTATGAGGACTGGTCGAATCTGATCGGCTGGCTTCCGCAGTTCGCGGACAGATGCAAACTCTCAAGCCGCCTCTCTCCGGAGGAGCGCGAGGCGCTGCTCAACAGGCCCACGGCGGGGGAACGGCATTGGCATGTGCCGGTGATGGGGGACGATGACGACGATTTGCCGTTTTGACGAACGAAAAAGCCGACCGAGTTGGCGACACCGCTCACGAATGTGTGATACACTGCCAACCAGTTTCAACCAAGGAGATCACCCCATGGGACGAAAGACGAATTACGACAAGATGACAGGCTCTGACTGGCGACGACTTTTGGAGGAGCAGCCAGAGCTCGCGGACAAGTGCGACTGGGCGAAGCTGGATGGAGAGGACTGGAGCGATCTTCTACAGGAGCAGCCGCAGTTCGCCGACAAGTGCGACTGGTTGAGGCTGTCCGGTGAGGACTTGGCATATCTTCTACGGAGGCAGCCTCAGTTCGCCGACAGGTGCGACTGGGCGAAGCTGGACGGTGAAAACTGGAGCGACCTTCTACAAGCGCAACCTCAGTTTGCGGACAAGTGCGACTGGACGAATCTGGGCGGCGGGAACTGGGGCCGTCTTCTGTGGTTGCAGCCGCAGTTCGCGGATAAGTGCGACTGGTTGAAGCTGGACGGTGAAAACTGGAGCGACCTTCTACAGGCGAAACCTCAGTTCGCGGATAAGTGCGACTGGTCGAAGCTGGTCGGCAGGAACTGGGGCAGTCTTCTGCGGTTGCAGCCGCAGTTCGCCGACAAGTGCGACTGGGCGAAGCTGGACGGCGGGAACTGGCTCAGCCTTCTACTGGCTCAGCCTCAGTTCGCCGACAAGTGCGACTGGGCGAAGCTGAGCGGCAGAAATTGGAGCGACCTTCTACAGGCGCAACCTCAGTTCGCGGATAAGTGCTACTGGGCGAAGTTGAGCGGGGGCGATTGGTGCAATCTTCTGAAGAAGCAGCCTCAGTTCGCGGACAGGTGCGACTGGTTAAAGCTGGACGGCGAAAACTGGAGCGATCTTCTCCAGAAGCAGCCCCTGTTCGCGAACTGGGGCGACTGGAAGAAGCTGGACGGCAGGAACTGGAGCAATCTTCTGCAGACCCAGCCGCAGTTCGCGGACCGGTGCGACTGGGAGAAGCTGGACGGCAGGAACTGGAGCAATCTTCTGCAAACTCAGCCGCAGTTCGCGGACAAGTGCGATTGGGCGAAGCTGGACGGATCGAACTGGAGGGATCTTCTACAGGAGCAGCCGCAGTTCGTTGACACATTCGCCGACAAGTGCGTATGGACGAAGCTGAACGGGGATAACTGGAGCGATCTTCTACAGGAGCAGCCGCAATTCGCCGACAAGTGCGATTGGACAAAACTGGGCGGCTTGAATTGGAGAGATCTTCTACGGAAGCAGCCGCAGTTCGCCGATAAGTGCGTTTGGACGGCGCTAGATGGAGAAACCTGGAGAAATCTTCTGCAGTCGCAGCCACAGATCGCCGACAAGTGCGATTGGTCGAAATTGACGGGGAAGAACTGGAGCGCGCTCTTGCAGGAACTACCTCAATTCGCGGACAAGTGCGACTGGGCGAAACTGGATGGCTGGGACTGGTGCCATCTTCTTCAGAAGCAGCCGCAGTTCGCGGACCAATGCGACTGGACGAAGCTGGACAACGACGACGACTACGATTCCGGGTGCGTTGGTGGCGAGTACTGGAGCCGTCTTCTGCAAAAGCAGCCGCAGTTTGCCGACAAGTGCGACTGGGAAAAGTTGTGCGGAAGGGCTTGGTGCAACCTTCTGCGAGTCCAGCCGCAGTTTGCCGACAAATGCGAAAAAGGCAACAATGGGTTCGATTTAATGAGTTGCGAAGATTGGGTTCTCTTGTTGTCATCCTGCCCGCAGTTTGCCGACAAGTGCGACTGCTGGAACAATTTCGAGGTCGGTTCTGCCGAACCAGATGACGAGAACTACGAAGATGAACTAGATGCCGAGAACTACGAGGATTTTGAGGAAGATTATGAGGGGGGGCCCGCCTATTATGGCTGGATCTATTTGCTGAGACATCAGCCTCAGTTTGCAGACAGATGCGACTGGTCCCAGTTCGGATATGCTGAGTGGAACGATATCTTGGAATGGTTCCCGCAATACGCGGACAAATGCAATCTTGAGGAACTTGGGCGGAGGGAGCGAGACAAATTGGTAAAGCGCCATCCCGAACTGGTAGCTCTAGCCAAGGGGAAATCCAAGGGCTGATACAATGCCAACCAGATTCAACTCTAGCAAAGGAGACCATCATGTGCGAAACCACAACCCCAGATAACACAAACCTCGAAATCCAGACTGGCATCCCCCCACGCGTGAATCGTGGGCATCGTAAGTGGAGTGGAGGAGAATGGGTCGCACGTCTGCGGGAAGTTCCCTCGCTGGCAGACCAGTGCGACTGGGCAGCGCTTGACGGCAACGACTGGCGCAGGTTGCTAAAGGCCTGCCCCCAGTTCGCGGATTACTGCAATTGGTCAAAACTGGATGGAAAAAACTGGCATCGACTTCTTTCCTCGCAACCTCAGTTTGCAGACAAGTGCGATTGGTCAAAACTGAATGCCGAGGATTGGAGGGGGCTACTCATCTCGCAACCGCTATTCATAGACAAGCGCTCTTCTCTTACTCTAGACGAGTGGTGCGAGTGGCTTTGTGAACATCCTAGATTCATCGATCATTGCCCCGACGGCGTATGGCGTCGATTTGGGTTGGGGCATTGGGCAAGGCTCATTTCAACAGGGGGCCACGCATTTGCGGAGAAGATGATGGATGTCGGCGCCACCAACCGCATTTCCGATTGGTGCTGCCCGGACCACTGGGCGGAAGAATACCACACCCTTTTTACCGTCCAGTGTGCGGCAGCAACTTCACATGACGAAAAAGTGAGGCGCATTGCGGAATCGTCCGCAATCAATCCGAATTATGATCAAGTCGGAGGCTGTCGTCGCGTCAGGTACCACGATGACATGCTGAAGCACATCCAGTGGCTGGCCTCCGTGGCAGCCGATTGCGCCCAGATGGCGCAACAGGCGGACGAATCTCATGCCGAGCAGTACGCGCTCATCGCCGAGGCAGCCAACTACGAGATACAGAGGCTCACAAACCACGAAATCCCCACCGGCATCTCCCAAGATGCGTTTGAGAAGCTCCGCGACAGCTACTGTGACTTATCGAGCTGGGCGATCTGGGACAAAGACGATATTAGCAATCTCGAAATCTTCAACGAGTCCAACAGACCGTGGGAAAAACTTCGTCCCCAGTTTGTGTTCGTAGCCCTGAACCGCTCCATTGAAATCGACGGACTGTTCTCCATGTTTCATAGTAGTAGCAAGGGGGACCATATGCTTCGCAGGGCCCTAGAAAAGACGATATTCTGGGGCAGTTACATGACCGATATCATCGACATGGTCGGACGTGAAGGACAAAAGACCATGGCCGCATTCAGATCTGATCGCAATTTTGCCACACAACAGATTGAGCGCTTTCGGGCCGAAATTGAAGATGTGGTGCGTTTCTGTCATCTCGTCCAAAAGCCTCTGCTAATTGCGATGGGCGACGATACCCTCAAAGTTCTTAAGTGGGCGAGAGATGCAAATCTTCTTAATGGCTACGAGGAGATTAAGCATATTACGCATTATTCGTACCAACGGCTAAGTTACGATCAGTACCGGCAGGAAATAATGGAATTGGTGAACTGTGTCAGCCACATACAGCAACAGGACGCTACCCCAGATAACACGGAGCCGAACGGAGCCGACACCATAGCCGCTCGACACACCTCAAGATGCATAACGAATGCAGAATCTCAATCGTCTCGGAGATCAGGTACCGAAACCGATTCCATTCTCCGAAACGCCGTAACTGCCATGTCTTCTTTTCTGAATACTTCCCCGGACTACCGCAACAACCAGGTCTGTTTGCGGAAATCAAACAACGGGCGACTTATGTTGCGGTTTACTTCGAGAAATCCCTCAATAAGGTTCAACTATGAGGTTAAAGACAAACATGCGTTTGCCGTCCAATACGGGATGGCCCTTTCCGATTGGGGCGAGAAGCATGGGTTTCAGGTTAACTTGGGTGAAGGGACTGTTCCCGGAAACGGAGTTCAGTTCATACCAAATAACAACATGGATGTTGCCAACCTCGACTGTGATGTTTTGAAGAAGATGGGAGATTCCATTGTCGCGAAACTCCGTGAAACGATTGGAGAATGACGATTATCAAAACACATTCCGCGGCCTGTTCCTGCGCCCAAGCGGGCGCAGGAACAGGCATGCGGATTTCACCGACTGTAAGGACCACTACCATGACCAAGAACGACAAGACGACAAAAGGCTATTCCTGCATGACCTACTCGGAATATGCCCGATGCGTGAAGGCCAATCCGCCCATCGCCGATGAACGCCTCTGGCGGGGGCCTGTGCCGGAGTCGGCAAAGGAAATCGTTTTCAAGGCGTTTCGGGACCGAGAGGACCTCGTGGACGTGGCGCTTCCGAAGGACTTGACCGCCATCCGGCTTTCCGCGTTCATCAACTGCACGAACCTCCGGTCCGTCACATTCCCGAAGACGCTGAAGAAAGTCGAGTCCTGGGCGTTCGCCGGAACGTCGCTGGCCGTAATCCGCTACGAGGGGACCATCGAGGAATTCGATAGGATCGAGTTCGGCGGCGACTGGTGCGGGGACTGCAAGCCCGTCGTCCATTGTACGGACGCCGACATCAACTACAGCCCGCCGCCTAGAACCATTGAAGAGTAAGGACCACGACCATGACCAAGAACGATAAGACGACAGCCAAAAAGTCCTCTGCCCAACTCGCGCCTGAAACTATGACAGTCGCCCTGTCCGACGGCGTAGAGCTCGTGATGGTCCGGATTCCCGGAAAGGACTACTGGATGGGCAAGTTCCCGGTCACGCAGGCGCAGTGGAAGGCTGTGACGGGCACGAGTAGGCGATTCATCAATGACGACCCTACGCTGTGCGACTCGACATGCGGCGTGGATCCATCCAGTTTCAAGGGGGAGGAGAACCCAGTGGAGCGCGTCTCTTGGGATGACTGCCAGGCGTTTCTGGATACGCTCAACGAACAGCCTGCCGTGAATGAATCCGGGCTTGTCTTCCGTCTGCCGACGGCGGATGAGTGGGAGTTCGCCTGTCGCGCGGGTGCAACCGGAGACTACTGCAAACTCGCGGACGGAAGGGAAATCACGGAGGAAACACTCGCCGAGGTCGCGTGGTTTGACGAAAACTCTGGCTACCAAACGCATCCCGTCGGGCGGAAGCTGCCCAATGCATTTGATCTCTACGATATGCACGGCAATGTGGATGAGTGGACTTCCACTGAGTCCTGTGACGAGGATGACGAGGGACTGCCTTCTTGGTGTCGCCACCACATCGGCTGCGGCGGCACCTGGGAGGACTCGGCCAGTGGTTGCGGATCCTCTTGTCGGGCCAAATACTCGCACGATTACCAGATGGACACTCTCGGCTTCCGCCTTTGCGCCCATGGCAGAATCAAGCCCTCTTCCGAAACGGTGACAATCACCCTTCCAGAGGATGTCGAACTCGCGATGGTCCCGATTCCCGGAAAGAACAATTGGGTGCTCAGCAAGAACTATTGGATGGGTAAGTTTCCCGTCACCCAGGCCCAATGGAAAGCCATAATGGGCGAGACCCCATCCAACTTCAAGGGAGAAGAGAATCCCGTCGAGGAAATCTCGTGGAATGACTGCCAGACATTTGTAGATAAGCTCAACGCGCTACCTGCTGCGAAGGAATCCGAACTGGTCTTCCGCCTACCGACGGTGGATGAGTGGGAGTTTGCCTGTCGCGCGGGTGCAACCGGAGACTTCTGCAAGCTCGCGGACGGAACGGAAATCACGGCGGAGACGCTTGGCGAAGTGGCATGGTTCGCGGGCAACTCGGAAAAAACGACGCATCCCGTCGGGCAGAAGCAGTCGAACGCATTTGGGCTCTATGACATGAATGGTAATGTAATGGAGTGGACTGTCGACTTCGACTGTGACGAGGATGGCGAATGCCGTGTCCACTGCGGTGGTGGCTGGTTCAGCTCGGCTGAAGGATGTAAATCCTCCCGCCCCTGGAGCTGCCGCTCGCCCGACAGCCGGAGCAAATACCTCGGCTTCCGCCTCTGCGCCTCCGGTAGGGCTGACTAGGGCTCGCAAGCCCGGCTCGTGCGCGCGGCGGCCTTTGCCGCGCGCAAGGCCGGGCGTTGACCCTTCACTTTCAATTCAAACAAGGAAAGTAAGGACTACGACCATGACCAAGAACGACAAGACGACAGCCCAAAAGTCCTCTGCCTAACTCGCGCCTGAAACTATGACAGTCGCCCTTTCCGACGGCGTCGAGCTCGTGATAGTCCGGATTCCCGGAAAGAACCTACCGCAGGATATAAAATGAAGGACATCCGCATATTTATCGCATCATCAAAGGAGCTGGAGCGGGAACGAAACGCGCTCGCGTTCCTCGTTCTCTCGAAGGAGGAGGAATTCGCCGCGCGCGGGTTCCGTGTGCGCCTCGCCAAGTGGGAGTACGTCGATCCGAAGATGACCGAGGCGCGCACCGAGGACCGGTATCTTGAGGAGATGTGCAACTGCGACGCCGCATTCGTCCTCTTCCGGGACATCGCCGGAATGTACACACGCGAGGAGCTTGACAAGGCGCTCGAACGGGAGCGGGCCGGCACGTCGCGCCTCAAGGCTCACCGCATCCTCTTCGCGGAGAATGGCGCGCCGGACTCCGAAGCGGTGCGCCTGCGCGCCTCGCTTCCCGAAGGAAGCTGCGGCACCTGGTCCGGCATGGAGGAGCTCCATGCGGAGTTCCTGTCGCTGGTTGACCAAGTCGCGCAATGCGAGGCCCTCGTGGAGGCTCCCTCCGACAAGTATGTGCGGAAGATCACGGCGTTCCTCGCGGCAGACGAGGAGCTGGCGGACGAACGAAACGCCTTCGCGGATACGGTCCTCAACGTCAACGACCTTCTGGAGCAGTCCCATCGCAGCATCCGTGTCGTGCTCAGGTTCTACGATCCTACCAATGCGGAGAGCGTGCTGGAATCCAGCGAAATGGGGTTGGCGATCTATGGCACGACCTACCGCATGTTTGGGAGGGATGAAATCGAGCGCACCTACGAGCGGGTGAAGGATGGGAACCAGAATCCGAAGCGGTTCTACGTCTTCTTCCACGACCTCGACGAGGAACGGGAAAAGGCCCTCGACGCCGCGTTCCGGACATTCCGCGACGAATTTGTCTCGAAGCTCGGCCACTTCGTCTGCCAGTTCGGCGACGCCAACGCCCTCCGGCTGGGCTTTCTCCTGTCGCTGGAGCGGTATGCCGGCGAGATGGTCGAGCTCTACTCCACCGTGTCCACGCCGACGACGCCCGTCTTCGCGGGGCGCGAGAACGAGCTTCGCCGGCTGTGTGCGCTGCTGGAGCCCGTCCCCGGCAAGTTCCCGGCGGGCCGCCTCCCCGTGATCACCGGGGCGGGCGGCACCGGAAAGTCCGAACTCGTGCGCCAGTACGCCTCGCAGCTCCGCGTCCAGCCTCAGTTCTCGGACAAGTGCGACTGGGGAAAGCTGGATGGAAAAGATTGGTGTTCCTTGCTGCGGGAGCGTCCCGAGTTCGCGGACAAGTGCGATTGGTCCAAGCTCTCGTATGAGGACTGGTCTCATCTGATCGGCTGGCTTCCGCAGTTCGCGGACAGATGCAAATGCTCAAGCAGCCTGTCTCCGGAGGAGCGCGAGGCGCTGCTCAACAGGCCCACGGCGGGGGGACGGCATTGGCATGTACCGGTGATGGGGGACGATGATGACGATTTGCCGTATTGACGAACGGGAAAAGCCGACCGAGTTGGCGACACCGCTCACGAATGTGTGATACACTACCAAATAGTTTCAACCCACCCCGTTTCGACCCAAACCAAAGGATACTCACCATGCCCATCACCCAAGTTCAATTCAGAACTCTCCGTGAACGCTATGCCCACCGATCAAGCTGGGCACTCTGGCGCGAACAGAGGCCCGGAAGAAACACCGCCGACGGTATCGATGACCTCACAATTTTCGATGAGGCTAACAACCCGTGGGATAATCTTAATCCTCAGTTTATCTTCGTGGGACTCAATCCAGCAAATGATGAGGCAACCGTCGAAAGATTCTCGATGTTTCACAGCAGACGCCAAGGAGCTCAAGACTACAGACTTCGCTACGCCTTACGCGGCACGGCCTTTTGGGGTGGCTACTGCACCGATGTCTTTCCAGATACGATTGAAAGAAATTGTGGAAGGGTTTTGGAAGACTTTAATCAACAATGTCAAAACGATCCGGACTCGGCACAATGTCGGCTTACAGCCTTTCTGTCTGAACTTGAAGCAGTGGAGCGTATTTGTGAACTTGGCCACAGGCCATTGCTAATTGCGATGGGCGGTAGTGATGATACCCATAATGTTCCCCAAAATACCCGTGATGTTCTTAGGTGGGCGGAAAATGCGGGTCTTCTTGATGGCTATGAAATACAATATATACCACACTACTCTGCTCCTAACTATCCGTCACTGGATGACTATCGGTGCAGAGTGTGGAATAATCTAGGAATTGATGGCCAACAAATCGTGACGCAAGCGACACCGCTCGGAAATGCAACGCTTACCGGCGAGCATCCGCAAAATGTAGCGCTACCCGTCGAAGATCCGCAGAATGCAGCTCTTCCCGGAGAACGCTCGCAACAGTATTTTGCCTTCTGGACTCGTTTCAAAGACTGGTGCGACGAGAATAACACCGCATGTGGAAGGCGGGCCGTCCACCCAGATGGTATGCATTACTATGACCAATCAAATATAACAATAGGAAATGATCATCTTACGCTTCGTTTCACGATAGGGGATGAGAATGGAGTCCCATGGGTCGCGACAGAAATTTACTGCCGTGAAGGTGAAGAACAACGACTGCGCATTTCCAGACATCGGAATACCTTTGACGCGGCATTTTGCGACAATTCTCCGATCCAGGATTGGGATACGCCTCCTCCCCGCGCTATGACAGCCAGGGTTGTTCGCTTCAGTCGACCAGCCGACTGGCGGAACGCGGATGACGCCCTTTTCGCGCGGATGGCTGCGGATTACGACAAAATTAGGAAGATACTCAGAACCATCGAAGAGTAAGGATCTCTACCATGGCCAAGAACGACAAGACGACGAAAGACTATTCCGACATGACCTACTCGGAATATGCCCGCTGCGTGAAGGCCAATCCTCCCATCGCCGATAAGCGCCTCTGGCGGGGGCCGGTGCCGGAGTCGGCAAAGGAAATCGTTTTCAAGGCGTTTCGGGACCGAGAGGACCTCGTGGACGTGGCGTTTCCGAAGGACTTGATGGCCATCCGGCTTTCCGCGTTCATCAACTGCAAGAACCTCCGATCCGTCTCATTCCCGAAGACGCTGAAGAAGGTCGAGTCCTGGGCGTTCGCCGGAACATCGCTGGCCGAAATCCGCTACGATGGTACCATAGAGGAATTTAACCGAATCAAGTTCGGCGACGACTGGTGCGGGGACTGCAAACCCGTCATCCATTGTACGGACGGCGACATCAACCACAGCCCAAACAGCTGAGGAAAACAACCCATGACATGTTGGAGTCTGTCCCCTCGTTCCCCAACACCCCTGGCACTCCGAAACTCCCCGTAGCGGAAGCAACGTCTGCCGGAGGTTTGAACGCGGAGTCTCGGCAAAACGCGGAGGTGCCATGTCCGGCTTCGCCGCATCCGGCAGGAAGGGCCGATCTTGTGAGTCAACGTGCCTTGTCTTCCCGCCCGAACACCCAACTGTCGATGCGAAGCCGAGTGGTTGTCTCCGCGTTCCGGGCGACCTCCGCGTTCCATCTTCCACGCGTAGCCGCCGGAGCGCGGACGGCCCCGTCCGCCGCCTTTTCGACAGGACTCCGCGCCCCCATCTCTTTGGGTGCGGTGCAAAGGATAAACCCAGAGACCGCTGAAACCCAGAGGCCAACGCGACTGCTTCGCGGGACGATTGGATCAAGGGCGGAGAGCAAAAAGGAGTCTGTTCCCATCCTCGGCGAATGTCCCGCGCATTGTGCGAAGCGGTATCGCGGCCTCCGGGTTCGGCCGAGACTCCGGGTTAGAAACTCCGGTGCATCGGGAATGCCCCTCCCGTTTGTGTTCACAATTGTCCAATAATTCATGTGCGTCCGCGAGGTAATTTTGACAAGTTTTAGACGTGATTAATTCTGTCTTGACAAGCCCATGGGGGAGGAGGTAGAATCGGCGGCATCGTTTGCAACCATTGTCGCCACGTTTACCATCCATGGGCAAAAAAAAAGAAACAGCAGACAACAGCGTTCCGCGAGAATCGCCGCGGGCGAGGGTTCTCAACTGGCTCAAGCATTCGCTGGAATCCGGCGACTTTCCCACGGGAAGCGAGATTCCGACGGCCCGCGCGATAGCCCGACAGCTCGGCGTCGCCCCCAACACCGCAGTCACGGCCTTGACCGAGGCGGAGTCGCAGGGCCTTGTCGTCTGCCGCGCGGGGACGAGCCGCCGGTATGCGGGCGAGCTACG
>JAEEGL017092978.1_pt1 | contig 16786 bp, 14 predicted proteins | sample 9134231 | NCBI WGS metagenome assembly JAEEGL01 (sample SAMN16246548, study PRJNA631951) | gut metagenome | biome: gut microbiome; feature: rumen; material: fiber-attached | host: Bos | place: Iran: Karaj | collected 2018-10
TCTCTGCAATGCGGACACTCCGGTTCGGTCCCCACATATTATTCAGGTCTGCATCTATCATCAGGGCCATTTCCGAGCTGTCCAGCTGATGGCGCTGAATAGTGGAGAGCATCAGAGAGGTGAGGGAATAAAAGTCCGGATTGGAAATCGGTGTAAACACAAACTCTATCCCTTCGCCGTCAGTTGTTAGAATGAGAGCCGAGAGAGAGTCCTCCTCTGCTGTTTCATAGATCAGGGCATAGAGATTGTTGATCCAGAAAATCCCGTCACTCACGCCGCCCCACTCGGGAACGAGCTCCTCCAGCTCCTCCAGCTCAGGCTCTCCATCAAAGGAAAGGTGATTTACCATAACGGAAACGGCATTGTTCTCCGGTGCAAACGCGCAATAGCTGTACTCGGGGATATCCTCCTGCGGCTGCAGGATGTCAGGGATCCAGATATCGCAGTCGCGTGAACCGATCTGATAGAAAGCACCGTCGAGTCCGGCCTGGCTGATTGCACGTCTGGCAGACAGCCAGCTGAGGGCTTTCATCGGGGCATCGTCATCGGCCGCCGCTATGGCGGAAAGAGAGAGAAGCAGCACGAGGGTAAGTAGAATCGCAGTCAGTTTTTTCATTTTTACTCCTTTTTCTGAATCAGGCTTAACCTATTAATTATCGTTTTTATTATAATTACCTTCCGGAATAAGTCAATAATTTAAATAATAATTATTTGGCATCGTTTTGGCATCTGCTTTCTTCTGTGCTGTTCTCCTCTCTTGCCGGGGAAGATGCACACGAAGGCGTGTAGATATCAAAGACAGTATTTTTCACCTGAACCGGGATCTCCGGCTCCTTCCGGAAGTCAGTGGGTGATTTGCCGACCATACGGCGGAATACCTTTGAAAAATACAAAGGGTCTGCATATCCTATCTTGTCCGCAACGTCGGAAACAGAGAAATTTGTCATTTGGAGCAGTACACACGCCTCTCTGATTCTTGTTTCCTCAAGATAAATTTTGGGAGATTTGTTAAGTGTGTCCTTAAAAGCACGAAACAGGCGGCTTCTTGAAACACAGATATACTCCGCAATCATCTCCACCGTAAGATTTTTATTGCTGTAGGATTTCCCTATATAGTCACATGCTGCCGATACATATTGATCGTTTATATGCGTGCCTGCATGCCTGTTCTGACCTGTCTCAATCAGATAGGCAAAAAGCTCATAAAGCATCGCGGTCATACGAATGCTGGAGCACAACTGATGACCCCTGTGCTCATGGATATTCTCTATTTTCTGCGCGATCTCCGGTTGATTGTATGTGATAACAGCATTGTCAGGTGTAAACTGGGTCATGTTCACCAGCATCTGCGCATCTGTCCCGTTGAAACCAACCCAGCAGTATTCCCACAGGTCCTCCGGATCCGTCTCCTTGCTGATCGAGACCCCGGGATAGATCAGAAATGCATCACCGGCACAGACACGATATGTCCTGCCGTTGATCACATAGGTTCCTTTTCCTTTTGTCACATAATGCAGGATATAAAAATTATAGATCCGGTTATGTCTGCAGAACCCTGGTGCACATCTTTGCCTGCCTGATCTGTAAACCGTCATGGAATTAATGATTGCAAAATCATTCTTGAATGAATCTTTAAACGGTTTCAGTTCGTTGTTCCTATTTCTTTCCTGCATAATAAAGTCCCCAGTACAGAAGATTCCCCGCGGCCGAGCACACTCCCAGCGTAGGAAGGAAAAATGTCAGGATCATGTTATATTCCTGTTTGAACAGGCACAGCACAGTCAGGACAACCGTATAGAAAAAAAGCAGCGCAAAGGCACACGGGACAAGGAGCCTGTCCCTGGTAAAAAAATGGAAAATCCCTCCTGCCGCTATAGGCAGGAGCGAGATAAGCAGTCCTGAAAGATAGTTTTCAGCAGGATAGCCCACTCCCTCCAGCAGGCGGTGAAGAGGAGCGACCAGCAGGGATACTGAAAGGACCTCCACGCCAAGAAAGAGCAGGCTAAGCATAAAAGCATATGAGAGTCTTGCCGAATGATGCTTCATATCAATCCCTTAAGAGTGGCAAAATTGACTGCAATGATCGTTTTTGCATCCTGGATCTCTCCGGAAGCAATTCCTGCCCTGAGTTCATCAATATCCATCCATCCGTCCTCAAGGAATTCATCATCATCCAGATCCTGCCTTCCGGTTTTCAGACCTTTTGCAAAGAAAAGGTGAATCACTTCTGTCATGACTCCGGGGCTTGTCAGAATATCTCCCAGAAATTCAAAAACCTCCGCAGTGCATCCTGTTTCTTCCCGCAGTTCTCTCTGGGCAGCCTGAAGGATCGTCTCATTGGGATCCTTGTCTGTTTTCCCCGCAGGGATCTCAGTAAGAACCCGCTTAACCGGATACCGGTACTGCCGCACAACAGCAGCCTGATTCTTATTGTTCAAAGCCAATACCGCCACAGCACCCGGATGGTGAAAGACCTCTCTGGTACGTTCGCAGCCGTCAGGAACCCGGACTTTGTCAACGGTGAACGAATAGGATTTGCTTTTATAGAGTTCCTGAGATGACAGGGTCTTCTCTTCAAGATTCATTGTTTTCTCCCCTAAAAGTCAGGGCCTTTATAAAAAGGCCCTGACAAACTATAATTTGATTCTGAATGTGCGTTGAAACTGTCTGTTTACGGCTGGACAGCGATCCAGTAGTCGCTGATGTCCAGATAGTTGTCGTACCAGAAGTCAAAATCTGTCTCGAACTTCGGGATATCATCATACGCCGGCATCTCTGCAGTGTTGATGGCATCCGGGAAGACGGAATAGGAACCGGCGGTCATGAACGGAACGATGCCGGGGCCGTTGTGATCTGCTTCACCGCAAATGAATCTGACAAAGAGCTTGGCAGCTGCCACGTGCGGTGCGTGGTCGGCAATTTGGGCTACCATGAAGGAAACAGCAGTCGTCGGCGTATCAAACTTGGCCGGGTTTACGCCCAGGCGGAAGTCCTGCTTGTCTCTCTCTCTGAGTTTGGAGGAAACGCCGTATCCGATGGGAGCTTCCTTCATATCCGGTGCACCACCGACATCCTTTACGATATTGCCGTTCTTGGTTTCGATAATCGGATGGTTCTGGGCCATTCTCTTGATCCAGGCATATCCGGCGTTCGGCTCGTCTGCAGCCAGAACGATAGGCTCACCGAAGACCTTTTCATACTCTTCAGCCATCATATCGGCGTTCTCAACCATGCAGGCAAACAGAACAGGAAGGTCAGGCTCTCCGTTCGGATCCAGGAAAATAAACTTTCCGGACCATTCGGGCTTCGTGACATCCCACCAGGATGAGATCGGAAGATCCGAATAGAGGTCTGTGTTGTAGGACCACCAGTCAAGCTCAATGGTGAACGGGGTAACCACCAGGAATTCGGGATCGATGATATTGTGGAAAATATCATCCGGATGGTAGTTGTAGAGCAGTCCGTTATCAATGTATTCTCTCTTGATTGAGCCGGTCTGCTCCTTCAGCTGGAGAACGTCAGCCGTATAGATGCCGGCTTCGTGTTCTCTGGTAAACTTCTCCAGCATTTCATTGATGCCGAGGTCATAGAAGTTTACTTTGACTCCCGGATAGGCAGCTTCAAAATCGGGAATGAAGTCCTCGATACGGCCGGTGCAGCCATATATATTGACCTCGCCCTCAAGCTTTGCCTGCTCGTAGAGTTCTTCAACGGTTTCGTCCGTCCGGTAAATTCCGTTCTCCTCCGCCCAACTCTGATCCGCGGCAAATGCCACGCATCCAGACCATGCTGTCAGCATCATCGCTGCAGCAAGGATCAGTGCCAAGACTTTGAATTTCTTCATGTTTTTGCTTCTCCTTTGTTTTGATTTTTTGTTTATGTGATTCGGAACCTTTCGGGCCCGAACAACATATCAGTCGGGAATGACCTTCTTGATCAGTCTGCCGCTTTCCTTATGGAATACGTTTGCCTTCTCATGGCTGTATCTGACATATACTGTCTGGTCCATGTCGAAGTTCTTGATACCGAGGTCTTTTGCCAGGATCGTGCTGTCTCCGATTTTTAAGTTGATAGTCGTCTCCGAACCGGCAGGCTGCACAGAATAGACCGTCGCCCTGATGGCATCTTCCGCCGGTTCTGTCAGGATGGATATCTTTTCAGGCCTTATGCCGAGAATGGCATCAAACTCCGCCGGAAGCGTATCAATGCCGACCAGCAGTTCCTTTTTGGCAACGAATGATCCCAAAGCGGAGGTCACCGCAATGGAGCCTTCGGCATTTTTCTTTGCTTTTGCATCAATGAAGTTGATCTTCGGGTTTCCGATAAAGTCGGCAACCTTGAGTGTCGCGGGGTTCTGGTAAATCTCCATCGGTGCAGCTACCTGTTCAAGGCATCCGTCGAAGAAGATAGCGATCTTGGTGGACATTGTGAGTGCTTCGACCTGATCATGGGTGACATAAAGGATCGTGGTTCCAAGATCATGGTGGAGACGCTTGATCTCAGATCTCATTTCAATTCTGAGTTTAGCGTCCAGATTTGAAAGCGGCTCGTCCAGCAGGAGGATATTGGAATTAGAGACGATCGATCTTGCGATTGCGACACGCTGCTGCTGTCCCCCGGACAATTCCGAAGGATACCGCTTCGCATATTCCGAGATTCTCATCCGCTCAAGCGCATTCATGACCTTGGGCCTGATCTCATCCTTCGGCTGCTTTTTCACAACAAGGCCAAAGGCAACATTGTCATAGACCGTCATATGCGGCCAAAGCGCATACGACTGGAACACCAGATCCATTCCCCTCTTCCCGGGCTCCACAAAATAGTTTTCCTTAGCATTGACGATATTTTTCCCGTCGAGATAGATATCTCCTCCCTGCGGGTTTTCAAGACCTGCAACAACACGGAGAGTCGTCGTTTTTCCGCATCCCGATGGCCCTAAAAGCGTAAGAAAGTCACCGTCCTCCGCAACAAGGTTAATATCCTTGAGGACATGATTTTTTCCGTAATACTTATCAATATGTTTCAGTTCTATTTTACTCATATTCAGTACCTCATAAACGATTGCTTTCAGTAACCGCCGGTTACATACTCTTGGTCAGGTCGGTCTTGAAGACCTTGCTGGAGAACCAGTACACGAAAAATACAATCAGGAACATCAGAACAGCAGAAGCATCGGCAAGCTGTTCGTAGTTGTTGTTCATAAAGCTGTAGGTCAGGAACGGAAGCGTCTGCGTTGCCGGTGAAACCAGAAGGACTATCAGATCCAGTTCCTTAAAGACAGCCACAAAGATGAGAAGGAATCCGCTGAGAAATCCGCTTCTGGAAAGAGGAAGGATAATCTTCCTTAGCCGGTACATAAAGCCTGCTCCTTTGATTCTGCCTGCTTCTTCCAGCTCCGTTGAAATCTGTAGCATGTTCGCGGAACCGGAACGGCTGGAGAACGGCATGTTTTTCACGACCGACACCAGAAACAGCAGAGCATAGGTACCGTAGAGAGCCGGGAAAAGCACGATCTTGTGCCCAAACAGGGTCACGGATTTTTCGACTGAGAACAGAGACAGATACATGGCACCAAATGCAATTGAAGGAATCAGATACGGAATAAAGGCCAGCTGCTCCACAAGATGCCCGCTGAAAGTCCCTCTCCCTCTTGATACAATATACCCGATAATCTGACCGGTAAAAGTTGCCAGGATAGATGCCACAACGACGATTTTGAAGGAGTTGGCAAGGCATTTATAAAACATCGGATTTCTGAAGATCCCCGGATAGCCGGAATAGATATCTGAAATACCCTTTCCTATCCAGTAATGAAGCGTAAGGTTGCTGAAACTGTAAGTGCCGAGTTTCAGCATCAGGCTCTGGACAAACAGAAGTGCCATCGGCATCAGGACGCAGATCAGGATAAACAGGATCAGTACAATACAGATGGGTACTTTTGATTTCCCGAGCGGTATCGGATTGCTTCTTGTTCCCTTGCCGCCGATTGTCGCAAAACTTTTTCTCTTTCCGATGATCAGCTGGTTTCCCAGAATCAGCAGCGCTGCGATCGAGATCAGAACGAGGGAAATGCCGTAGGCAACCGCCGTCTGCTGCTGCCCGATCATGTTGTAGAGCATAGTGGAAATCGTATAGTACCCGACTTTCAGCCCCAGATACGCAGGAACGCTGAACGTTCCGATAGCCTTTGAGAAAATCAGGATAAATGCGGAGAGCGCTGCCGGCATAACCAGCGGGAATGTGATCTTTCGGAGGATCATCATCTTGGAAGCGCCAAGCATTTCGCCCATCTCTTCCATTTCGGAGTTGATCGTTCCGAGTGCACCGGAAATCAGGATGTAGGCGTATGCATAATAATGTATAGTAAGAACGATGATAATTGCCACCGGCCCATACGACAGCCAGTTCGGAGGAACAATATTAAAGTAAGACAGAAAACCAGGGTTTCCGCCTATGGCAGGTGTCTTGAAGATGGCGATATATGCCATGGCCTGGATCCACGAAGGAATCATATAAGGAATGACGATCCCGAGAGAAAACCATTTCTTCCCGGGAATATCGCTTCTGACCATAAGCCACGCGAACACACCCCCCAGGATTACGCTTATGGACGCCACGAAGGCCGCGATTATCAGAGAGTGCCTCAGCGGCGTATAGAGCATATTCTTGGAGATCATGCTGTTGAAAAGTCTTTGCCAGTAATACAAGGTAAATTCACCGGCCGGCGCCTTAATCCTTGATGCATCCCTGGGTGCAACCTTGAAAGTCGTTACGATCATGTCAAGCAAAGGTGAAACAACCAGGGCGAAAAGCAGTACAATCGAAATCAGCACAAGGATATTATAGGGATTTGTTATCCAGTTCCTCAGTATATTTCCGATTTTTCTGGCTTTTGAATAAGGTTTGTCTTCGTCTGCCAATACTCTTTTACTCATAGACATCCCCCGCTTCCTTTCTTTTTTATCACGTGAGTTTTTCGTCAATATCGCCATCTGGTCTCAGCTGTCATGAACACAGTACAGATCCGGCTTTGCGGCTGGCGGTATTGCTAAAACCTCCTTCCATTCGGGATGCACTTTGAAATCCTCCAGCATAGCGGAGTATCTCGCATTATCGATAAAATCCGGATCCCCGAAGGAATACTGCATTTCGCTTCCCGAATATGTGCCTTCGCACAGTGCATGGACATCCTCCGTCATCACCAGCTCTTCGTTCGTGGGAATGACTAATATTTTGGTCGGACTGTCCTCCATTGAGATGCAGGATTCGGCATTCCTGCATCGGGCTATTCTGTTTTTATCGTAGTCCATACAGATCCCGATACTCTCGAGGCCTCTGCAGGCCCCTTCCCTGATCGGTGTTATCTCTTCCCCTACGCCTGCTGTAAACACAACTGCATCAACCCGGCCAAGCAGCGCACGATAGGCGCCAATGTACTTTTTCAGCCTGTGGCATTCGATATTCGCACCCAGCGCAGCCATCCGGTCACCCTTTGCGATGGCAGCCTGTATATCCCTCCGGTCACCGCCGTATCCGCATATGCCCAGAAGGCCGCTCTCATTGTTCAGAATCTCATCCATTTCACGGGGACTTTTGCCGAGCTTTTCCTCCATGTATGTCACGATCGCCGGATCCATATCCCCCGCTCTTGTACCCATAACAATTCCTTCGAGCGGCGTAAACCCCATAGAGGTATCCACGCTTTTGCCGTTTCTGACTGCACAGACAGATGCTCCGTTCCCGACGTGACAGATAATAAGATTGCACTCATCCGGCTTACGGCCCAGAAGTACAGCGGCACGCCGTGCACAGTATATGTAGCTGGTTCCATGAAATCCGTACCGCCGGATTCCGAACTTTTCATACCATTCATACGGAAGCGTGTAGAGGAAAGCGGTCTCTTCCATCGTCTGGTGCCATGCTGTATCCGGTATAGCGGCTTGAACAGCATGCGGCAGGAGGCTCTGGCAGACTTCGATTCCCATAATATTTGCAGGCATATGAACAGGTCCAAGCGGAATGAGAGCTTTCAGATCTGCAAGGATACCGGGGGTGACAATAACCGACTGCCTAATCTTCTCTCCTCCGTGAAGGACCCTGTGTCCGACTGCATTTATCTCTTCAAGGCTCTGCAAGATGCCGTATACCGGATCGGTCAGGATCTCAAAGATCTTTTTGATGGCCTCCCGGTGGGAAGGTGCATCCACCTCTGCAGTGTATGCCTCTCTGTCCGGCCATCTGCAGATTACCGCAGGTTTCTCAAGGCCAATCCTTTCAACCTTACCCACTGCAAGTACTTCCCGTTTTTCCCATCCGTAAAGCTGAAACTTAACAGAAGAGCTCCCGGAATTCAAAGTGAGAATAATCATATACAGTTCTCCTGTCCCGACCGGGTATTTACTTTGTCTGATTGAAAAGTTTTGTTCTATTGGTATTTTACTTCAACGGGAAAAATTTGAACAGAATTACCGGTTGAAATTATATGGAATTTTGTTGTTTTTTTCTTCACCGGAATATCCCTGTTCCCACAGAGCATATATAATTTGATATTTACTTATAGTATACCATATAATGAACTCTTTTGCACAAATTATTTATAAAAAAAGGAAATACAGAAATGCTGTTTTGTTGAAAAGCATCAAAAGCCGGAAAAGGATAAAAAAACAAACGCCGATCATTCAAAATCGGCGTTCAGTCTTTTATATTGTAATTATTTAAACCAGAGCTGCTGGGCGGATTCGAACCGCCGACCTCATCCTTACCAATTATCCTATGATTTCCGAGACTCTCTATTTCTTGATGTAAATTATCATAACTTTCGCGGTTATTCCTTGTAAATCCGGAACATATGTTATATTTTGTCGTATCTTATTGCAACTCGTTGTAGTGGTTTTCTGGCTGTCGGTAGTGGTTTTTGTAGTGGTTTTTTAGAGCGATCACACATCACTTCAATATTATAAATAAGGGAAGCAACCTTGACCATAACATTAACAGATAATGGTAAAGGATATGACGTAATAGTAGATAACGAAGTAGTTGGGATAATTGATACAGCTACAGCTGATGCTCTTGACAGTTTCCTTTAATCGCACCCAGACCACGAACTTGGTCTTGATATAACAGGTGGGCAATATAAACTGTATGATCCTCAGGAAGAGAAAATAAAAACAGGATATGATAAATATACTCTTAACCTTTGCGTTAAGTATTACAAAGAATAAAGCCGGGGAACAAACCCCCGGCTATTTATTTAAATATGAAATAGCAGGCGTTAAGCCTGCTTGGTTTCTTTTTCATCCTTTGATTTCAATGCATCTCGAACTGTCTGTCCCGCTCTCCGTATAGACTCTTCATTTGCATGAGCATACATACGCAGAGTCACAGCCGTATCGCTATGCCCCAATCTCGCTGATACACTGACAATGTCTGCTCCGTTTGTAATTGCAACAGATGCAGAACTGTGTCTGAATATATGGGGATGCACATTATTGATAGTATGTCTGTCTCCGAATCTTTTAAAGTATTGCGTAACAGATTGTGGACTAAGCATCTCATCGGAACCCTCAGCACTGAATATCCATTTTGAAATGCGGATTGCAGATTGCATTGTTCGTAATTGTTTCAACAAAGCCACTGTGTCTTCGCCTATATCAACTGTACGAACTTTACCGTTCTTTGTCGTCGTGATATATGTTCCCTTCTTTGATGTATACTGCCCATTCCTCTGAATTGTTATTGTTCCTTGCTTCCAGTCTATATCGCCCCATTGGAGAGCGGTTAATTCTCCTCTCCGAGCTCCGCTGTCTATTGCCAGAAAGAGAAAAACATACCATCTGAAAGCAGCCGTATACATTATTTTATAGTATTCAACAGTGTGGGGATCTTCCTTTTTGGCTCTTTCATATTTCCTTTTTCCTTCTTCACATTCATCCCAGGAAAAGTCAAGCAACTGTTTTAATTCGTCCACAGTGAATGATTTATCTTCCTCTCTCTGTATCTTCTCGTCTTTTCTTGGAGTAGGACGACGTACCTTCAGGAGTGGATTTATTGGTATTGAATCATCCATAAAGGCCATTTCGAATATACCGTTCAGAATATTATACAGTTTTATACACGATGCGTGTGCTTTTCCTGTCTTTTGAAAATCAAGGAGTAAGCGTGTAATCATAGCCGGTGTTACATCTTTTATATGTATTTCACCAATTGCAGGATATACATAATTATTGAGAAACATCTGATAGTTTGCACGTGTATTCTCTGAAAATGTAGTTTCCTTTGCATTCATGTAAACATTCTCGGCGTACTGTTTTACTGTCTTGAGTTTCTTTTCTTCTTCCTCCTGGAGAGCTGCTTCTTTCTTCTGTTCCTTAAGAGATTTGATTTCACCAGTTTTTACTTTCTTTTCAAAGTCTGCCATTACTTTATTCAGTTTGTTCTGAATACTTTTCTCTGACCATCCATCCGGTACATCCCATCGCATTGTTACATAGGATTGATCTCGTCCTCTAGAAACACGGATTTCGTAAAAAGCAGTGCCGTCTTTGTGTATTCCCTTTCTTGCAAATGCCATTTGCTTCTCCTTTCTACAAATACTACCCCTGTTTATTATCTTTCGCTATTGCCATATCGATAGCACGATTCACAAAAGCATTTATGGATTCTCCTTTGCTTTCAGCATGCTCTTTTATCTTTTCCTTCTTGCCCTTTGGAAGCCGCAATTCGACACGATCATAATTTGCCAGATTATATTTCGATGTTGCTCTGATCTGTGACTCTTTCACCGTCATATTTCCACCTTCTTTCGTTTCTATTATATCACAAATATATAATGACGGCAATATATATTTATATATAAATAGTAAGTAATTCTTGCTCAGATTGTATGTTGCGTTATTATAAAGCAATCGAATGCCTTATCCATATAACACATAATACTATGCAGTTCTATCAGGTTTATTGTTCTTAATATATTATGTAGAGAGAAGAGCGGATATATAACCCGCTCTTCTATTCTATATTCTAACTATTAACTGCACATTTTTAGTAATTCCAGATAGTTTATCATGAATTTCGATCCAGATTTTACGCAGGGGATCTCTCCGCTTTTACACCCTTTTCGGAGAAAATACTGAGAGAGCCCACTTGCCTTTGCTGCTTCTTTAATAGTCAAGAAAGGTTTGTACTCTGATGCGACTTTCTGATTAGTTAAGATATTCATTCAGTATACTTCCTTCATTTTCTTCTTCAACAGATTCATATCTATGTACCATGCGTTTCAACTCCGCTGTGGAAAGTTTTGACAAGTCAATCTTTGTCTCAGGTATATCTTCCTGTACAATAGATATTCCCTCTGCGACTTTATTCCCGCTCGTATCTCTTACCCATCTGGATGCATCCACATCACCCTTTTTGGCTTTTCTAATCATTGCAAGACATATCGCTGCATCCTGGCTTGCCTGTACACCCATTGCTTCGAGCGTTTCTTTTATTTCAGCTTCTGTAACATCTGCAGCAAGCATATCACACAGCACTTCTCGCATAGCACGTTTCTTTCTTCGACTCTCACCGGATGCAATACCGGCTCTTCTCGCAGACTCTTTTCTCTGTTCTGCCGTTAGAGAAGCGTTTAACGCCACAATGTTTTTTGTTCCTTCTTCTTTACCCATAGTTATCATATCCTTTACAATTATTCTGTTCTTGTATTCTGAAGCATTCGTAGAAACCCCAACGCCAGCTTCCACAAGGGGGGGTGTAGCAGTTGTAGCAGAAATTTCAGTCGTTTTATATTTTCTAGATTATTATATTGACCGGAAAATCTGCTACAACTGCTACAACTGGTTCGTGTTTATTACGTTCCTCCCTCTCTTGTGGATATGCTCAGAAGACTATTATTCAATATTATCTATTTTCATTCTATATCCACATAACACTGTGGTAGGATTTTTACTGTCTGTAGGTCTATCCCGCTTTATCTCAATTCCTAGTGCCTTCAGTCTCTCTGTAAAAGCCCTACTGTTTTCAAAGTGTAAGCCATTGGTGTAACACCAGGTACGATATGATTCATAGACAAAAGTCACCGTAACCTTACTGTTCGGATCCCTTTCCATCTCTTCATCAACAAACCGGCTCACCTTATCATTAGCTATGCGGTAGTCATTTGTTGCGTCTTTTACAATATCAGGTATTTTTAATCCATCGATTAGATACATCTTCAAACCCTCAAGCAACCAATTCAAGATAACACTCTGCATTTCCGGGGTTTTGAATTCCTGTTTAAGATTCTTGTCCTGTTCGTTCTCATCAAAGTGTCTGCTAAACGGAAGAACTAAAACACGGCCGGAAGCAAATACTGAGTTGTCAGAGCAGGAAGGAAGGTGATTCGTGTGAAGCAGGAGTTTAAACTGCGGAATGAAATCAAAGCTGTTCTCTCCCAGGAAACGGGCATTAACAGTATCACCGCCCGTTAAGAGCTTGACCCTTGCCGCATCAAGCTGGCTTCCTTGCGGTATTTCTCCGACACTCGCCATGCGTATTCCCGCAAGCCGGGCAATATCTTCCGACGGTGCGGAACTGTCTCTGTTGTTCTTAGCTCTAAGCAAAGTATCCGCATTAACAGCTCTGGCATAAGTACCCATGATAGCGCGGATAGCTTCAACACAAACGCTTTTTCCATTGCGGGAAGTTGGGCCATACATAATCAGGAACGCTTCTTCTCTTGTATCACCGGTAAGGCAGTAACCCATGTACCGTTGCAAGAACTCCGCTTTTTGATCTCTTATTTTATGAGGATCAAGCCAATTATCCTGTGAAGTTTCATGCTCTCCCGGTTCCATGATTTCTAGTATAAAAGTTTTCCATCTTCCCTTAATGCCCAGTTCCGGTCTGTAATCCACCGGCGCAATATGTGTTATAAGGTCATCCGGATTATGCTCATGGAGTTCAAATGTTTTCATGTCCAGAGTTCCGTTATTCAGATTTAGTAACCATGGGTTTGTATCAAAGTCCGAACGGGAGACAGGATACACATTGAACGCATCCTGTATGAACAGTTTTCGTTTCGGTCGTTGCGCCCATTTTTTAGCCCACTCCAATAAAGCTTCCCTTGCCCGTTCAGTTTCACACGTTCTGGCATACAGCTGCAAAGCCCTTCCCATAGCTTTAGCGGATTCTTCTACTACAGCTAATCCGTCATCTTCAGTCCATCTCACTCCGTCATAGGTTACCCATTTCTTACTGTTAGGCATAGGTCGGGCAAATGGTCTGATAAAATCCGCCAGAAGATAGCCTGCAGAAATATCATCCGTTTTGTTATAGCGCGGATTATTTACCATATCTACTCGTTTAAGAAAGCTCAGTGCAGCTTCGATATTATTATCTACCGCAGCAGACCGGAAATTTGGAGACCATATATTTTGCGTTCCTGCAATCGCTTTGCGGATCGTCATTGCTCCATAAGTTTCATTACCCCGTAGCTCATCCCATTTATCTCGGAATAAGCCGGACTGTCGGAATAACCGATCCATCTGTTCCGGATCTTTCCTCGTATAGAACGCAAGGCTGTTACACATCGCCATATCTGCTTCACTCTGAGAAGCATAGTCAGACCAGTTGCCATTCCATAGTAGCTGCATAGCTACACCGTTCTTTGCGGAAAACATCCTTCTCAAAACTGAATCGTCGTCAAGAGAGCACGCCCATTGTTCCAGCTCATCACTGACATCTCCGTTGGATACGATCCCGCTCATAGGCGCGGAGTTCCTGCGCATATAGGTTTCCGCAAGTTCCTTTATTTCCTGCGACCGATCCTGTACTCCGTTGCTATTCAGAGCATCTCCGGTGATTGTCAGGTATCTGTTAGTAGATCCTGCGATATAGAGTTCCACATGGTTGTTTGGGTTCTTCACGTAATACCGGGCAGTGTCGTAGCTAAAGTCGATGGCATAGCATAGAATATGAATGCCTGTCCCGCTCGGAGATCTCTCTGTATAGCTTCCCAGCTTCTGAACAATATCCGCTGCGATGTCCGAAAGGTTCCCTTCTTCATCGATACAGTCGTCGATATCGATACCGACCAGGTTGCCGAACAACCCAATTCCTATACCGTCATAATATTTCGGCTTTTCCTCAAGTGCTTTTAAAGCTTCAGAAAAACTCCCGAATGTTGACGGATCATTTGACTTCGCGCCGGCTCCTGTTCTTGGATTATAGGGGGCCTTGGTAGGCTTATTCTTTCTCCTGCGAAAAGCCCATACGCAGAAACTGGCAGTGTCTTTCATCTCCTGTGGGAATTTGCTGTAATCATTCATAGTCTTTCAAAATTCCTTTCTTCTTGATTTCTTGCTGCAGCATATAAAAGTTCCAACTTCATGTGCAGTAAGCTTCTCATATGAGTTGTAAATCATGTTTTACTACTCTCCCGTCCTTCATGAGCAATCTTCTCTATCAGTTCCAGATAGGATAATTCTTTTAAATTATCCGCTATAGATAGAAATTTATAATTGTGGATGCCCTTCGAAAGATAATCTTGTAACTTACCGTTATCCTCATTTTGATTGTTCAGCTCGGTGTCGCTTTCCGCTTCAGATGTACGTAAAGTTTCATGCGATTCTTCCTCGCGCTGCTTTTCCTTTTTAATTTTTTCCATCGCCTTAAGAATAGTCTTTTTTCGCTCATCTGTAAGCGGAGACCGAAGCCAGCGAACTAACGTTGTCTCATCTATACCTACAGTAGCGGCAACTTCCCAATGGCGTATTCCTGCATTCGCAATCGCTTTACGGATTTCATCATTAATAGTTTTAATTATAATCATACCCTTTCTTTTTTTATTTAGAGTTAATGCGTATTATCGCAAAAAAAATCACGCCCTTTCTTTTTTCAGAATGGCGTGTCTTAAAAAAAATATAGGAAGACACACCGAAATTCCGTGTGTCTTCCGTGACTTCTACGAATTGGCAAGCTCAAGGGCTTCCAACCGGGGGACTTATACGTGTCTCTTCCCTAAATTTCAAATCATAGTATAAACAATTCCAATAATAATGTCAAGGCGATTTTTTGCTTTTTCCCTATAGTGCAGAATAATGCTCAAAACCTATTGCACTTTTCAATTTTCCCAAAGACTATTAACCGTTACTCTAAGCAATATAAAGCAATATAATACAATGAACTGCTCATTCAATTTACCTCGCATACGCTTGTAATTACTGAAAAAGCGGAGAATTTTGTAGCATCGTTTATTTTTCCAATTGGATTGTTGCACAGAACAGAAATATCAGCAGTATCCATCAACGTACAGATTTTATAGCCTGCCTGATAATCAGGAAAGATAAAATAGTCTTTGCCATTGTGAGTAATTGTTTCATATTGGCCTTGTGAAAAAGAAAGACTGTCTAGATAATTATTGATAAACTCTTCGGTCAGGAGTCCGGAATCATCTGTTTGTGCGTGATAAGTATCGGTAAGATCATTAACGACAACATCTAGTACAGTATAAGAAGACATGTCAACTGCAAATACATAACAGTGCATCCGACTCTGTAGATCAGCCACATATTCTTCCATCTCGGCAACTGTCATTTTCAGGAATGCCGGAAGCGGACTGGAGGATCCCATGCCAGGCATGTATATTTCAAACCCGTCTGGAATATACACAGAGTAACGTTCACCGTTGGCTTCAAATATAACTGTTTTTCCCACAGTTGATGGTGTAATAGCCCATTGCACTTCTTCCCGTTCTGGGATATAAAGTTCATTGCCAACCTGGATACTGTCGATACATATCTTTGCTATATCTCTACTGTTATTAAGGGAATCACCTGCAACGAGACCTTGTAGAAGCATGTCCTTTTTCAAAATGCTGAATAGCACACCGGTCGTAGAAACTCCATCTTGCACCGTGCTGATAGTATCGATCCTCCATGCTGCTCCGTTTTTGGAACCAGATAGATAGGGCCTTATTGAATATTGGGAATACATTTTTTTTACTATTGTTTTCAGCATCTCATAGCCTTCAGCTACCTCATTATTAAGACCTCTTAGGTCAAACCAATTTACGAATAATGCCTCGTCCTTACCATATGCCATTACAGTAGAAGAACCGATATCGTCAGCTATAAAACCTTCTGGTAAAGTTAAGCGGTAATACCCCCAGTTGATTTCAAGTGCTTCCACATAAGGGAGATCATTCTCAATACAGTATTCTCTCGCATATGAATTAGGCTCCACGTTGATTTCTGACAGCCTTTCGCATGAATCAAATGCATTTTCACCGATAAATGTAACACTACCTGGGATTGTGATGCTTGTCAGATTATGACAATAAGAAAAAGCACATTCGCCTATGGATGTTACACTGACCGGAAGCGTAAAGTTGAGCAGTCTGGAGCATCCTGAAAATGCCCACTCACCAATAGATGTAACGCTGTCAGGGATTGAAATGCTAGTCAGACCAGAACAATCAGAAAATGCTCTGTTACCGATAACGGTTACGTTGTCCGGAATCGTTATTTTATCAAGACTCCAGCAATTATAAAAAACAGAGTCACCGATTGATGTCACGCTTTTTGGTATTGTGATGCTTGCCAGTCTATTGCAATTAAAAAATGCCCGATTGCTGATGGCTACCACACTGTCCGGGATTATGATACTCGTCAGACTGTCGCAATTAGAAAACGCCGAGTCACCGATTGACACCACAGTGTGTCCTTCCAGTTGTTCAGGTATGATAAGGTCTGTAGTGTTACCAGTATATTCAGTTATTTCAGCGTTTCCGTCTTCTAAAAGAATGTAA
>JAEEGL017419224.1_pt1 | contig 16786 bp, 24 predicted proteins | sample 9134231 | NCBI WGS metagenome assembly JAEEGL01 (sample SAMN16246548, study PRJNA631951) | gut metagenome | biome: gut microbiome; feature: rumen; material: fiber-attached | host: Bos | place: Iran: Karaj | collected 2018-10
TCCACGATGCGGTCATCCTTTGAGCTTAAAGACGAGAGAGCCCCGTGTAAGAAAACTCGTCTAAGGTTACTGTCTAAATGAGATCCTCTAACCTCTGAGGTATTCCGCCAGTATATCGGCGGAAGTTGGACTCGAACCAACGCCTTTCTCTGCTAAAAGACAGACCTCAATACACTAGTTTACGTCATGTGCGGACGAGACACTACTGAGATCACGGGTAAGGCGTAGCGTCCACACTCCTTAAAGGCCCCATTTCTTAGTTTAAAGTCCGAAGCCTTATTCAGACTAAAGATTCCCTTAGTGAGTATAAATGCCCCACCAGCAATGTCGTTCTTTTTTCTTAGCTTAACGTCTGAGAAAGTAGGTTAAAACTCAGACTTTAGGCTTTATTTTAACGTCTGATTGGACCTCTCCTTTGACGTCGTACATTTTGAAACTGGCTTAGCAATCTTCACTCCAGTGGGCATTCGCATTCTATCTGGAGAAGTTTAGGAAGGTAGCTACTCCTTCCGCTCAACGGTTTATGTGAGACCCGTATTCGTCACTCACGCCTATCGAGGTCGTTGCTTCTTTGGGAACTTATCCGCGGTTGTTCCCAAGCCCCTATTGCCAATTTCTTTATTTATATTATATCATATTTTACTTTCTTCTGTCAAGTTTTATTTTTTGGATTAGCTTCTTTTTTCTTACTAGAAGATAACCACCACCTTTCCTTGACTTTCTTTAATAATATTATAACATATTTTTTAAGCTCCTGTCAATTATTATTTTTTAATTGATCTTTAGGAGCAAGAAAGGGAATGATTACTGTTTGTTTTTATTCCCTTTCTTTATATATATTATATCATAAAAATCCAATAGCTGTCAAGAATTATTTTTTAAAGCAGATCAATAGAATTTTTCTTCTTAGCATATTTATCTAAATCATTTAAAACACTTTGCATTTCTTTCTGCTTTTCTTTTGACATAATTGTTAATTCATTAGAGCTAAATTTATTAAGATCTTTTAACCAAGATTCCATATCAAATTCACAGCCTGGATTGCGAGATTCAAATGCAAAATTAAATAAATAATTTTGTATTGCTCCACTAAAAAGCATGTCTATTTCTTGAGGATGAAATGCCATTATACCCACCATTTTACAGACTTAAAATTATTATCGTCATTTTTTAGAATATTCTTTAAAAAATCAAAATCATCTTTATTAATCTTTTTTGTTGCTTTTGCAACTTTTGCTTCATGACGAGCTTTAAGAGCTTCATTCTCTGCAATAAGATCATTAATCTGAGCTTGAAGATCTGCGATTTGTGCTTCAAGGCGAGCAGACTCTTCCATATCAGCTTGATCATCACTAAATTCTGCAATTGCTTCATCAATTTGATCTACTACATCAAGGATAACTTTCTCAAAATTATCTCCCTCAGCATATGCTCCTACATTGATTCCATCTGAATCACAATAACTTACTTCAATACTATGCTTACCATCTTCAATAGCATAAACTGTATTTGCTGAAATACTAAACATATACCTATATCTCCTTATCTCTCTTAATCACATATTCTATATGCTTATCATACAAATCTTGAGCCATTTCTGTAAATTGATTACATTTTTTACAGGCAGATCCATACGCACATCTATATCCGCAATTCATTTTATAAATAGTGAAATCAGGAATCATACTTTGATTTCAAATTGGAATTTTTAATTGTGGATTAATAGCTTGTACATTTTCTCTTCATTGTTTTTTCTTAAATCAAATTTTATATAGTGTCTCTATTTTTACTCATGAATTTTCTTTAAATTCTACTGTATCTATATATTTAGATAATTCATCTACTGTTTCAGGAATAAATCAAGGAGATCTAACATTTGTAGCTTTATCTGGCATAGAACTGGCAATTTGATTTAAGATCAATCTAACGTTAACACCATAACGATCTACTGTTTTTCTAACCTTTTTTAATTCATAGCATAAATCATCTTGTATATATACATCAGTTACTCCAATAGAACATACATAATCTAATTCTCTAAAATTTGAAATAAGACAATCAGAACTAAAAAAGAATTTAATATTATTTTCTTTTAAATATTCTCAATATTTTTGATATAAAGAAGTTACTATATATATTTGCGGATGAAGCGAATTTAAAATTTTTAGTTTAGCATAATCAAAACTATATTCAGATTCATCAATAAAAATATTAAAACGATCTTCTTTATGAGTGCTTAAAAATTCCATTAAATTATCAAAATTATTCGGCTTATTAATAAAAGTAATATTATATTCATCACCAAATTGTCTTTCTTCGCGAGAATGTCAAGGTAAAGCAATTCTCAAATTACTCCCCTCCTTTTAAATAATCTGTTAAATAGAATCTATTTTCCAAATTTTTGATTCTTTCTTCTACTACTCGATTATTATATCGAATACCAGATTCAGTCTTAAAGAAATATAAAGTATAATAACAATCTGCATTAGTATGACTATCTGCAGGATGACTATATTCTATATCGGCAAATCTATATCCACTAAGATCTTTCGGAATTTTATAAAAACGAAATTGCGGATAAACTATTTTAGTTTGATCAATCCATTTATCAACTTCTTCTTTTTTAACATTATGAAAATCTGTCATTATATTAAAAATTGTTGTTTGAGGAAAATCTGTATCATCACAAAATATTGCAATTTTACTTTGATAATTAAATTGTAAATTTTCTTTTCTACAAACTTTGTTAAACAAAGGAAAAACAATAGTATCTTCTACACAATAATCGCTACAAAAAACGCCATAACGAGTATGATACTTAGGATGATAATTAATTTTTCCGCAGGATCTGCAGCGTTTTCTTTCACACTCCCAACAGATCTTAGTTTTACCTAAATCATCGTATTCATATATATCTTCTCTTGTCGTTAAACGTTTTCCGCAACAAATACATGTAGCAGGTCCGCTAAGACAAATTTTCTTACTCTTGGGAACATAATTTCTGCAACAATAATAATGTGGATAATGAGATTCTATGATATCATTATACATACCATTTGTATATACAAAAATACAATGATGCTTTTTCTTTGTATCATAATCAACATTAAACCAATCACGCATATAAAAATTACCATCAATATTATCAAGATCACGGTAACGTTGATTTATAAATTGATATTTCCAATTAAGATTCTTTTCAACTAATTCTCGAGCAAAATCAAGAACAGCAGTCGTAAGAAAATCATTATGATATGGATATTGTTTTCCACAAAGCAAAATATCTTTATGAATAAAGACTAAACTTCGCCATGATTTATTAGGAACATTATATACTTCTCCTGTTTCATTTAGAGACAATTCAAAAGGAGAAGAAGATTCCAAATATGCAACTGCGGCAACATTAGAATTCATCATTTCCAAGGTCCCTGCACTATAACATCCAGAGTACCATCGCATACAACTACTCCAATTGCATTTGTTGTCACTCATTGACATAAAATCAATAGGGTGAATACTAAGGACTAATTTAGCAGAAATTTCATTATCTTTTTGAATAAGACTAATTTGATTACGCCATTTTTCAAAGAGATCCATATTAGGATAATGTGTAGCTTTTAATACTTTTTGAATAGTACGAATTGTTTTCATACCATTTTTTAAAGTGCATTTAAAATCTCTACAATGATAGGGTAAATCAGCTTCTAAAGTTGAAATATATCCTTTTATAAAATTTCGATGCATAAAAAGTCTACTTAATATACGAAGATCTTGTATGCAATAATTTTGATTGACCCAAAAATTTATTAAGTCACATAAAAATTTATTTCCAACAATCTCTTCAAGTCTATCTGGATGATCTAAAACTGCTGTTACATCTGAATTATACCAAATAATATACGGATGAAAAATAGAATCAAGGGCAGAAGTAATAATAGTATCATTACTAGGAATAGTAATATTTTTAGATACAGTTAATTTTTTACCAAAAGCTTTAAAAAGAGTTAACTTATTTTTATTCCATTCATTTAAAACAAGATTCAAAGGGCCACATTCTGCATTACCGTAGATGCTAATGTAAGCCCTTATTAAATTTTCATCTATATCTGTTAATGCATCAATTGGCCGCATAAATCAACTCCTTAACATACATCAAGTTCATCGATCATGTCTTTGCAAGACTGAGGTAGAGAATCATATTCAAGTCCAAGATAACTAAGTTCAAGATTAATTCGATCAATAGGTACATCATGATACATAAAGCCTGCGAAAAGTTCATCTACCATAGCTCGAACTGCAAGTTCAACCTCTGTCATATGCCAAGAAGTAAACTCAGGACCCATTTGAATCGGATTAAAGTCTAACATATTATTTTCCTTTCTTTTTCTTTAATTATATTATATCATATTTTTATAGCATGTGTCAATATGAAAAAAGGACTCTAAGTCAAACTTAGAGTCCGTATAAGAAAGGAAGGTAAAACATATGCTAACAATAGTCAAAACTATTGATATAGCTAACTAAATCAATACCAGATTCCAATAGACCAATAAATTTAAAAACTTGATCATTTAAAGCTGTTACATATCTAATATGATCATGCGGCGATAGTAATTGAGTATGATAATTACCGAGATCAAAACTATAACAAGTTTTTGTCCCAAAATAGTGATGATAAGCCTTCACCGCAGAAACAGTATAGTACCAATCTCGAGAATCCATTACTTGCATGTCAGAAATAATAAAAATACGATCATACGCATCTTTATCAAATTCATAATCAAGAAGTTTGAATGCAGAAACAATATCAGTACCATATCCGCAATTATCATTATTACAAAGATGATTAATCAATGTAAAAGGATTATCTAAATGATTAAGATGCTTCTCAAATTTAGCATGGGTACCAAATTTAATTACTGGACAATACGGATTAGCAAGCCATAGTGCAATTGCGAAACAAGCACCAACTTCTTTGATTGTAATATCAGATTTATTACTAATAAAATCATCCATAGATCCAGAAACGTCCAAGATAATAGCTGAAGTACCGTCTAGCTTAGGAGCATTTTTAATTGCCGCAATACTAAATGCTTCTGCAAGAGCTGAATCAACATATATATTATGAACATTTAAGTTTTTATAAGCAGTATAAAAACGATATGGGAACATAAGAGAACGATGAATAGCTTCTTTATTAGTAATTTGCGGAACGAGAATACTCTCAATCCAAGCGTTATCAATATCTGGAATATCCAAAATATTGTTTAGATTACGAATTAGAGCCATATAACCTAGTTTACGCTCTTCAACCATACGTTTCCACTCTTGATCTCTGTCAGCTTTATCTGACTTTGCAGAAATATTTACTTCCCAAGTATCTGCGGCCGCGAGAGTGCCAGCTTTATAGCTATCAATCGCATAAGAATGTGCATGGGTAAGATTAATCAAATCATACATATTATATGTACGAGAATTAAGTTTATATTTAGCTAAAGTGTATTCATTCAATGTAGACAAATAATCTGCGGCTCCACGTACAAGTGCATGAGAACGAGACTTCTTTCCCCAAAGAAAATCAGTTGCAGCAAAGATTTCTGCAACGTCATCTGGACGATGCATAAAAGCACGATAAAATTGACGCTTATTATCAAAAGTCTTGTTATTAAGCCAAGCTGCAACAAGCTGAGAGATAGAGCGCATACCAAGTTCATTTCGAGCAAAAACCGCAGCCTTAGCTACAAACTCGTAGCCATATTCATCAGCCATCTTGCTAGTAAGCTGAACAAAACGTTCCTGCTGATCTAAAGAAGATTCATAAAACTTATCCTCCATAAAACTAGAGAAAAGCATATTCATCCATTCGTCAACAGGAGTCTTTTCATATACCGCGCCACCTTCATAAGATTGAGCTTGCGGACCATGTACTTTTACTTTATTAAATCCTGCCATTTATCATCCCTTCTCTTGGAAAAATTCTATACACGAGAGATTGAGATAATCTCAAAATCATTTTCGTCAATTCTAAAAAGTTCTACATATCCTCCACCAAAGAAATCTACTATATTTTTATAATCATTATAAATAGGCATTGCTTCAATAGAAGAAGAAAAAGTTTCACTATAAAAACGACCACCATTTATAGTATGAGCTGTAACAAAGTAATAAAGAGTCTTAGGCTGATTCTTATTATAAAGTTTATCGGTTTGAGCAAAAATATCATCCATATAAGTATCAAGCATTTTATTCTCCTATAATTTTACCTTTATTATCAATTTTATTTACAATAGGATAATTTTTATAAATCATTTGAAGAAAATTATATATTTTTATATATGAATTATTTATATAATCCATATCGTATAAGTGCCAAAAGGGAATTACTTCATATATATAATGTATATATTTATCATAAATTTCTTCTGGCACTCAACGACAGCATCCATTAAGAGAATCTATAGGAGCATATTTTGATCCTTTTGTGCAATCTGGATTATCACAAGTAGCACAAGTTAATTTTAATAAAACTTTATTATCTACTTCGCTTTGCGGATCTCAAATTGTACTATACCTTCTTTAATACGTTTTTGTGGAACAGGTTTATCAATTTGCTCTTGTGCATCTTCTCGAGTAGCATAAGCCATTGCATCAGTCAATTTAGTTACTCGACAGCCTTGTGAATCTAATGCTCGAAAGGTCTTATCAAAAACAGGTTGTCCAGTTTCTGGATTAATCATACCTGTACGTTTTCCATAGATCAAATAAGACATTTTTTAATACCTCCATAGATTTTCAAGTTCTTCTTCAGTATATGCAACATATCTATTTTCATCTATCAATATAAACCAATAATAATTTTCATCTTTTTCAACATAAAGAAGAAAATCATTACTGATATGATCATGATAATATTGACCAATTTCAAGCTCTGTTGCCATAAGAATCTCTTTTCTCTTTTACCTTAATTATATTATAGCATAAAAAATAAACTAATGTCAAGAGAAAATTTTTAGATATGCTTTTGAATTTTTTCTAAAAGATTCTTTCCAAAACAAATACCTTTACGATCATTTGCAGAATTTAACTCTTTTATACGCTTTTCTTGTTCAATAAGATCAGCATCAATCTTTTTAATAAAATCATATAATTGCTCTATAAATTTATAAGTACAAGGACCACCTGCATCGACATAGCTTTTAACAAAAGCATTTAAAAATTTCAAATTCAAATTTGAAGATTGAATTTCTGAATAATTAAAACCTCTGTTAGTTTGATCAATACTGCTTAAAAAATCTTGAATTTGTTTTTTAAGTACATTAATTTCACTAATTATTTGTTCTACAGAAACACCTGCCGCGAAAGGATGTTGCGGAGGAGCAGTTGGCAATATAATTGTAGAAGAGGCTTTACCAGCAATTTTAGAAATTAATTTATTAACTTCTTGAATTAAATCCATATAAAACTCCTTAAATAAGATTCAAATATTTTCGACCACGAATGAATACACATTCTTTCAAAATGCTAAAATCAATAATCGGATTTTTAAAACGACGAAGAATAGACCACATTTCTTCTTGAATTAGATCTGTATAAAGCATATTTAAAAACATACCAATTTCTTTACCAGAATTTGTCCATTCATCAATTCCAAGAGAAGTGATGATCTTTTGCTTACATTTTTCACAATCCGCAGAAGATATAAAACTATCTACTATATCTTGCTCTAGTCCTTCTCTTACAAATGGAGTTTTAATTTTCTTAGATTGACCCTTTTTTTCAAGATATTCTTGAGCTACAATTTTAGCAATTTTAACTTTACCAAATTGATCACGATAATCATAATTCCAACAGACAATACCTTCACCATCAGTATCGTCAGGTAAATTGAAATGATTGTCCTTTAGAAGATTAACAATTTGTTCCTTAGTAGGATGATCAAAAACTTCAATAGGACGATCAATCTTATCATAGATACCATCAAGAAGATCGGCATAAATATTATAATAAAGATAGTTACCCGCGTCTACATCAAAAACAGCGATAATCCAAAAGCCAGGATCAATATACTGTTTAATAGTACCAGCTTGTTTGCGGCCGCTCCAACCATTAAGCCATTCTCCATACACAATAAGATTAGGATTTTCAACAAGAAAATTACGCAATGCTTCTGTAGATTTATCAGTAGTTATAAAAAGCATAAAATCTGCATTGTCATGATCAATTGTAATTTCACGTTTACGACTACCGCAATGAATATTACCATTTTCATCGGCCCATACGCAAGCATTGGTTCCATCAAGTTTACTAAAGCACCAAACTTGTCCTTTAAGGAAAGAAGAAACATCAATTTTAGTTTCGTCCATGCGTTCAACGTGGGTAAAACTACGATAAGAAGCCATTACATTTTTCCTTTCTTCTTGGAATTATATAAAATTAACTCTAATCAAAATGAAAAATATTCTGATTAGAGTTAGTTTTATTCAAATTCATACTTTCGTTTAATTTTATCTCGCATTTCTCGACGAGTTCTAAGAGTTGTTTCTACAAAAGCTTTAAAAGAATCGCGCAAAATTTCATATGTTTCTTGAGCATCTTCTGCAATCTTCCAGGCTATATCCGCTTGATGGGCTAAAGCATACCATTCTTCTTTCATTTCATCTATTTTGAAATCAGCAGCTTGCGCATCTGCAAAAGAAAGAACTTTAAAAGCATGTGTAATTCCTTTTGCACGCTCTCGCATAAATTTAGCTTTCTCTTGGTAAGCCGCAATGTCACATTTCATTTCAGCAAAAAGACAACCATCATAACGATTCATAATATCTTCATCATCAGGATGAACCCTTACAGATCGAGTAAATGTTCCATATTTAGTAGCTTTTGTAACAATACTTACGCCAGTACCTTCATCATATTCAGCGTAAAGAATAGTTCCTTTCATTTTTACTCCTTTATATAATCCGCAAGATTTTTTACATCATGATATAACATAGTATATTTATCATTTAATTGACGATCATCATGAAAGTGACCACCAAAATAATGCTTAAAGCTAGGAATAGTCTCATAGAATTGAGACATATGATTTAACCAAGATTCCATGCTTTTATCTATTGTAGCTTGATCAAGCCCTTCCATAAATAAATCATTATAATATTTCTCCATTTTTAATGGAAAAGTATGACCTACCACAAAATCAATATTAGACCCTGAATTAACCCATTCAACCATTAGAAGATTAAGATCATTTTGTTCTTTAATTGAAAGTTGCTCATAACAATTCCAAGGATAACCACTCCGAAGACGATACCATTTGTCTACAGAATAAGCTCCAGGAATAAATAAAATATTAAAATCTCCTAAATGATAAATGCACCCTTGATCAGGAAGATACCATATATTAGGATATTTTGTTTGATGAAGATAATCACATCCTAAATAAGTAATAATTTCCCAACCTTGATCTTCTTTATGATTCCAATAGCGTGAATCATGATTTCCTCTTAAGACAATCCATGTTCCAGGAAACTCGCTGGCTGCTTTTTTAGCTTGGCCCATAATATATCGCTCGTATTCAAATCCTGCGTCTCCTGCAACAATAATAAAATCTTCTTTTGAGGGATTTTCAATTTGAAAAATTGTACTACGGATATTATTAGCGTTCCCGTGTATATCTCCTGTGATATAAATACTCATTAATCTTCCTCTTCATAATGATCTTCATATTGCCGCATACTAGATTTGCGGGCCTTTTCTTTCGCTTGACGCTGCTTACGAATCTCAACTTCTCGGGTCTTCTTAGAATACTTAGGCTTATGAGTTAGCTTTTCAAAAGTCTCATCATCATTGTCTTCATACTCATCAGCTAGGTTCTTTAGATTGCGAGCCATAATGTTTTTAAAACTCCTTTTCAAATTAGAATCAATAAAATAGTTAATTTCATATTCTCGTTCAGACACATTAACTAACAAGCATAACGCTACAATTTTGAATTCTTTTTAGGCGTCCAAATTTTTTACTCTGCTGCCCAGAGAAAGAATCGGTTTAAAGTAGTAACCGAACGCACCCCAAGAACGAAATATATTGATTATATTTGTACAGATAATATAACCTCACCGCGGCCAACGGAACAGGTAGATTTTTAAATCATTAGCTTTAGCATAACCTGTAATATAAATTAGCCTTAATTATCAAAAATAAAAAATTGTTTACACTCTGGATTTGAACATGCCATAGTATTAGTACCTTCTATAATAACCATAGGTTCTCCGCATGTATGGCAAGTAAATTTTTTATGACGTGGCTTTTTTCGAGGAATTGGTTTATCAGCTAGTCCCACGTTTATTAAAGCTTTTTCTAACTGATTGCCTTGTAAAATCATTTAAAGTCCTCTTTCTCTCTTTTTCTTTAATTAAATTATAATATATATAATTAATATTGTCAATGATTATTTTTTATTTAATCAATAGTGTACTCAAGACTAATCTCATGACGATGACGATCATGAACTAAACGCATCTTTCCAGTACGACGAGACGAAATAAGAATTTTAATTTTACCAGTTTCACTATCTACCCATGCCCCATGATAGATCCAAAGGACATCCTCATAACGAACAACTGATTTATCTTCAATAAGAGCTCTATGATCTTTATCATAAGCTTGAACTGGTCTACGCATTTTTATACTCCTTAAATATATGCTTTAAAAATTTCTTTATCTTTATCTTTCATATAGATAATTATAGACATAACATTTTCTGGTTCTATTGTCCACTCTTGGACAGAACGGTCACAAAGATGAATATAATCATCTGTTGTTGCATTACGAATAGTAATCCAATTATCTTCATAAGGTTCATATAAATAAAATACAAAATGATCAAGACGATCACGAATATATCCAATAGTTTTTACAAGATCATTAACTTTCATTTTTTCTCCTTAACAAACTGTTAAAAATTTTTCCCCTCGTCGATATTCAACTGGATAAGGTTTTCGTTTAGCCCAACAACAAAATCCATTAATAGCTGTTTCCATATTATGAAAATTACAAAAAATAGGTTCTGTTTCTAATCTAGGAACTGATATATATTGACAATCATAACATCTTGTAATATATTCTCCTTTTTTATGTATACAACTTCCAGGAATTCCTTTAATCACTTGATTAATGTACTCTGAAATTACTTTTCTTTCTACAGCCATTAAATTCCTTTCTAATTATATTATATAATATAAATTAAGAGCTGTCAATAAAAAATTAATGTCCAACATCTCCATAATCAAGAAGAATATTTTGATTGGTAGTAGGACTTTCTGGTTCTACTTCTTGATCTGTATTATAATTCTCTGCCATTTCTCTTGTTGCTAAAATCCACATACCTCTATAATTTGGCCAATCATATTCTACCATGATTCCAAGAGTAGCATAAGCATTTTTAGAACCTGTTAAAGATGTAACAGTATGATTATATTGACGAATATACTTTCCAGTATTTATATGTTCTTCAATATTATCGGTATAAGTTTTATAATATCTATTAGCTAAAGCTTGCATTCCGTTCATATATCCAAGAACAACGTTTTTATCATCATCAGAAAGTCAATCATAATTTTCAGGATATTGTTCAAGCTCTTGTACATTAATTACACTCATTTAATTGCTCCTAAATCCTATCTAGTGCGGTTAATATATCAGTAATATAAGGTTGAGATTTACTCATTCCGGTATTAATTTCTCTTGTAATATAGACAACATCATCAAAGAGTTCATCCATCATTGGTGATTCTCTATATTTATAAAGATATTCAAAAGTTTCTTCTGGTACTTGTCGATAAGGTAATCTTAATTTACGTAATGTTTTTAGATCTTCATATTTCCGTTCAACTCATACCCCTATTATTTGAACATTTGATATAATCTTTTTTTCAATTAAAAATTCAAAAAAATTGTCTCTATCAATTTTTAGAACAAAAGGCGCAATTAACATTACCGTATCAGATTTTTTTAAAGCCTCTTCTACTTTTAAACATAAATTATATTCAACTACATAAGAATTATAAGGTTCTTCTGGATATTTTAATCAACTATCATACCGATCTATAATAATAGAATTATGATATTTACTTACTTGAAGATACCTAGCTAATTCTATATTATTCATACCAGGAACACCCATAAAAATAATTAATTTTTTCAATTAAACTCCTATCATATCCATCACTTCATTCGCAGACCAAACAACATAAATAGTGTCATTTGAATTAATAGAAGTATAATTAATTTGCATCCCATACTCTTGTACAGGTGCAAAACGAACAGTATAATTTTTAGATTTTGAGGTATAATAAATTGATTTATCTGAAGGATCACAATAAATAGTCCAAGAACCTACTGTCAAATTATAGAGATAATCAATAGAAACTTTACCTTCACAAACATCGGAAGCAATGAAGGCCAACATTTCTGCTCTTGACAAATCTCTACAATCTGTAATAGAATAAGAAACAACTTCTTTAAATTCAACGCTCATTTTTCCTCCTTATTTTTATTTTCTTAATTATATTATAACATAGATAAAATATAATTGTCAAGAAAAAAAATAATAGCTATGGTAAACAAAAACTTTACAAAAACATAATATATATATTATATTAATAATTGTAAAATTATAAAGAAAGGAAATCATAAAATGGAATATTATTATGAAGAAGATTATCCAGACTGCATAGGTGAAGAATTTGAATACGGCAAACAGCCTGGATGTTTAACCTGTATATATAAAGGTGATTGTTTAAAAGCAATAAAAGATCAAGCAAAAATGACAGCTTGAGAAGAAAATGATTATTAATTGACAAAAAAATTTTTTTATGATATAATTTTAATAAGAATGAAAGGAGGGTTAATGAATAACCTTTATAAAGAAGATAGTATTGAATCACTATCACCAAGAGAACATGTTCGTTTGCGGCCAGGTATGTATGCTGGAGACACCAGTGATGCTACTCAACTTGCAATTGAAATTCTTGGTAATGCTATTGATGAATATAATATTGGTCATGGTAATAAAATTACTATTGTTGTAAATAGTCAAATAGTATCAATTGCAGATGAAGGACAAGGATTTCCGATCAATGTTATGCGAGACGATGGAGAAACTGTTCTTCAAGCATCATTTGATGTTATTAATACTTCTGGTAAATATCGTGATGATGGCGTATATGAAGGTACTGCAATTGGTCTAAATGGCATTGGTAGTAAACTAACTAATTTTCTTAGTCATAATCTTTTTGTAACCTCATGGAACGCAAATGGCGAATATGAATCCATTTATTTTGAAGAAGGTATTTTCAAAGAAAGAGAAATTGGAAAAGAAAATCATCCAAGTGGTACTTTAGTTAGTTTTCTGCCAAGTGAAGATTTTTTTGATACTCCGCAAGTTAATCAAAAGAAACTACTTGATTTTTGTGAAGATATTACTTGTCTTTGTCCTGGTCTTGTTATTGTGTTTAATGGACAAGAAATTAAACATGAAAACGGAATACAAGATCTACTCAAAAAACATCTTGGGAAAGAAATAGAGATTATTAATAATCCTCTAATTATCCAAGAGAAGAAAGATAAGCAAGCTATTTCTCTTGCTATGAGCTACACTACACGTGGCAGTTCTAATATTGTACCTTATGTTAATTGCGGTATTACATCTGCGGGACCGCATATTACTTCAATTAAGTCTACCATTACCCGCATACTTAATAAGTGGGCAAAAGAACAAGGCATTCTTAAAACAAAAGATAAAAATCTTGATGGTGCATCTTTGCAAGAGGGTATGATATTAGTAGTTAATATTACAGCAGAAGGTGTATCATATGATGCGCAGGTTAAATCTACAATTACAAAAATAGATACAAGTTTTATTTCTTCTACTCTTGGAGAGCAATTAGAAATTTGGCTTGACAATAATATTGAAGATGGTAAAAATATTATTGAAAAAGCATTAATTGCCCGCAAGGCCGCGGAAGCTGCGAAGAAAGCTCGAGAGCGTGTAAAAGCTAAAGCTACAGCTCCTGTAAAGGCTAAAGCAATTCAGCTTCCTACTACTCTTACAGATTGTTGGAGTAAAGATCGTAGTAAATGCGAACTTTTTGTCTGCGAGGGTAAATCAGCTGCCGCGGGTCTAGTTGCAGGACGAGATAGTGAAAATCAAGCTATTTATGGTGTTCGTGGTAAAATGCTTTCTGTTCTCAAAACAGCATCTACAAATATTTATAAAAACCAAGAAATCAATAATCTAGTTCAAGCTCTTGGACTTGATGTGGATGAAAAAACTTGTAAACTTACATATGACGAAAAGAAACTTCGTTATGGTAAGATTATTGCCGCGGCTGACGCAGACTTTGATGGATTTGCAATTGAAAATCTTTTATTTAATATTCTTTGGTATATGTGTCCAGAACTTATTGTGAATGGTCATGTATACTCTGCGGTTCCGCCACTATTTCGTGTAACTACTAAGAAAAACGAGTATATTTATTTGCGAGATGCAGAAGCTCTTGCGACTTATCAAAAAGAATATGGAGCACAGATTCAGTCTATCGGCCGCCTAAAGGGTCTTGGTGAACAAGATAGTGACGAGCTTAGTTATTGTCTACTTGATCCTGAGACTCGTAATGTACTTCAACTTACAGTTGAAGATTATGGTAAGACTGATAAAATGTTTCAAGATCTATACGGCAAGCGAGTAGAACCCCGTGTTCAGTTCCTCGCACAACATCTTGAGGAGGCCCGAGTTGATTAATGAAGTTGATATTATTGATGAAGTTCAGCAGAACTTTATTGATAGTAGTTATGACACTAATACCAATCGTGCGTTTCCTGATATACGTGACGGATTAAAGCCTGGACAACGAGCTTGTCTTTGGGAAATGTACACTAAAAAATATACTAGTAAAAAGCCCCACGTAAAGTCTGCAAAGATTTCTGGTGGAGTTGCTGCATTGTGGTGGCCGCATGGTACAACTGCAATTTATGAGACTTTTGCTCGCATGTCTCAACCATTTACAAATAATATACCGGAGGTAGATTTTCATGGATCAAATGGAAATGTCATCCTTGGAGGAGACGCTATTGCCGCAGATCGATACACAGAAGCTCGACTCAGCCCAATTGTTGAATGTGGAATGTTGTCTGGAGTCGATAAGAGAGTGGTTCCAATGCAAGCCAATTTTAGTGAAGACGATGAATGGCCACGAGTTCTTCCAGCGGTCTTCCCAAGACTCCTCGTTAATGGAGCCCAAGGAATTGGAGTCTCTCTATCGAATGTGTGGCTCCCGCACTCCTTCAGTGAGTCCGCAGAACTTCTCCTTCATTATATTGAAACAGGAGAACTAGATGAAGATAATTTTTATCCTGACTTCCCCACTGGTGGAATAATTATTAATAAAAATGAACTTGCCACGATTAATAAGACGGGTCGAGGTAAGGTTATAATTGAAAGTAAGTTTAACACCAGTGGACATGAAATTGATTTTTATGAATTGCCTTATCAAGTCTTTATTGAGCCAGTAATTGACGAGATTAAAAAGGCGATTGATGAAGAAAAGGTTACTGGTATAACAGATGTTTATAATAAATCTGATAAAAAACGTATTTCTCTTGTAGTTACATGTGCACCAGGAACTGATCCTTACAAAGTTGTTGCTCAATTATTTGCGGCTACTAATTTACGTAAGCAATTTAATGCTAATCAAAATGGAATTATTAGTAAAACTCCAGTTATGATTACGTTAAAGAAATATGCAGATACTTATATTGAGCATAATACTAATTGCATTAAACATGAATATGAATATGATCTTAAAGCTGCGCAAAAGCGTATTCATATTCTTGAAGGTCTTTCAATTGCACTAGAAAACATTGATAATGTAATTGAGCTTATTAAAAATAGTAAGACTAAAGCAATTGCAGCGGTTAACCTCTGTGAGAAATATCATTTGAGTCATGAACAAGCTGATGCTATTCTTAAAATGACTCTTAGTCGTCTTACTGGTATGGATCAAATTGCAATTGCTAATGAACTCCAAGAGAAGAAGCAATTAGCTTTAACTTGTCAAGAAGTAGTTGAATCTTATCAGAAGCAGAAAGACATTCTTTCTGAACGTTTGCGGGATCTTGTTAAGAAATTTGGTGATAAGCGCCGCACATCTGTAATTCAAAAAGATATTCCTAAAACTTCTATCGCAAGGAAAGCTAAAGAACTTATTATTGAAGATGTAATTATAACTCGAAATATTCAGGGCTATATTAAAAATATTCCTGTAAGGGCTTATAGAAATATTAGCGCGGAAGATATAGTAAAAGCTAGAACAGATGATATTATTTTGCTATTTTCTTCTCTTGGAAAAACATATAGAATAAAAGTTTCTGAAATTAAACAATGTAATCCTAACGAAAAAGGTACTGCTTTAGGTGCAATTTTAAATCTTGATCCGCAAGAAAAAATTCTGTTTATGACCAATATGAATATTGATCAAAAACATCCTTATATTACAGGCGTTACTAAAAAAGGTCTAGTAAAGAAATCTGATAAGACTATTTTTATTGGAAGTACTCAGAATAAACGCGGTATGAAATGTGCAGGTCTTAATGATGAAGACTCTTTCATTTGGTTTGGAGAAACCAATGGTGATTATATGGTTCTTTATACATCGGATAAAATGGCTATTCAATTTAAATTAGATGAAATTAATCCTGTTGGTAAAACAGCTAAAGGGGTAAAAGGTATTAA
>JAEEGL011806659.1_pt1 | contig 16785 bp, 17 predicted proteins | sample 9134231 | NCBI WGS metagenome assembly JAEEGL01 (sample SAMN16246548, study PRJNA631951) | gut metagenome | biome: gut microbiome; feature: rumen; material: fiber-attached | host: Bos | place: Iran: Karaj | collected 2018-10
AAACTGTTTTCTGTGCAAGTCCACCAAGCAAAAGTCGTGTAGAGTCTGCTTTAGGGTCACATCCTACAACCATTACTTTTTTTCCATGCTCAACAAGTCCTGCTGTCAAATTCTGTGTGGTGGTTGATTTTCCAATTCCACCCTTTCCATAAATTGCTATCTGTCTGATTTCGCCCATTAAAGTGCCTCTCTATTTGTTGTATAACCTATCTAACTACTAGGTAATAACAATATACTTTTATTTACCTACTATGTCAATAGGTATTTAAAAGATTTTATGTCATTCTGAACTTGTTTCTGAATCTTTTAATAGATCCCGAAACAAATTCGGGATGACATTACTTAGAATAATCCCTGAATACGATTGTATTTCCACACCTTAAGAATGGCATCATCGATACTGCCTGGAAGTTCCATTGCGGTAATTCCCTGCGCAGTAAGAGACTGGATTGCGCCGGTTCCAATGCGGCTTGCAATTACATATTTACAGTCGATGAACTGCTGAACATGAGTATCCATTGCAGCTTTGTTGTGAAAGCCATCCTGACACACTGGCTGAACGCTGCGCTTTTCAAGAAGATCGTAGCCTTCATCGTCATCGATGATATAAATATAGAAGATTTCTGATTTTCCGTAGTGAATGTTTACGGTTTCGCCGTCTGTACTGGCTATTGCAACGCGATACTTATCAGCCATGAGAGAAGTTTTCTCCATAACTGCCCGGACCAATTTTTGCGTAAAGCTGGCGGGAAATATCTGATTTTCCTGGAACACCTGCTGCATCTGCCCGGCAGTGATTACAGTGAAGGAAGAGTTCAATATATTCACCTGCGGCACGGCGGGCTGCTTCGATTTCTGCACAGTTTGGAGCCGGCTCTTCCTTAAGTTTTGCAGAAGGAATAAGCGGTATGATGTTGTACTTTTCGGCTCCGGCTTCTGCGACCGTTGCGGCGATTTCTGCTATATGAGCACCGTTTATGCGCGGAACTAATACAGTATTTACTTTTACTGAAATTCCCGCATCTGCGATTTTTTTAATTCCGGCAAGCTGATTTTCTATGAGAATTTTTGCGCCTTCTACCCCATCGATTTTTTTACCATGCCAGATAATGTAGTCGTTGAGCTGTGCTTCAATTTCGGGATCTACTGCATTTACGGTAACGGTGAGGCTGTCGATTCCTGCGGCGATTACTTCGTCAGCACGTTCATTGAGCAGCAGCCCATTAGTACTCATACACTTTATGAGCTGAGGATACTGCTGACCTATAAGGCTGAAGGTTTTGAAGGCATTATCACTGGCAAGGGTATCGCCAGGTCCGGCAATTCCAGCCACTTTGATCTCAGGACTGATTTGGATTGCCTTTCCAACAATTTCTGCAGCCTCTTCCGGCTTAAGAACATGGGCTGTTACGCCAGGTCTGTTTTCTGATGTGTTGATTGAGCGTTCGCAAAAACGGCAGGCGATATTACACCCCGGACACACTGGAAGATGTATACGGCCGGTTGTGGCACCGTGGCTGCCAAAGCATGGATGTGATTTTTGTAACTCAGTAAAACTCTTTGCCATTTTTGCCTCTCTTAGGTATATTTTATACCTACTATACAAATAGGTTTATACCTAAAAGAGACTATAATGAGCATTACCTACTTTGTCAATAGGTAATTATCAAATCAATTAAATAAAGTTTGTCCAGGTGTGTTCTTCTTTTTCAGGGAGACCAAACTTCTCTTTTCCAAGTGCAATTGATTTAATCAAAAAGCTCATATTACGGGCAAGTACGCGGAGAGTCTGCATGCCTTCTGCATCCTGAACAGCTTCTCCAGGAGCACCACCATGAATATTGTTCCAGTACTGGCTTGTAGCATGAACCATTCCGCTGATTGTAAAGAACTTATTCAAAACATCAAAAGATGAAGTTGTACCACCGCGGCGTGCACAAACAAATCCGGCACCTACCTTCATTGTCATATCAAAATGGCTGCTGTAAAAAAGTCTCTGTAAAAAAGCCTGAACTGTTGCATTAGGAGCTGCATAATAAACAGGTGTTCCAATTACAAGTCCATCAGCTTTTTCAAACTTTGCAGCAAATTCATTTACTGCATCATCAAAAACACAGTGACCAAGTTCCCCGCAGCGTTCGCAGGCAATACATCCGCGAATATCTTTATTTCCGATATTAAAAATCTCAGTCTCAATCCCCTGCTCTTCAAAAATTTTCTGCATCTCATGCAGCCCAAGCAATGTGTTGCTGTTTGCACGTGGACTTCCATTTACTAAAAGAACCTTCATGTTTACCTCGCTGGTTTAATAAAATATCTACAGTAATAATATAGGCCACTACTCCATAAATCAATGAAAGAATCTACTATAAAATTGAATAAAAAAGATTTGTTATATTTTCGGTTTGTCTTCACTAACAACTTGACATTTCAGGATATATCCGTTAATTTTCAATTGTATACAATCTTATTGTATTAAACTGTTTATAATTTACAAGGAGGATATATGAAATTTGCTGTTCGTTATTATACGAAAACAGGAAACACAAAGCGCCTTGCAGAAGCAATCGCACAGGAACTTGGAGTAGAAGCTCTCCCAATCAGCCAGCCGGTTACAGAGCCGGTTGATGTTTTATTCCTTGGAAACTCTTACTACGCTTTCAATATTGATCCGGAAGTTCGCACATTTGTAGCAGGACTTTCAAAGGATAAGGTTGGAAAAATTGTCAACTTTGGTTCAGCTGCCCTTCTTAATTCAACTTACAAAAAAGTAAAGGCAGAAGCAGACAAGGTTGGCGTTCCAATGGATGAAAAAGAATTCCACTGCAAAGGTGAGTTCAAAGGTCTTCATAAGGGTCGCCCAAATGAAGAAGATATCAAAGCTGCAGTTGAGTTTGTAAAGCAGTATAAATAAGGGTCCGTAAAGGGCCTGACACAGGAGATAAATATGATTTACGATTACGAAGTAACAACAGTAAAAGGCAACACCTTAAAGCTTTCTGAATACAAAGGAAAGGTAATTCTTGTAGTTAATACAGCAACAGGCTGTGGTTTTACTCCACAGTATGCACCAATTGAACAGTTGTACAGAGACTATCATGACAAAGGACTTGAGATTCTCGATATTCCTTGCAATCAGTTTGGCGCACAGGCTCCAGGAAGCGATGAAGAAATCCATAACTTCTGTAAAGCACATTATAACACAACCTTCCTTCAGATGAAAAAATCTGATGTAAATGGACCAAACGAACTTCCACTCTACACTTATTTGAAATCTCAGAAGGGCTTCGAAGGCTTTGAAGAACATGAATACAAGGAAGTTCTTGAAAAGATGTTTGCAGCAGCTGATCCAGACTGGGCTAAGAAACCAGACATCAAATGGAACTTTACAAAGTTTATCATTGACCGCACTGGAAATGTTGTAGCACGCTTTGAACCTACTGCCGATATGGCTAAAGTTGAAGAATGCATTAAGGCATTACTCTAGTTCAACTTAGAAACACTGTCTATTCCCAGCGGAATATGGCAGTGTTTTTCATTTTAAAATAAAGGCGCAAAAATCCTGAAAAGCCTGCCAATTATACGGGTAAAAAGCTTTATCTTTTTATAATCTCCTGGCTGCATCTGTATACAGTCTTTTAGAGTCTGATCAAAATCATTCTTTGCAGAATCAACGACTGGTGAATCAATAAACACAACTCCATTTTCAAAATGATGATAGAGACTTCTGTAATCAAGGTTAACTGAACCAACCGTTGCAATATGATTATCAGAAATAAAAGTTTTGGAGTGGATAAACCCCTTCTGATAAAGATAAACTTTTATACCGTTATTCACAAAGGTTTCAAGATAAGTCTTTCCAATGCTGAAGGTAATTAAATGATCTGGCAAAGAAGGAACTATAATTGAAACCTCTACACCTCGTGCCGCAGCAAATATCAATGATTCCTGCAATTGATTATCAATAAGAATATACGGCGTTGTTATATTCAGATATTTTTTAGCGCTGTTAATAATGTATAGATAAATGTTTTCTGCAATATCCTTGTTATTAAAAAAGTCATCTCCATAAGGAATTGTAATTCCATGTGTGTCATAGTTTTTATAAGAAGACATCATATATGGTGAACAATCTTCTATATCTTTAGCGAAGAGATTCCAGTTCTGTAAAAAGAGCTGCAAGAAAGTATGTACTGCCTGCCCCTGAATCTGAACAGCATTATCCTTCCAGTAATCAAAACGATTTTTCTTCCCACGATTGAAATATTCATTTGCAATATTAAGTCCGCCGGTAAAAGCAATCTGGCCATCTACAATCACCATCTTTCTGTGATCACGATTATTAAGATGTGTAGAAAAAACAGGAATAATGGGGATAAAAACCCGAGAGTAAAATCCATTTGCTTTTAAGTATTTCTGATAGTATGAAGTAGAAAAAACAGGAGAGCCAAGCCCATCACAAAGAATACGAACCTCTACTCCTTCCCGAACTTTTTTCTTAAGAATATTAAAAATCTCGTTCCATGAAGAATCAGGTTCAATAATAAAAAATTCCAGAAAAATATATTTCTGAGCACTGCGTATTATATCCAGCATGTGCGGGAAAAATTCTTCTCCGCTTGAAAAATATTTAGTTTCACAATTTGTATAAGGAAAAAAGAAATTATTAGTCAGATAATAAATTAAATCTGAAGCATGATTTTTCGAAAGTTCATTTACTATTTGTGTCTGAGATTCCAGAGAAGGCGGAATACTCTCAGGAAGCATAAGCTGAGTTTTTTCTCTGAGCATTGTAAGTCTTTTTGAAAAATGCAGAGCCCCACGATTTGTATGATACATGAGATAAGCCGCAATACTAAAAAGTGGAACAAATATCATTGGAATAATCCAGGCAAGCTTAAATTCGTTCCGGCCCTTTTTATTTACCATGTAAATCATAAAGCTTGCAGAAAGAATAAGAGAAAGTCCAAAATAAAGTTCCAGATATTTTTCAAGACGAATAACAAAAAGTGCTAATACGAAAATTTGAATTGCAATAAACAGGAAGTTGATTATGAGACGGCTATAAACGCCTCGATAAAAAATTTTGAGCCGCTTTTTATCTTTGATATCAATAAACTTTTTTGTATTTTTGTTTTTCATTCTATACTTATAATAAAGCTAATGATATTTTTTGTCAGTATTCGAATTAATTATATTTTATCCAAGTTTGCACGTAATTTTGTTTGAAGATTTTTCCCTTCAGTTTTTATTTATATAAATCCAAAACCTTTTCTGCCATTTGAGCAATAGTCTCCTTAACTCGCACTGGACTTAAGATTTTTATCTGCGGTCCGAATCCCAAAAGTATTTCACAAAGCCACGTAGTGTCCGGTGCTGTGAACGTAACATTTACGTAACCATTTTTCTGAGGCTTGATTTCAGTGCAGATAAAGGAATCCATAATATACGAGATTTTTTCCTGTATGACTTTTGCTTTTATCTGAATGAGAGGAGCAGAATATTCTGAGGTTTGAGAGTGTTCTTCAGCAGCCGGATTTCTCGTAACATTTGCATTTTTTGAAGTCATCACAAGATTCCGCATTCTTGTAAGCTTAAAAAATCGCTCAGCTTTTCGTGATGTACACCAGCCAAGCAGATACCAGGATTGACCGCGAAAGACCAGCTTCCATGGATGAACAATCCGCTTTTCACTGCGACCATCTCCTGTAAAATAATCAAAAATTATCTGGCGCTTTTTCAAAATTGAATCGCGCAATATACCAAAAATATTCCGTACTTCAGAACCATCCGGACTCCACGGTGCAAAATCAACTTCAAGCCAGTCTGTGTCACTTGTTACAAGTCGGGAAAGTTTATCCGCCGCCTTTCGCTCAGGAGTAATTAACACTCCATTTTTTCCACTTAAACTTTCCAGCGCTTTTACACTGGAAACAATTGCAAGGCGCTCCTCTTCTGAAAGGACTGTATTATCCATTGCAAATTTTTCTGAAATCGCAATTCCACCGCCCCGCCCTTTCAACGAATAAACTGGAACACCAGAAATTGAAAGCGCTTCCATCCAGCGGTAAACAGTACGTGTAGAAACTCCAAAGCGTTCCGACATATCTTTTGCGGTTACCTGCTTTTTATCAATGAGGATATATACAAACTCAAACAGCTGATCAATCTGCATGTAGATATTATAACATAAAAATATGACATATTGATGTCATATTTATTCAAACTCCATAACAGAAAAATTATCTGCTGCAATTACAGTCGGCGTTACAGCATTTCCCTGTTCAAGATATTCATAAAGGACGCGGAGTTTTTTCTTAAGATGACTGTATATCGGTCGGCTGTCACAATCATCAATTAATTCAAAAGCCATAAATAATGCTTCAATAGTTTCCTTTGTAATTTTGCAGATGGAATTATCACCCTGAAGCATTGAAAAAATATTAAAGGTATTCTGCGGCATAAAAAAAACAGCAGATGAAGCTTTTTGATTTTCAAGGCTCGATTTGAGATTTTGAAGAACTTCACCAGCACCCTTCTGCTTTTCACCCTCCACCAGCGGCAATAATTTTTCTTCCAGCAGGGCGAGTTCATCATAAGTATAGGCTTCTTCTTTTTTAATGATTGTAATTTCTCTGTTCATTTGCGCTAATAGTATCAAATCCGTGTTTTTTCGTAAATAAAGATTTTTTTTACCCCACTCATTTTGCAACATACCACCACATCCCTGCATCTTACCTAAAACCATATTGCGGGCTCAACTTTCCTGATTTATCATTCAAACCATAAAAACTGATGGAGGACGATATGTTTTTAGAAGCAATTTCCTTAGGACTTTCTACAGGAACCTACTGCACAATGTACTGCACACCGGTACTGATTCCTTTTTTAGCTGGCACTGAAAAGATGAGCTATAAAAGAAACGCCGGACTTATTGGAGCTTTTCTTGGTGGCCGCCTTGTAATGTATTTTATTCTTGGAGCAGTTTTTGCTGCAATCGGACTTATGGTTAATGAGTTTATGAATCCGGTGATTGCGAGAAGACTTTCATTATATGCATATTTTTTCTGCGGAATTGCGCTTTTGATGAACTCACTTGGAGTGAGATTTCCATGGGGCTGTGGAGCAGAATGCGGCTGCAAGGTTCCGAAACTCCGCCGCGTCGGAAATGACTGGGTAACGGCAGTTTTGAGCGGACTCGCTGTTGGACTTCATGTTTGCCCGCCACTGTGGACTGCAATGCTGCGTTCTGTATTTGGCGGAAACGGACTTCCGGGATTTTTCTATTTTATCTTTTTCTATATCGGAACACTTCCATTTTTCCTGCCTCTTTTTGGGATTCCATTTATTGCAAAAAGAGTTGGCATAATCAGACAGATTGCTAGAATTACACAGTTTTGTATCAGCATCAACTTTCTGATTTTTCAGGGCTTAATTCCAATAATTTTCGAATAAGGAGCATAAGATGATTTCCAGTTTAATTGTGTCGACCATGATGGCATTTATAATATTTTTCTTTGTTGTTCTGATGCATAACTTTGCTCCGGCAGCAATCCTGTATGCAGCCTTTCTTATCTTCCTTTTTGTGAGAATGACTTTTGCAGAACATAAAAAAACAGGAAGTGGAGTAATTTACCGCAGAATCTTTCAGACAGTTTTTGCAGTTGGATTTTGTATTGCCTTTATTTCTGATTTATATAATGAACGAGGCAGCATGGCAATTACAACTCAGGCAATGAGTAACTCTGAACTACCCTTCTGTCATATTGCAATTCCTCAGATTTTGACTCCACTTCTTGTTACTAAAAATATTATTTTCCCTGCGAGAATAACCGGTCATTATGCATCAGTAGCCAGCATGATTTTAATCTGGCTTGTCTGCACTTTGACAATCGGTCGCGGCTGGTGCAGCTGGGTTTGTTTTTACGGAGGATGGGAAGAAGGCTTTTCACACGTAGCAAAAAAGCCACGCATTAAACTGCTTCCAAAAAACAAAGAGCTTCGTGAGTTTCATTTTGGATTTCTGTTTTTTATAATCCTAGCCTCTCTTTGTGAACTTGCATGTATCTATTGCGAATGGTTCTGTCCTTTCAAGCTTGTAACAGAGTTCAGTCCTGTAAATTCAATTCCAAGCTTAATTGCAGCTGTAATGTTTGTAGGATTATTTCTCGGTCTTGTTGTTATACTTCCAATTCTCACAAAAAAAAGAACTCAGTGCAGCAGTCTCTGCCCATTCGGAGCCTTTGCATCACTCACAGACCGCTTCAGTATTTTTCAGATGAAAATTGATACAGAAAAATGTGCCGGCTGTATGAAGTGTGCTTCGGTCTGTCCCTTCAGCGCAATCGACATCAAGACAATTCAGGAGAAAAAAGGTCATCCTGAAATCACCTGTGCAAAGTGCGGAGAATGTGTGTCAGTCTGTCCTAACAAAGCAATCTCTTATGAGTTCCGTTTCAACAAGAAAAGCGCATGTTCCTGCAAATCAAAAACACCAAAAACTGCAGCAGGCCGCGTAATCCAGCAGATTCTGCATCCGGCACAGCTTTTCCGGTTTGCAGCTTTTTCTTTTGCTGTAATTATGTCTTCAGATTTTATGATTAAATCCCTGAATCTTATTACAGGCTTTTTCGGAGGATCAAAATGAATACAACTGTCTTAAAGAAAATCAGATATAACTGGAAAATGTTAACAACAGTATTTACCTGTTTTTTTGGCATCAGCCTGTTTTTCATCTGTTCAGCAATTCCACAGCAGTTTATTGGTAACTATCTTCATGTAGATCCAAGTTATACCGGAGGTCTTGTTTGCGCAGATTTTGTAGATTTCCAGGAAGGTTCGGGAGCTCTTGTTCGTTATACCGTTCACAAGCCTGTTACAAATGCACGCTGGCAGCAGTCTGCAGAATACTGGCAGCTTTCATTGGAATTTTATAGTGACTCATCTGCCATTCGAAACATAATGATTTATATTGATGCAGATAATATCGACGGCGGAAGCACAGAGACTCTTTTTGCTTCTGCAGAAAAACTTTCGTTTGATGAAGAACACCCCTGGAATTTTGCACTCTGGATTTGCGACGGACAGGGAATGCTTTATGACAGCACAGGAGATTTTATCTGCAGTACTGAATATTACAGTTTGCATAACGACACAAAACTTAATATCCGCATTCCATTGCATGACAAAAGAGTTCAGAAAATTCTTGGTTCAAAAAAGACCTGGCATTATGTTATAGCCGATTCAAACGAAATACTTACATCCACTCCTCTGGAAGCAAAAATGACAGTGTATAAAAAATCTAAAAGTGAGAAAGCAAAAGATGATGCTTATATAAATTATGTAAAACAACTCTATGCGGAAAGCGTAAGTTCTCAAAATCAGCAGGCAAAAACCACAGATGAAACTCTTGCTTATTTCAAAGAAAAACTCAATGCAAATCCGGATGATTATGTTAGTCTTGCCTGTTACGGTTCCTTACTCGCGGTTAAGGGCGGTGAATCTTCTGTAATGAAAGCAGTTGCTCTTGTCAACGAAGCATACACTTATCTCGACAAAGCAGCAGAACTTGCAGCCGGCAAAGAAGGCGAAATTGAGGTTCTGATGAACAGGGCTTCTGTAAGTGCTTCGGTTCCGGAACAGGTTTTCGGAAAGGCAGAAAGTGGCGCAGAAGATTTTATAAAAATTATTTCCCTTACTGAAAACCAGACTCTTAAAGCCTACTGCTACGTTATGGCTTACGAATGCTATCAGAAATGCGGAAAAGAAACTCAGGCAATTCTTGCCTTGCAAGAAGCTCAAAAGATGGTACAATATCAATAAGTCGTAAATAACGATTTTGAGGTAAAAAATGAAAGTAACCATTCTTGAAAAGAAGGCTGATGAAGAAGACGAGTTAATTGTCAGATGTGATTATCTGGATGAAGCCCTGACAAAGCTTATCAATCAATTCAAAACCGGAAAAGGCAAAATGAATTTTTACAAGGATTCAAAAATTGTTTTTGTTGAACCGGAAGAGGTTTTATATTTTGAATCCGTAGATGATAAGGTTTTTGCTTACACTAAGGATTCTGTTTATGAAACAAAGTCAAAACTTTATCAGCTGGAAGAAGAGCTGCCGGCAAGCATTTTCTTTAGGGCTAACAAAGCTGTAATTGTAAATCTGGATAAAATAGACAGTCTTGCACCAGTTTTTGGAGGCCGCTTTGAAGCAGTTCTGGAAAACGGATATAAGGTAGTGATTTCAAGAAATTACTTAAACACATTAAAGGAGTTGTTAGGCTTATGAAAAATAATGAAAAGAACGACGGAATGATTTCTGTGATGATTAATATCTGCACCCGCGTTATTACAATGATTTTTGTTATGATTACAATTTTCAGAAAAGCCTTTGATCCATCTGGAACAATAATACTGACACTCAAGGATATCTGGGGCGTAATTCTGATTGGTGCTGTATCCGGTCTCAGTTTCGGAATCTTCTATATTAAAAAGAATATGTCTAACAGAATGCTTATTCTTTCTAAAATTTTATATTTTCTGATTATTAACGCAACGCTTTGTATTGTTGGGCTGAACATCGGCTGGTTTAAAAAAGAAGTTACTTCCATCGTAATTATGGAAGTAATGTTTGTTCTGGTTTTTGTTCTGGTATCGATTCTTGTCTATCTTCTGGATTTTAATGATGCAAAAAAAATCAATCAAAAACTAAAAGACAGAAAGAACTCGATGACAAAAACCACAGAGCTTTAACAACCTGCTTATTGGAAACTGCTTAAACATCAGCCAGTTCTATCAGCTTTTGAAGATGGATTTCAACACTGTCGAGACAATCTACCGGACAGTTATCTTTGTTCAAAAGCAGCGGGAGCTCTGTACAGCCAAGAATCAAAGCCTGAATCCCCTGCTCCTTTTTCAGCTTTTCGATTATGTCTGTGAATTCTTTGAGCGTCGATTCCTTTACGATTCCAACTTCCAGTTCCTCATAAATTCTTTTTGCAACAAGCTCGCGGTCTGATTTTTCAGGAACAAGAACTTCTATGCCTGCTTCAATCAAATCCTTTTTCATATAATCCTGTTCCATGGTAAAGATTGTGCCAAGGAGTCCGACTTTCTTATATCCCTTCTTCTGGATTTCTTCGCAAACTGATTTTGGAATACTTACAAGCGGCACCTTTGTTTTCTGTACGATTTCATCATATACGATATGCATTGTTGCAGCAGTCAGCGCAATAACCTCTGCTCCGCCCGCTTTAAGACTTTCAACTTTTTCAGATAAATAATCAGTTAATAAATCATACTTGCTGCTGGAAACATAATCCCAGGCTTTACGAAAGTTTACACTTTCAATTGCAAGATCCGGCATCTTTGCGCCATCTGTCATTTTATCAATCCGGCTGTTCAACTCCTTATAATACATCAAAGTTGATTCCGGTCCAGTTCCACCTACGAGTCCAATTTTTTTCATTTTTTAATCCCTTTTTTTAATTATACCAAAAGTCCAGCCACATAATACAACACGGCGCATTCGTTTTCCTGCCAGATACGGAGACTTCGTTTTACAGCACAGACCAGATATCCGCAGACTTCGCTGCCTTTCCGGATGCGGACTATCAGCGTAGTTTCAAAGCCCTTGTCGATTAAGGTTTTATAGAATTTTGGCGAATTATTTTTAACTTTATCAAGTGTGTTTTCAGAAAAAAGATCTTCGGTCATAAGTTCAGCAATATCAGATGCATCACCATCATATTCCGGATTCATTACAGCCCTTAATCTTCCATCATCGCGGACATAAAAAATATCATTCACTTTCAGAATTTCAGAAAGAACAGGCATGGCATTTTTCAGTTTATTCTCAAATCCAACTGTGTTTTCCAAACTTGTCCTTAGCTGATGGATGTATGTATAGAGACCGCGATGAGCTATTTTTGTAACTTCAAGATCTTTATGCTTTTTCTCCTGATAAACGGTAAAGCAGTTACGGCCTTTATTCTTACCGTAATAAAGCATTTTATCTATGAGCGTGAATAAATCTGCGTAATTGTTTGCATCTTCCGGAAAACTTGCTGCTCCAACCGTTGCTGTAATAAATGAGCCGCCGTTTCCAAAATCCATTGTAAAGCGAAGTGCCATTGAATTTGTATATAGCTTTTCAAAGAAGGAGAGCTTTTCATCTGTTTTAGTATGCTCCAGATCTATCATCAAAAGCTCATCCCCGCCAAACCTTCCGACAATTCCAAAGCCATCAACAAATTCTGCAAGACGTTTTGAAACTGTTGTTAAAACTTTATCACCCGCTGTATGACCAAGACTATCATTAATAAACTTAAAGTTATCAAGGTCAATCATTGCAAAGGTAAAAGGTCTTTGTTCAGCAATCAGCGAACGTACAAATCTGACTGAATAAGCACGAGAGATAACGCCGGTAAGCGGATCAAGAATTTCATTAAGGCTGACTTCATCCATCAGCTTGTCAAAAAAACTATATTTTCTAAGGCTGTCGATTGTATAAATTGTCTGATTATGCTCGAGACTGTTTCCACGTCGTAATACATCGGTAATATCAGAAAAGCTTCCTACAAGGCCGACAATTTTTCCATTCTCATAAAGTGGACTTTTTGAAGCGACAATGTTTCTCTCCTCACCACGGACAAAACATTTACCCTGTACTTTATAAGTGCTTTTTCCAGCAAGAACTGCAAGTTCATCCTGCTTAAAAGGTTCCGGATCAGAGTGCCAGCCCATGTCTTCATCATTTTTACCGATTAAAACATCAGCTGATTCAAAGCCATAAAAGTCGAGAAAAGCCTGATTCACTCCAACAAAACGTCTGTCTTTGTCTTTCCAGAATACACAGTCTTGCGCTGAGTTGATGATACTGCTAAATAATTCAACAGTCATTTCCATAAAATTACCGTCGAAATAATTTTATATCACTTTGTTATATTTCTCAACTATTCGGAAAATAAATTATTTTTATGAAAACTCAACGGAAAATTGATTTATTACTCAAAACAAAAGATATCCTCAAACTACTCCTCTTGACATATACCCTAACGGGGTATATATTATCGGTGTAAAGCATACCCCATTGGGGTATAGCTTAAAACTCTAAATATTTTGTATACGGGGGTCTCTATGGCAGAAACATGTCCACATTGTTCTGGTAAACACAAAGAGCGTGATGATAAAGAATATAAAGATTTAATGAACCGTCTCAAACGAATTGAAGGCCAGGTACGCGGAGTTGAAGGAATGCTCGAAAATGACGTGTACTGTACTGATATTCTGGTCCAGGTCTCTGCAATTTCAAGTGCCTTAAAAAGTTTCAATAAAGTACTGCTCGCAAACCACATGAAGACCTGTGTTGCAGAAGGAATCCGAAAAGGTGACGACAGCGTTATAGATGAGTTTGTCGTTACTTTGCAAAAACTGATGAAATAATATTTCAGTAAGCGAGGACTAATTATGGAACAATATAACGTTACAGGAATGAGCTGTGCAGCATGCGTAGCTCGAGTTGAAAAAGCTGTTGGCTCAATTGATGGAGTAAAATCCTGTGCGGTAAGTCTGCTCACAAATTCCATGGGAATTGAAGGAGATGTTTCTCCCGCAGAAATCATAAAGGCAGTGGAAAACGCAGGCTATGGTGCAAGCCTAAAGCAGCCCCGCAATAACGCAGTTACCTCAAAGACAGGAGCAAATACAGCTGCCGGCAAAAGCGGATCAGCCGCATACGAAGATGAACTCAAAGACACCGAAACTCCAAAAATGAAAAAGCGCCTTATCGCGTCAGTAATACTTTTAATTCCGCTTATGTATGTTTCAATGGGACATATGATGTGGAACTGGCCGTTACCAGGATTTCTCAACGGCAACCATGTTGCAATGGGCTTATACGAACTTTTACTTTCTGCTTTTGTAATGATAATCAATCAGAAGTTTTTTACAAACGGATTTAAAGGCCTGCTTCACAGGGCTCCGAACATGGACAGTCTTGTCGCTCTCGGTTCAGGAGCATCCTTTGTTTATAGTGTATTTGCTCTTTTTGCAATGAGTGGAGCCGTTGTTTCAGGTGATTCAGAAAAAATCATGTATTACATGAATCAGTTTTATTTTGAATCAGCCGCTATGATTCTCACTCTGATCACCGTGGGTAAAATGCTTGAAGCAAAATCAAAGGGAAAAACTACAGACGCATTAAAATCCCTCATGAAAATCTCACCTAAAACTGCAGTATTAATTATAGATGATGAAAATGGCCGAACTGAAAAAACAGTTCCAATAGAAGAAATTCGCATAGGGGACAAATTTGCAGTACGCCCGGGCGACAGCATTCCTGTAGATGGAATTGTTCTGGAAGGTGAAAGTGCAATAAACGAATCTGCACTAACCGGTGAAAGTTTACCGGTAGAAAAACAGGCAGGAAGCAAAGTATCGGCTGCCACACTCAACACCTCCGGTTATCTTGTCTGCGAGGCAACCCGTGTTGGAGAAGACACTACCCTTGCTGGAATTATCCGCATGATAAGCGATGCTGCCGCAACAAAGGCACCAATTGCAAAAATTGCTGACAAGGTATCAGGCATTTTTGTTCCTGCGGTAATCGGAATTGCAGCAGTTACATTTGTAGTGTGGCTGCTTGTCGGACAGTCTGTTGGTTATGCCGTTGCACGAGCTGTTTCTGTTCTTGTTATAAGCTGCCCATGTGCACTAGGACTTGCAACTCCAGTTGCAATTATGGTTGGAAACGGAATCGGCGCAAGATCTGGCATTTTGTTCAAGACTGCAGCCGCACAGGAAATGGCAGGAAAAACTCAGATTGTAGCACTCGACAAAACCGGTACCGTTACAACAGGAATTATGCAGGTTACAGATGTAATTCCATCAAACGGAATTACACAAGCTGATTTGTTAGAGGCCGCTTACGCACTCGAAGAAAAAAGCGAACATCCAATTTCAAAGGCAATAGTTTCCTATGCAAAAGACAATAAAATCAATCTTCTTGAAACAACTGATTTTGAAATAAAAGCTGGAAACGGACTGCACGCTAAATTAGAAGGAATTGAAGTTTTTGGCGGTAATGCAGCATATATTGAAACAGCAAGCCATACTGCCCTTGATTCAGCAGCTCAGGAAAAAATTTCACAGCTTGCAGCTCAGGGCAAAACGCCAGTTATTTTTGCACGCGACAATACTCTCCTCGGAATTATTGCAGTTGCAGACACAATCAAAGAAGATTCTGCACAGGCCATCCGCGAACTTAAAGATATGGGAATTCAAACCATACTTCTCACCGGAGACAATGAAATTACAGCACGTGCAATTGCTGCACAAGCCGGAATCGATGAAGTTGTTGCAGGAGTACTTCCGGATGGAAAAGAAGCTGTTATCCGTAAGCTGATGGAAAAAGGAAAGGTTGCAATGGTAGGAGATGGTATAAACGATGCACCTTCCCTCACCCGTGCCGATCTTGGAATAGCAATTGGAGCCGGCACAGATATTGCAATCGATGCTGCAGACATAGTTTTGATGAAAGGAAGTCTTCGCGATGTAAGCGCAGCAATCAGACTTTCCCGCGCAGTCATCAAAAACATTCACGAAAATCTCTTCTGGGCATTCTTCTATAATGTAATTGGAATTCCTCTGGCTGCAGGCTGCTATGTTGCTGCCTTTGGCTGGACACTCAATCCAATGTTTGGAGCTGCCGCAATGGGACTTTCAAGCTTCTGTGTTGTATCAAATGCACTTCGTCTGAATCTAATAAAAAATCCGAACCGGGTTCGGAATGAAACTTCAAATAATAAGGAGACAATTATGAAAATTTCTGTAAAGGGAATGATGTGCGAACACTGTGAAATGCACGTCAAGAAAGCACTCGAAGCGCTCGACGGAGTAAGTTCCGCCACCGCTTCTCACAAAGACGCACTCGTAACACTCGAAACTTCAAAAGCTGTAGATGAAAAGCTCATTAAATCAGCTGTTGAAGAAGCCGGTTACGAATACGCCGGAATTATCGCATAACAAGAAAACCTGTTTATGCTAGTTATCGCTGAACAATGGTGTACTCAAGTAGCGGTCACCTGAATCAGGAAGAAGAACAACAATAGTCTTTCCCTTATTTTCAGGACGTTCTGCAAGAATGCGGGCAGCTTTTAATGCTGCTCCAGAAGAAATACCAACGAGGATTCCTTCACTCTGTGCAAATGCACGACCTTCAGCAAAAGCATCATCATTTTCTACAGGAATAATTTCGTCGTAAATCTTTGTGTTCAAAACATCAGGAATGAATCCTGCTCCAATTCCCTGAATCTTATGAGGACCAGCTTCGCCCTTAGACAAAACAGGACTTGTAGCAGGTTCAACTGCAACAACTTTTACGTTAGGATTCTGTTCCTTAAGATACTCACCTACACCAGTTACTGTACCACCAGTACCAACACCAGCTACAAAAATATCAACCTTACCGTCTGTCTGCTTCCAGATTTCTGGACCAGTTGTCTTTTTATGAATTGCAGGGTTTGCAGGATTAATGAACTGACCAGGAATAATGCTGCCTGGAGTTGCCTTCTGGAGCTCTTCTGCCTTAGCAATTGCTCCCTTCATTCCCTTTGCACCTTCTGTAAGTACAATTTCTGCACCATAAGCCTTAAGAAGATTGCGGCGCTCAACACTCATTGTATCTGGCAAAGTAAGAATTGCATGATATCCTTTTGCTGCAGCTACAGCAGCAAGACCAATACCTGTGTTTCCAGAAGTTGGCTCGATGATTGTTGCACCAGGCTT
>JAEEGL015563303.1_pt1 | contig 16785 bp, 21 predicted proteins | sample 9134231 | NCBI WGS metagenome assembly JAEEGL01 (sample SAMN16246548, study PRJNA631951) | gut metagenome | biome: gut microbiome; feature: rumen; material: fiber-attached | host: Bos | place: Iran: Karaj | collected 2018-10
AGTATTATCGCAATCGTTTTCAAGTAAAATGTTATAGATATGCTTTCCACCCTCTGCAGCGAGAACCTTAGCAGGTGCTCCCCATGCATGGGATTCAATAGCGTACTTTATAGCCATTTAATTTTCCTCCTTAAAATTTATTTACTAAACAGATTACCATATCTGCCAGTTTTCTTTTCAGCTTTAACATAAGGTATCTGTCTAAAGTTCTCCTTATGTCCCTCATCTGCAGTAAACTTAAGAGATCCTGATTCAGCATATGAAAGAAGTATTTCATTTGCTTTTGCTGTAACCTCATCTACAGAAAGGTCGAAATGATTTTCACGAAGTTCATTAAACTCTTTCGTATCAGCAACATAACCATACTTAGTAGAGTTAAGAATCTCCATCTTATCAGGCTCAGACTCATACTTCTCAAGAAGTTCTACCTTCTCAGCGTAAGTATTCTGAAGCTCTGCGAAGTCAGATTTCATCTTATCAAGAGCCTTGATTTCGTCATCGCTAAGATACCTAGCATAAACTTCAATCCTATCTCCAACAAGCTGATAAGAATCCTTCTTAATCTTGAATGATTGCCTATAGGCTTTTCCGGTGAACCAACCGTACATCTCAACAAACTTCTCATCTTCATATACATTAACATCATAGAAGTCGTTGTCGAGTTCTCCGTATGTCTCATTGACAAGAGCACTCATGGCATACAGTTTATCTGTAAGGCTAAGAGAAAATTCTCTAGTTTCCTCACCGTTCGTCATAGAAAATTTAACAGAGAACTCATCAGCCGGAGCTTCAGCTTCCGTTTCTTCCATGTTCTCTTTAGCACTTTCTTCCACTTCTTCAGGAGTCACCTCAGTTTCTTCAGTTGATTCAACCTCAGTTACCTCTTCAGTGGGTTGAGTTTCTTCAGAAGTCTCTTCCATAGTAGCAACTTCTTCAGTAACTTCTTGTACGTTTTCTTCCATCAGTTCAACATCTGCCACTGGATTATCCTCCTTTCTTGAAGTATTTTCGGCATAAGCCTTTATATTGTTATTCAAAGCCTCGGTAAGCTTTGTCATAACCTCGATTAAATTTGTATCCTCTTCATATTTGAGAGAATTGTTCTGTGTACTGAAATCAACTATATCAAGACGTGATCCAGCCATTCCTTCCTTAACCGATTCTCCAAGACATGCAACACCAGTGAAGATGAAGTCTATGAGTTCAAGATATTTCTCTTTTGCATTAAATGACATAGAGTCTATCTGAAGCTCACACGAAACTTTCGTTCCATTCTTACGTTCAATAATTTCAGCTGCTTTGGTGTAGTCTCTAGGAATTGCCGCAGTTGCAATTACATATGTCTTATCATTCTTTTCATCATATTCTAAATACGGATCATCATTGGTAAATGTACCAACTTGTTTCTCAATGTATTCGATAGAAGTATTGCCATCTTCGTCTTCGACAATATTCATGTCATGTCCATTGAAGTCCAACTCACCATTAGCATCTTCAACTATTGATGCTAACAGCGGTTTATACTTCAACGTAGGCATAGCCTTTTTCATATTGTCTTCAGATATGAAACTCTTATTCCTATTCAGAAGAGTGTGACATACCTTCACTCGAACAAACATTAGAGAATCATCTTCTTTATCTTCAGCAAACACCAAATCTCCCGGTACTTGCACAGACAAAGTATATCCGCTATCTTTAGAATTAAATGTTAAGAAATTATTGTCTTCGCAAAATTTAGCCAATTGCTCCAACGTTAATAGTTTTTTAACATTTCCCATAACTGACTCCTAAACATTTAATTTGTCCGTGTAAAAAACTTCTTTTTGAACTTCTTCAGAAAAATTAACCTTACCGTCATTGATAAAAATATAGTAATCGCCTTCCTTATTCAGAAGTTGAAAACCATTTTCTTCTAATGTCTGCTTGGTCTTTTCGTCCCTAGTTCGTATAAATAACTGCCTCATTTCTATACCTTACCTATTCCTTGACCGTTCACCTTCTGGAGTTAAATCCTTGTCATCCTTTTTCGGCGCACCTTGGCCGGTTTCTGGGGTATATCCATCCTCAGTTAATCCATTGCCGCTAGAAGTAAAAGAAGAGGAGAGTGGATAAATCATCTTATCCTGAAGCTTGAGCACTTCTGTTTCTAAGAAGATACTTGCAAGCTGTTCTCTTTCTGAAACATTTAAAAGTGTTCCGTAAGCAATTCTGTTACTATATCCATACTGTGCAGACTCTAACATCTTATCTCTAAAATCATCTTTGGTGTAAGTTGATATAGGGAAGTATGTTACTTTAGCAGGCTTACCAACCATAAAGGATAATTGGAGATTACAGAATCCTTCAATCTGTGGCAGAAGAGGAGATATAGCAAACTCTGTCTCTGCTTTAAGCCATGCATTAAATGCTGCAGTAGATGTAATCTTAGAAGAATTAATTACGGCACCACCACCAGCGGTTTGTAAAATTTGATTAGAAGCTGTCTCAACAGAGTTAACTTCTTTATCATTTGTATTATCAAAGTCAACCACTCCAAGCTCGTCGCCTGGTACAATACCTGCGGCAACATTGTCGGGGATTGCCCCTAATAACTTATCAAAATAGTCTGCTGCTATATCAGGAGATATCTGAAAATCATCAGACTCCTTTGTACTAGAAAGTACTTTGAGCGGCAAATAAATAAGTTTATAAATAGACAGAGCATCTGCATCTGCCTGTATATCCACTAAATCTTCAAGTGCGGCTATCTGTAAGAATAAAGTCACAAACGGAGGAACAACTAAGTTGACCGTGTCCGTTCTAAATTTAAAACAAACAGAATATTCACCGGGAACATGTATATACTTAATATTAGTCTGTTGATATTCTTTATACATGCTTACAAGTGGTTCACCAATGAACTCAATTATCTTTTGTTTCTTAGTAGAAGACCACTTACTCATATCTATTGAAAATGAATAGTTTCCAGTATAATACTTACCGTCGATAAGGCATTCATCTGGATCAAGTTTATAGAAGAATGATCCAGTTTCATCTTTAAGTATTAAACCAAAATAAACATCTTCAACAAACACATTTATTAATGCTTCAAGCATATTATTTTGAAGATTTAATATATCTAAAGCATCTAGCGTATCACTATATGATTTTAAAAACTCTTTTTCTTTAGCGGGTTTTATCAAATCATATTTAGGTGTAATCTTTCTGCAATTAAGTTCAAACATATCTGCATACCAATTAACAAGTCTATAGAATATGTTTGATCTATAATAAAGATATCTCGCAGTTTTTCTTAGATTCTTCTCGTTAGCACCAATGTTATTAAACCATTGTTTGAGTTCTTCTTTATTAATGGTTTGAACGCTAGGCGGTGTGACCACTTGGGTGACATCACGAAGAATATCTGCACCATCTTTTGCTTTAGTATATTTTTCTATTGCGGATCTATTTTCCTCATACCACTTTTTTATTTCAGCAGCAGTACGTTTTGGAGTGCCATTAGTAGCACTTTTCTGATTTGCCATATGGCTTCCTCCTTATATTCTGAGATCTATATATTGACCTCTTTTTTCTACTCTATATTTGTATTCTGGTTTTTCTTTTTTAGGAGGGGTTTCTTTTAATGTCTTTTTACCCCATACCCTAGAATAGGAAACATTGCCACGATAAGCATCAACTTTCATAGAATATCTCCTTTCTAAAATGCTCCAGCTCTGCGAGCTGGGCGAATTGTAAGTCTATCAATAATATCTTGGTCTACGTTCTTAGGTTTAAGTTTTGTATTTAACTCTTGAACTACCGCAAGATTATATTGAAGACTAGAGAATCTATCCTTACGCATACCAGTACGTTCTTTTAATTTAACCTTGTTGTTAACAATTTCATATTCAAGATTAATCATTTCGTTTATTGCTAAACTTGTTTGAACATACGGCAACATCAGTTCAGCCTTTTCTTTGTCAGACATTTTTGAATAGTTTGGTAGTTTTTTTAAAACTTCTTCTGCATCATATTCATTACATAATAAGTTTACATTACCATTCATTATTGATGCACGAAGAGAAGATGCCGAAGTAGAGTTAAAGTCTGCATTAGCCTTTATACACCAAACAACTTTGTTTGCCGTCTTAACCTTACATCTTTCAGCCATCTCTTGATTATTACAAGAAGTCATAGCCTCATATGTTTCTCCAGTCGAAGCATCATATTGTTCTTTGATAATAAAGTCATATACACCCAAACCATTACCACTTGTATCAAGTACTAAATCAGTACATTTATATTTATAGAAATTACGCATTATCTCAATGCCTAACTCATCTGTAGTTAATCCCTCAAATGTTTTTAAAAGCGTAAGATTACTCATATAAGTAGTTCCATTTGGAATAGCAACATTAATCCACATAGCCGCAGCGTCGTTATTATGTTTTCTACTAGCCATAAGAGCTACGTCCACAGACATAATACGACGTTCCTGTGGCGCTAAATCTGGGACATTAATACCACGCTTTTCATACATAGAAAGTGGGAGGTAGGCATTTTTAATTTTACGACACTTTGATAAGTCGTCATATTTATAAAATGCTCCATCAGAATCTCCTTGGAATATGCATTCCATTTCCATCTTCCAAGAGATAGGATCGAAGTCATCTTCGGACATTTCGTCCTCGACTTGTGCACGAGAAAGCAATCCTTCTTTTATTGCTAACTGATAAGGTAATCCTACACACATATACTTACGCTTATCATCTAACATATTTGAAAAATATGATTTCTCTTTTTCGTAAGACCAATGCGCTTGATACCAAGCTGAACTAGCATATAGTTCACAGTTACGTTCTTCCATATGCTTATATTCTGGTTTACTCAAATATCCCGGTTGTCTAGGTGCAGTTAAGAATCTTCTTAACACAGTATTTATAGTATCTAAATCGACAAGCCTAAACTCGTCTATAACTATAATGTTAGCACGATTATGACGAGCATTATCATTTGCCGCCACAACATGAATGTAAGAACCATTCTTAAATTCGCACACTGGATTGTTGGGAGATTGAGATATATAAGATATCTCATTCTTTAGGTTTTGAGATCCCCAAGAAAAGTTTTTTAAAAACTCGGTTTCTATTTTTGTTATAACTTCAATTGCCTGTGCTTTTACACCAGACGCAACAACAATTTTTGTTCCCGGAAAGAGAATACACCTAACCACACAGAATAAAGATATTAACCAAGTTTTACCTTGCGATTGTTATTACCCATCAGTTTTTTATCTGATGCTCTGGAGGTTTCCCTCATTTTCATCGAATGGTTAATTCCACTCCAGTCTAGCATATATTTTCACCCTCGACTTAACGTTAGGGTGGAGGAGACTCGTGGAGATATTATATTTATTCAATCTCTATGCGTTACGGTGATTCACAGCCTTTCGCAATCTATGAATTTACCTCGGTATTGGCAGTTAAGCGTCTACCGATTTTCCCCTCTATGAAGTCGCATATTTCTATGCGACGAGGCCTAATAATTGTTTTACTTTTTCATACTTTCTTTCTAAACAAAAAACATCATCATAATAAAGATAATTAATAAGCATAGACATGCTCTGCACATCAATACACATTAACCTATATTTCTTTTCTTTTTCTTTATATATTGAGGTATTGATTTTATATTTTAATAACTTGGCACGAATATATTTTAATGGTGAGTCACTTGAACACGTTATGTTTAAATATATATATTTTTTATATTTATAAAAACATCCATCTCCATCAATATATCCACGCAACCAATCAAAAAATAAATCATCTGAAACAATAGGAAATATATTTTTTTGAGTTTTATTTGTTTCTATGCCATGGTTAATTAAGTCAAGTACTAACTGTTTAGAAAAAACTCTAATACAATCTCTGTGATTACTTATAGTTTTAACTCCGCAAATTTCATGTTCATATGGATCATTGTGCACTATCATACAAGTGCCGCCTAATTCGTTGTTAATTTTATCAAGTATATATTTATCTTCAGACTGAAGTTCCATTCCAAACTCAAAATTATGAGTATTATAATTAGCCACAATCCATCCGTCTGCATATATAAAACCTAATAAATATGCTTTTAATGGCGTGTCTATCTCATGAAAATAATCTGAATTAATAATTCTATTTTTTCTTAATCCATTTGAACTGGCCCAAGTTCTAACTTGTTTAGAAGTAAAACCTCCAAGTAATTCGCCAATTTCTTTATAGGTTTTTGTTTTATAATTATCTCTAATAAATTGTTCTTGTTCTAATGTGAATAGTTTTTTCATATTAATCTCCTTATAAAAAGGAGAGTAGAAAAACAGTCCGCTCTCAATGGCAAAATCAGAAAACAGCTGAAAGCCATATAGTAAACATTATTATTTATTAACCTCTTGATGCTGTATACATAAAATTTGTAGAATGCATCATCATGTAAATTAATATCTTCTGAAATAGTTTTAATGGTATGTTTAAGTATTCTTTAACAAACCTTTGAGGATTGCACCTATAATACGCCCCCCAATAAGCAACTCCTTCCATAAGACGCTCAGATTTTTCTTGCACAACTTCGGTAAGAGTTTTTTTACCGCCCATATTAATCGTCTACTGTACCAAATACCTTTTCAAATATAGCTTCACTATCTTCTTCTTCGCTATATTCAGGTTTAGTAACTGTATACTTTGACATAATCTTTTCATATATGTTTGAGAACATATTTTTAAGACCCAACATCTTCAAGGTATGTCCTCTAAAGAATGCGTCAATATATAAACCTATTTTATCAACGTCTTCTAATTCAGGGTCTATCTCAGGAAGAGGTCTTGTTTCTTCATATTTTTGAAGTAATGTTCCCATTGTTTGTGCATCAGAAAGAGCATCAGTGGAATTTTGCTTTGGTTTCAACTTACCAGCATCTAACCAATCTTGTTGTTGTTTATCTAAATCTCTAGTCGAATCTCCCTTAATAAGAGCTTTCTTTTTTAATAATTTAAGTATTGAAAGATTTTCAAATACTTCTTCTTGAGCCTTAGTATTGCATTCATATCTAGTAATCCAATCCTGATACTCATTCTCAAGAAGCATATATTCGTCATCTGTATATCCAGAACCAAATCTCTTTTTGCCAGCCTTTACTGTCTTTTGAATAATTCGAGTTTCCTCTTCATCAATAGACATAGCCGCATCACCAAAGTTAGAATCCTCCCAAGTCTTACCTTTCCATTGAGGCAATGACTGAATTCCAACAATATACGTAGCGAAAGGAGAGTGACGTTGTTTTTCGTTTACTCCGTCTAACGCTCCTTTAACACAATCATTATAGAAATCATCATCATATACTTTGTCCATCATTTGAAGTACATGTTGAACAGATTCTTTGGTTTCATTTGGTTCGTCTTTATCTGTCTTTCTTTGTTCAACCTGCTGTAAAAGGCAACGTTTACATATGGGATAGCGATTAGTTGCATACCGTTTATCCATATAAAAACCTTCTTCGGCAGATTGCCAATTATTACAGCAAGGACAGAGAAGGACTTTGTTTTCAGTTATACGCTCATAATCATATGCCAATTTATTATATTCATCACGAACATTACTAATTGACATTTTCTTTATTTCTTCTGGCGTTTTAAAACTTCTAAGCCTTGCCATTTACTCACATCCTTTTTATCAATATCCATATTCCTGTGCCCAGTAGCACGTTCCGTCATTTTCCTGATAAATAGAAATTGCTACTTTTGTAAACTCATCATAAAGAATATTATCTCTATGCGTCGGGCTATTCATCCAAGCTTCAACAGCTTCTTCGGCCGTATCAAATCCAAAGGCAAGATTTTCACCGCCTTGAATTTTACTATTAACTGTATACCACTGTTTGCCATTAGGTCTTGTATGTGAAAACTTCTCAGAACATTCCTCGGCTCTTACGTGTGACACCGTTTCAAGATTCTGATCCCACACAAGTTCGTCTAATCCTGCAGATGCACGTTCTTCGTTGACGAGGTTATTTGCTTCAATTGCTATCGCACGAAGTCCGGCATCTTCTTCAGAAGACTCTGAAAGAGCAACGGCTTCCGAATCAAAGAAAAAGAAATCTCCGTCGCTTTTATATTTAACGGCTCCGTCATCAACTTTGCCGCCAAATGCGAACGGTAGTACACTAACTATAGCCATATATGCAATTGTAAGTGTTGCTAATATTTTCTTTATCATAACCGTTTCCTCCATAATTGGTGGGAGCAAGAATCGAACTTGCGTTAACCAACATTTATTCCCACCCCCAAGTACGGAATTGATACAGGTACCGCTTCCGCTGAAAACCTCAAAGGTTTTCGTTCATATGTAAAAAAGAGAATGTTATTAAAACTGACTGATATTAAATTTCTTCATAAGTTCAAGGACATCGTCCTCATCTGTGCTATGATAAGAATATGTAAAATGTGAATTATTGTCTTTCCAAGACTTTGTAAATCCCCACACTTTACCATTATCATCAGTATCTACTTTAGTCTTTTCTTCAACTTTTGGAGACGAAGATGTTTTAGGCTCGTTCTTTTTGCAACAAGGTGCATCACATTTGTAAGAACACTTCTCACAATCAGGATCATCCTCATAATCCTCTTTGGGTTCTTCTCCCCAACATACTCTTATAGGACTTTCATAATTATCATTAAACTGACCATATTCTTTATATTCTTCCTCAAAATACGAAGGAACACATTCGTCAACAAGACAAAGTCCGTAGTCAGGATAGAATTCATCTGTCTCTTCATCTAAAGCAGGAGATATTGAATATCTGAATTCACCATCTTCGTAATCAAAAGAAAGGTTATAATACTCACACCCATCAAAATTAGCAAAGTCAATATAGTCAGGTATCATATTTGTAAACCTATTAACTTCACTTAGAAGAGCAGTTATATCTTCTGCGGTTGAAACATAAGATGCATGATGACAACTTTCATCGAGAGCACCTTCTTTGAGGAGTTCAACCAATTCCCCGAAACTCTCCAAATATAACATACTTAATTTCTCCTTTTAATCTAATTCAACGGGATAATAACAATCGACACCTTTTTCATCACATATACAAATCATCTGTGCCGGTTTGCCACTAAGTCGCTTTTCGATTGTATATTGATCTCCGGCACCAGCAAGTGATCCACCACGTATCATTTTTACCCCATTACATTCGTCTAATGAACAAACGTGTAAATGTCCAAAGAGTACCGCATAGGGAATATACCCAATCATCATTACTAGATTTTCAACGCCACTCTTAGAAAACTTATCATAGTCTCCGTGTACTGAAACATATTGTTTTCCACGGATAGTCATTTCTCCAATGCCTATATCTAATCTATTAGGCAAGAAGATTATATTATCAATATGCTGAAGAGAAGAATTAACTACCCATCCAACAAGATCGTCTAGTCTCTCAGAATGAAGAGCATCATCTTTCTTATCAATTCTTGAATGATTACCGGCCACATTGGTAACATACACTTTCTTAAAGTATTTACTCATGTTGTAGCAAAAGTTTATAATAATCTTCGATGCAATCTTTATTTGAGTTATAACGTCTTCTCGATTAGTAATAGCAATTGATTTATGAATATTACCACTGATTAAATCACCAGAAATGGCAATATATAAGTTTTCGCTTTTATGTTTATACTGAACTTTTCTGACTTTCTCTGCTAACTGTTCAACTCTTTTAAAAGCAATATCAGAATTATATTTGCCCCAAGCAGAATCAAAACACTGCCCAATATGAAAGTCGGAGAGTATTACTAACATGTCATTGTCGCCTTTAGTCTCGACAATTTCATGTTCAGGAAAATTTATTTTCCCCATATCACGAAGTTCTTCTTCGAGATAGTCAAGTTTTTGTTCAACACGAGCATCAGTATAATTCTGTTTATTCCAAGCATTACGCTCGTCTCTAAATTGAATTTTGAGCCGCTCAAGTTCACGCTTTTGTTTCATGAGTTCTTGAGAATACTCTGTATCATCCATCTTAGAAAATACATCGTCATAAAAATGCTGTGCCTGCTGAAACTTCTTGCGATATGCAGAACTCCCATAGTTATTTTCGAGATTCTCATTAAACACATCTGCAAGTTCTTCCCAAGTCATATCTAATGATCCTGAGTCTTTTGCAAGTGCCAATCTCCAAATATATTGAAGTTCTGACTCGTCAGCTTTTTTATTCAAATTCACCGGAATCACCCCTTACTCATTTGTCGGAGTAATATCCGTTTCTGATTTCTGAGTTACACTAAGGTCGAAAGGTTCTTCGCCCATACATTTACCAATAATGTCTGCTACGTCAACAACTTCCCCTGTTTCGTAATCAATAAAGTTGTTGCCACCAGCAACAGCAAGCATTTTAAACTTGCCATTAGTATTTGTTGTACGCTTAAAATTAGCCATTCAAAGTCTCCTCTTCATCGTACTTATATTATTTCATCAACAATTCCGTATTTCAGCATATCATCTGCGTCCATCCAAAATTCTTGACGTTCAATTTCTCTATACATTTCTTCGGATATCTTAGTATGAGAAAGAATATACGCCTTAATCTTTTCTTCATACCTTTCAGAAAACTTAAAGGTGTCCTTAACCGCATGTGCGGATCCTTCCATGTATTGAGATCCTGAGTGTATTAAACCTACTGACCATTTGTCGCAAACAACCTTAAGATTAGGATTCTTCGCCATAGCAATTAATCCACCCATGCTTGCAGCCATTCCAATTATTCTAATGGTGGTTTCGGTTTTTAATTTTTCTAATACAGATACCATTGAAAATCCAGTATATATATCTCCACCCACAGTATTAATTAAAATATCAATGTGCTTTACGTTTTCATCAGCATCCATATTCATTAGAGGAATAATAGCATATTCAACCAAACATTCAGATATTTCTTGGTTTATCAGAATTGTATTATTCTCTAAACATTTATAATATTGATAATCAATTGGACTAGGGAGAGTATTGCTCTTAAGAACCTCCGAAAGATCAACTGATATCATTCCGTCAACATCTTTAGTCTTGGCCATATCCTTTTCCTCAATTTATTTCACGCAGAGTATTAATTGCTGCTCTAACCTTAGGAGATTCAGATGCATAATATGTTTTCTTACCGCTTACAGTATGAAAAATATCTTTGCCCATCTTAAACCCTTGTTTTTCTAACTCAATTCTTTCTTTCTTCGAAATTAATACCAAAATCCTTTTCCTCGTTTCTATAATATTTTAGGGAAGGGGGTATTGCCCTCCCACCTACATAGCGTAAGAAGGAGAGCAATGTAAATCCTCCGTTTGGAGGCTGATGCCCATTAATCATTTATAGAATCTTTAAGACTCTTAGCAGGCTTAAACTTTAATACCTTCTTAGCCGGTACCTGTACCTGCTCACCATTAAGAGGATTTCTCATTGTACGTGCAGCTCTTTCGCTGGTTGCAAACTTACCGAATCCAGTAATAGCAACATCCTCGTTTACAACTACATTTGCAATTGTCTCAAATACATTGTCAACTACAGTAAGAACATCCTTCTGTGTAAATCCAGTCTTTTCGCTAACGCTCTTTACAATTTCTCTTTTTGTCATTTTTTCAATTCTCCTTTTTGTCTTTTTTTTAATATGCCGGGTTTAAGCCCCCGGCATGGCTTTATTTAACATGTTTCCATATTTATATCCCGCATCGGCATAAGCGGCTGAGATACTCCGTTTAAACTTCTTCTCTCATAGTTTACGTAATACCAAACATTAAATTAGTTAAGTAAAACAAGACTTTTTTATATCAACCACAATATATAGGTGTGACACATTTTTCTCATACAAAACAAGACAAAAACGTATTTTTATCTACATCATATAATGTCTTTATTAAAATTGCCTTATTTTTATTGGTTTTTGAATCCATAGTATTAATATTACCACGCACTCCAGAATTAATTTTAAAAGCTCTATTAATTAACCATGACATTAATCCAGCATATTTTTTCCCAAGTTTTAATCCACGAATATCTCTAATCATATCTTCATAATCGGATCTTAATAATAATGATTTGGAAGTATCTTCTTCCCAATTATCTTCGTTATTTGCATTATGATTATATAATTCCAAAGAATACTTTTCTATTAATTCTTCAACTTTTCTTGCTATCCTATGATACAGTTGAAATTCATGTTTAACAAAAAAATCTCTCATAGGAAGAGTAGATTCAGAATCCCTATATTTATTAAGTTCAAGACTATAAAGATAATTCATTGGACATACAATTTCTTTATTTACCTTTGACCGGATTCTCTCTCTGTTTCTTTTATCACGCTTCGCCTTGTCATTAGGATTACTACACTTCATCTTATCCTTTTTGGTTATCTGCCAAAAATAAGGAAGACCGTTATCATCTATATTCATATCCCTTTTTATTGTTGCTATCTCTCTTGTAAGATCTATGTCAAACTTACGTTTAGCATTATCTATAGCAACCTGGGCAAGAACTGATAATATACAAACATAATCTTGAAATTTCTGATCATCAAAATTATAAGTATATGTTAAGGCTATCTGCGCTATATTACTTGATTCACCTATTGCTAATTGAGCCGCAGCTAAAGCATTATCAACCTTAGCAAAATCCTTCATGTCATAGTTGTAAATATTCTTTTCCTTTGGAATAAGATTTACAATAGTAGGGTAGTTGGCGTAACAATACTTGGCATGTGAAACTATCTGTTTCTGATTTGTGACATATACAGAATCAGAATCTTGATCGGCACCGTTATTGCGATCTTGCCAATCCGTACCAAATACATTTACCGCAATACACAATCTACCTAATTTGAAATACTTATCAAAATATTCATGATGTGTATTATGTAGATATCCTAAATTATTACGAGCATTAAAAGGATTTCTAAACTCGGCAACATATTCACCGTCTTCAAATCTATCCGTCCAGCACTGAATACAATCATTTTCGGTGCTGAACGTCGGATCGTCATTTGGATCTCTCCCAATAGAATGAAGTAACATAGCATATGGTGAACCAACTATTGTAAGATTGTCTGCGTCTTGTATAGTGTGTCCAGATTTAAAATCTAACACATAAGTATTTATAATTGCTTTCTTCCTATCTCGGAAATATTCACTTCGTACAAACTTAGGATTTTGTTCACATAGTGCCACAAGTACTTCATAATCATTTGAAAAGTTTGCATTCTTTCTCAGATAATCTAAAAACTCATTATTATCAGACTTAAGTTTATTTATATACCCAATCGACTTTTCGGCAACACTTTCCATGTTGTCTATATCAAGAGAGTTAACCATCTGATAACTCATACGCTGTACGCCGCCAAGTTTAGATTCATGTGTGGTTTTAACTATCCCCCACATTGAATTATTCTTTCTTACCCACTCAGCCCAATCATCAAATGTAACTCCTTTAAACGTAAGCCACTTAATTGCATTCTCAGTAGTTATAAGCCGAATGTCTTTAACCACAACTTCTCGTCCAAACATATCTGTGATGGTAGCTGTATCATAATTATCAAACTGTTCTTTCATGAACAATTGGATGTTAGTACAGAATGCCGCACACTTAGTCATATGATTTCTAAGAAGTACATATCCATCGGCCCATTCAGGAAATATAGAACTATCAATCAATGCCTGTCCATCAAATACGGTATTGGTTATTTCATAGTTGTCTATATTCTCGGTATAGCAATGCTTATCCTTATCAGTCTTTACGGCTATTACATTTGTAATAAAACTCGAATCATAATCCTTAACTATAAGAATCTGTTCCGGCTTAATCTGCACCTTACCCATAATTGATGAAGTTATAAGAGAAGAGTAGGCCCCAGCTTGAATGATAGGAGAGTTTTTTTGAGGCAATTGAATACCCATATAAAGATACTCGTGCACCTTATCATACAATTCTTCACGAATAAACATACAAGTCCCACGCTTTGCCTTACCGGGGGTACGGTATAACATCTTATACGTTATGATTTCTTCATTAAGAAGTTTTCCGTTTTTATTATAAGTGCGATAGGGTATTGTTACTCCGTTCTCATAATACATTGTACGAAGATCCTGCTTGGACACTTTTTTATACTTATCTTTGTTGACCGCACATTTATCCTTAAGTCTTTTTAGAGTTTCTTTCCACTCATCGTCTTCGCAAGATTTAATTTTTTTCTCTAGTTTGGCAATTTCCTCTTTGTAGGACGGTGCTCCAAAATCAAACTCCAAACAGATAACATCTCTGGTGGATTCTTCTTTCCAAATAGACAATCCGTTTTCTTTTAGAAAATCCAAAAACAAACTATTAACAAGCATGGCATCTGTAGATTCTAAACGATCCCGTGTGCCGTTGTTATATCCATATATCAGTGCAGCTTGATAGTTTTTAATCTTTATTCCGTATTCAGACAAAGGAATCCCCCTTACTTACACAATGATTCTAATAAATCTTTATATTCAGAGAACAACCAATTTTCAAACACCTGATATCTCTGAATGGCTTGATAGTTATGATTAACAGCATCTATACGAGAGTAGTACTCACCTTTCGGATCTTTTAATATCCTATCAACTATTGGCGGTATATCATCTATAGAATCAACCTTTATGATTCCATTTAAATCAAAATCGACAGGGAAATGTTTACCACCTAAATAAATGGGGATAGTCTTACTCGCAAGCGGATTGGCCAGTTTTTCAGACAGCCAATAACCGTTCCAATTATTATCCACCACAACCTCAAACATATACTCAGCACGACACTCATAATAATCACAATAGCACCCGCCTAAATATTTTCCATAGTGATCCACTTCTGTACAAAGAGCATCCGCAAGATTTTGTCGCTGCAAATGTTCATTGCACATTACTTTATCAGAACACACCATTGAGATTGCTTTGGTCTTTGGCACATTGTATGTCTTATACCAATTCATAAAATATATAGGATGTGCATTTTCAAAATTTAATATTTTTTCATCATGAGAGAAGATAATATCAAATTCCTTATGATTATTTTCTACCCAATCATAAATAGTCGGCTGTATTGTGCGTGGTTCTATAAGCATCGCCACATTTGGTTTGTCGGTAATAATACCCGGTCGTTGTGTGATGTAGTCATCTACAAAAAAATTAATTACGCCACTGCCGTCTTTTGTCCAATCAAAACGTTTTGGTGCATGAAGATGATTGCACTGATCATAATAACTATATAAGTTAAACTTAGGATACATAAGACTCCTTTACTCAAATGTACAATTGTCAATGATTAAATCTTTTATTCCCTCAAGAACTGTATATTTAATCTCGTCGTCAGAATCTGTTGTAAGTTCATCCTGCCAACGCTGTATTTCATTCATTGCTGATGCAAAGTCAAAATCAGCAAATCTCATAGCGAGTTCTTCTATAATCATAAGGATCCTCCTTTCTCATATTCTTTATCAGCCAAATAATTCCATATCTTTGTTTGCAATTTATATATCAAAGTAAATGGAAAGTAATACGTTATTTTGCCATACCATATATTACTCAGAGTGGGGCAGTGCCACACAACTCGCCCCATTTGAGAATCTAACATTAACTGTTTACATTGATCTGGCTTACGCCAGTACTTACATAAAATACAGTTTTTATTTCTCATAATTAATCCTTTATAAATTTATCCCACTTTTCATATTCCTCTGGATATACATAACCATCGGTATGATATGAAGTTGTATATTTAGATTTATGCTGTCCATTACAAGGACATGATGCAACCCACGGTGCATTTACATTTCCACATACTGGACAAATCCACCCTTCTCGCATTAAAGGTATATTTGTATTCATTCTTCACTCTCCATTTCTGCACCGCACCTTCGGCAATAATCCCACCCATAAAGGTTTGTTGAGCCATTAGTGTCTCCTAACTCACATTCACTACAACGATAATTGATTATTTCATCACCTTGATATACTGCTATCCAATGCCCCTTACGTCTGCTATCTTTTTTTCCTTTTTCATAACCAATTTGGTATGCCGCATCGGTGTCTAATAAGTATTGCTCTTGACTAAAATTAGATTTTTCAATATCCCTTGTTATGCTCGGTGTGACGGATGGTAACTTTTCAATATTTCTTAATGCTGATGATATTCTCTTGTTTGTCCAATAGCCACCATCATCACTTTCTATTGCGTTCGCTAAATCAACTAATCTATCTTCACGGCTTATCACGTCATCACACGGCTCTTGTCTATTGTTTTCTTTTGACCATTTAGAAGACAACTCTAACATTCTAATAACATATCCATATGCACTAATTATCTTATCTGTGTCCATCAATAGATCGCATTTATCACATTCTCTATTACAACAACAAGTACTCGCTCTCTGTACGCATCTTAATTCATTCTCCATAATGTTATGTGCTTCTTCACATGTCATTTATTCATCCAACCTTTCTCCGCACACGGGACACCACTTCCAATATCGGTGACTTTCTATCCCAATAAGATGTTCACTATCTCTTGACTTACAAACGGGACATCTTACTAAAGTATCTCCACCCGGAGTCACAACTCCGTGAACATGTTCCCACTTAAGAGGTTCTTTCTCCATGTAAACTGCATAACAACATTCGTCCCCAACTCTGAATTCGCAACAAGTACAGTTAAGTGCGTCTTTCGCCATTTCATATGCTTCTCGTTGTTTCATATATTCTTCTCCAGGA
>JAEEGL015878899.1_pt1 | contig 16785 bp, 16 predicted proteins | sample 9134231 | NCBI WGS metagenome assembly JAEEGL01 (sample SAMN16246548, study PRJNA631951) | gut metagenome | biome: gut microbiome; feature: rumen; material: fiber-attached | host: Bos | place: Iran: Karaj | collected 2018-10
ATGGACGCCCGGATGCCGGTCGGCACCTTGAGGCTCTCCCCGGGGGCGAGTGTAAGATCCGCCGGGGCGAAGAAATCGTAACCCGCGGAGCCGGCCGTCGCGCGCGAGGGAAGCCTAAGCTCCGCGTAGAGCGCCGCTTTCTCCTCTTCGGAAAAGCGCGCGCCGAAGACGTCGGCAAAGTCCCGCATGAAACGCTCCCGGCTCACCTTTTCAAATCTTGCGATACGCTCCACTTCTGCCCTCTCAGTCCTTTTCCTTCCCTGCGGAAAGGTCGTATTCCTTCAGTTCCTGCCGCACCTCGTCCTCGATGCGCGCGTCCACGGAGGCGTCCGTCTTCGGAAGTTCCTCCTTCCCGCTCACGCCGAAGCGCCGGTAGAACTCGTCGGTCGGCCGGAACAGGATGGGCCTTCCGGGCGCGTCCAGGCGCCCCGCCTCCTCGATGAGCCCGTATTCGATCAGCTTGTTCACCGCATGGTCGGACTTCACGCCGCGGATCTTCTCGATCTCGAGGCGCGTCGCCGGGCTCTTGCAGGCGATGATGGCGAGCGTCTCCATGACCACGTCCGTCAGCACCGGCTTCGGCGGCGACGAGACGAGGCGCGTGAGCTCCGGAAAGAGGCCGGGGTCCGTGCACATCTGGTACTTTCCGTCGATCTCGCGGATGAGGAGGCCGCCCCCGCGTTCCTCATAATCCGCCTTCAGAGCCCGCGCCGCTTTCTTCGCGGCAGCCGCGTCGGTCCCCATCGCCTTCGCGAGCTCGGATACCGCGACGGCGCGCCCCATGCAGAACAGGACCGCCTCCGCGACCCTTTGGTTCTGATATGCGTCGTTCGAAAACAAAACGTCCATGCTGCAGTCCTTATTCGTCGAGGATGCTGTCAAAGTCCGGGGTCTCCGAGAAGATGTTTCCGGTGGCGGTGATGCCGATGTCCTCCCCGGGCTCCTGCGTAGCTTCGATCATGCCGACCTTCATGAGCTCGAGGACCGCGAGGAACATGACCACGACCTCGGTGCGGTCCTTCGCGCGGCCGAGCAGCTGGCGGAAGGAGAAGCGGCTGTTCTTCCTCGCGAAGCTGATGAGGCTCCCGATGCAGTGCCTTAAGGGGATGCGCTCCCTGCGGATCACGCCGAACTCGGAGCGGCGCTCGTCGCGCTTGTACTCGCGGCGCTTCATGAGCTCCTCGTAGACCTTCCGGAGGCCGGCAAAGTCGAGCCCTTTAAGGAGCGCGTCGAGGTCCGCGGGCGGCCGGTAGCGCAGCACCTCTTCGGGTATGTTCTCCGGCCCGTAACGGTAGCCGTCGGCGAACTCTTCGTATTTCCGGAGCTCGCGGGCGATGAAGCGGATGCGCTTGTATTCGAGCAGGCGCGCGACCAGCTCCGCCCTCGGGTCGGTCTCCTCTCCCTCTTCGTTCTTTTCCTTCGGAAGGAGCATGGCCGCCTTGATGTCGAGGAGCGTGGCCGCCATGACCAGGAAGTCGGAAACGACCTCGAGGTCCGTCTCCTCCATGCGGCTCACGTATTCCATGTACTGGCGGGCGATCTCCGCGATGGGGATATCGTAAATATCCACCTTATCCTTTTCGATCAGGTGGAGCAGAAGGTCCAGCGGGCCGGTGAAGTCCAGTTTTTCGAGCGTATAGGTCGGTGTCATTCTTCCTCGGGTCCGGAGAGGTCGATGACCGAGATCTCCGGAAGGTCGTTCAGACGAAGGTTCACACTGTGCGTGCCGAGGCCGCGGTTGACGAGCAGAAGGGTCTTTCCGTACCGGTGCAGGCCGGAGCACTTTTTTTCCAGGAACTGGCGCTGGGGCGTCATGAGCCCCGTTCCGTCCGGGAAGCGCACGGTGCCGCCGTGCATATGGCCGGAAAGCACGAGGTCCGCTCCCCAGGCCGCCGCTTCCGCGGGGTAGAGGGGCGTGTGCAGAAGCAGGATGCTGTACTCCGACGGGGAGATCGTTCCGAGCGTTTCCGGAAGGAAATCCGCGGGCATGGGATGCTTCCTGCCGATGCCCGGGGGAAGGTGCAGGTAGTATTCCTTCGGGAGCTCCGCCCCGTAGATCAGCACCTCGGTGCCGTTCTTCCGGAACGGGCTGCACGCGTTCTCCAGATAGCGGACGCCGATGCGGGAGAGCCCCTGCCGGAAGGCTTCGAAGGCTTCGGGCCAGCATCTGCGGTACCGGCTCTCATGGTTTCCCGGCGCGTAGTAGACCGGGAAGATCGCGCGGAAGCGTTCGAGGAGGGAAAGGAGCTCTTTTGTATCCGGGGCTTCCTTTTCGCGCCCGGATGCTTTCAGCATGTCCCCGCCGAGCAGGATGGCGTCCGGCGAGAGCGCCGCGGCCGCCTCGACGAGCCTCCGGTTCTCCTTTCCGAAGCGGCAGCCGTGAAGGTCCGAAAGGAACAGGAGCCGCATGCCCTTCCCCTGCCTAACGGGGAAGCGGTAATGCTCCGCCCTGAGGCTCCTGCGCTCCCGGAAGCTCTCCAGAAGGACCAGGGCCAGGACGGCTATGAAGCTCAGGACGATCGTCTTTATCATATTCCGCATTCTTCACCGCTGTTTTATAACAAAGCATCCGCCCGTAAAGAGCAGGCAGGCCTGCGTTCACAAGCGGACGGATCATAAGCATATGCCCCCAAGCGGAATCGGACCGCTATCTGCGACTCCGGAGGTCGCCGTTCTATCCATTATACTATGGGGACTGACCGCTGCCCGGAAGCTTTTCCGGACAGCAAGGTTACTATATCACAGATTTTGTTGTTTGTGTAGAGGAAATCTCAATATGTAGAGATTTTTTTCTTCCTTTCTGCTTTACAGCTCCAGCATGAGCTCCTGGCTGCGCTTGATGAAGGCGGTCATGCGCTCCTGGGAAAGCGCCCCGCGGGAAAGCAGCGCGAGGTCGTAGAGCTGCTCCACCGTCTTCTGCGTGAGCTTTTCGGGCTTCTGGTCGAGGTCGGCCTTAAGGAGCCGCTTCACGAGCTTGTTGCCCGCGTTCAGGATCAGCGTCTGCTCGTCCTGCTGCTCTCCCATCGGCATGCCGTACATGGCGTACATCTTCATCATCTCCTGCATGCGCCTGCCCTCTTCGGACATGGTCATCATGGAGGCGACGGAGGCATCCTTCAGGCGCTCGACCTTCACGTCGAGCTTGTCGTTCTTCAGGACCTTCCGGAACAGGGCGATCAGCTTTTCGGCGCGCTCCTTCTCGGCCGCCTTCATCTCCTTGTCGTCGCGGAACGCGTCCGTGATGTCGGAGTCGATGCGGACGAAGCTGAGCTTCCCGTCCCCCTGCTCGAACCAGCTGATGAAGGGCGTGTCGATGTTGGTCGAAAGGATCACCGCGTTGAGGCCGGCGTCCCTGAACATGCGGATGTACTGGCCCTGCTCCTTCTCGTCGGTGACGTAGTAGACGTTCTGCTTCTTCTCTTCCTTCGCGGCCGCCGCCTGCGCGCTTCCGGCATCCTTCGCCTCTTCGGCCGCCGGCTCTTCCCCGGGCAGGATGGTCTCGACCTCCGGTTCCTCCTGCGCGGCGGGCATGGCGGCCTCCGCCTTCTTTTCCGCCTCTACGTATTCCTCCGCGGTCAGGTACTTTCCGGAAAGATCCTTCATGAGGATCGCGGAGCGCATCTTCTCGCCGAATTTCGTATCCTTGATGCAGCCGTACTTGATGAAGGGCGCGATGTCGTCCCAGTACTTCTCGTAATTCTCACGGTCGGTCTTGTACATGCCGGTCAGCTTGTCGGAGACCTTCTTCGTGATGTAATCCGAGATCTTCTTCACGAAGCCGTCGTTCTGCAGCGCCGAACGGGACACGTTGAGCGGCAGGTCCGGGCAGTCGATGACGCCCTTTAAGAGCATCAGGTACTCCGGGATGACCTCCTTGATGTTGTCGGCGATGAACACCTGGTTGTTGTAGAGCTTGATGACGCCCTCGAGGGATTCGTACTCGAGGTTGATCTTCGGGAAGTACAGGATGCCCTTTAAGTTGAAGGGATAATCCATGTTCAGGTGGATCCAGAACAGGGGCTCGCGGAAGTCGCGGAACACCTTGCGGTAAAACTCCTTGTACTGCTCGTCCGTGACCTTCGAAGGATTCTCGTTCCATAAGGGGCTCGTCTCGTTGAGGGGCTTCGGAGCCTCGGGCTCCTTCTCATCCTTCTTTTCCCCGGTCTTCGCCTCGGCCGCCTTCTTCGCGGCCTCCTCCGCCTTCTTCCTGTCGCTTACGACGTCGTGCAGATAGATCTCGACCGGCATGAAGGAGCAGTACTTCTCGAGGACCTCGCGGGACTTGTACTCGTTGCAGAACGGCAGGGACTCCTCGTTGAGCCAGAGCGTCACCACCGTGCCGTGCCCCTGCTTCGTCCCGGGCTCCATCGTGAACTCGGTGCCGCCGTCCGACTCCCAGTGCACGGGCTCCGCGCCCTCCGCGTAGGAAAGCGTGTCGATCGTCACCTTGTCCGCGACCATGAACGCCGAATAGAAGCCGAGGCCGAAATGCCCGATGATCTGCTCGTTGCTGGCCTTGTCCTTGTACTTGTCGAGGAAATCCACGGCGCCGGAAAAGGCGATCTGGTTGATGTATTTATCGAGCTCCTCCGCGGTCATGCCGATGCCGTTATCCTCGAAGGAAAGCGTTTTGTTTTCGGTATCCACCGTAACGTCGATGCGGTACTTCTCGTCCTCCGGCGCGGTGTATTCGCCGATGAGCGAAAGCTTCTTCAGCTTGGTCACGGCGTCGCAGCCGTTCGAAATGAGCTCGCGGTAAAAAATATCGTGGTCCTGGTAGAGCCACTTCTTGATGATGGGGAAGATGTTCTCGCTGTTGATCGTAAGAGAACCCGTTTTTCTGATCTCCGACATAACTGCCTCCTGTATGCATCCGCGGCAAAAAGCCGCACCTTAAGTCATAAAAAGTGAAGCTGTCTTCCGACAGCTTCTCCATTATAGGCCAATGTTCATCTGAAGTCAATAGCACTCGCACAAAAAGAGTGCTAACAAACCATTCAGTGCTCCGTGAATTCCCGGTAGATGTCAAAGAAGTTCTCGGCCGTGCATCCCGCCCCGGCGCGAAGATCGATCTCGTTCCAGAACCGCTCCGTAAAGCGGATGTTGTGCTCCTCGCGGTAGGGCTCGAAGATCTCGGCAAAGGCCGCGGAATCGACCGACACCGCGAGCTGCTGCTTGCGGATCCTCGTCGCCTCCTCGTCGTAGCCGTCCACGCAGCGCAGGATATAGTACAGCCCGTCGACGGCAAGGATGTTCGAGATCCCGCCCTCCTCGAGCGAAAAGGCCGTCCGCTCCCTGAGGCCGTTCCCGCCGCGCTCCATGACGAGCTCCGTTTCCGCGATCTCCGAATAGCGCGAGGCGAGGGATTCGAAATCGGCCCCGCCGAGCTTGACGAGCTTCAGGATCGCCTTCGCCTTCTTCAGGTCCGAGGTCGCGATCTGCTGGATGCGTATGACCTTCACCTCGGAATCGCTGATCTCGTCGTTCACGCTGCCGGTCAGGCTCCGCACGAGCCGCACCGCCGTATGGTAGTCGGTGTAGAGGGCGCTGACGTCCTCTTCCGTGCATCCGATATACGCCCTGTCCGCCGCCGTGAGCCCGCTCATGTACTTCTCGCTCATCTGGCGGATGAGGTCGCGCTCGGTGCTCGTCAGGCTGAAGTTCCGCTCTTCCGCGAGCATGCAGATGAGCCGGAGCTGCTCGGCAAAGCTCTTCACGCTCTCCGTGAGCAGCCGGTCAAAGCCCGTCCCGTCCGCGGCGCGCCCGTCCCAGACGGCCGGGGTATAGAGGTTCTGGTAGCGGTTCCTCTCGTTCGCGATGAGGATCATGGCCTGGGGCTCCGTATAGCCCTCGACCTGGACGATCTTGTTCTCGAGCGTGACGCCGCGGCACGCGGAAAGAAGCAGCGCAAAGGAAAGCAGGACCGCCGCCGCAAAAAGCCGCAGTATGGAATTGTTCCGTTTCGTCTTCCCCAAGTCCCTGCCTCACGCGTAGACGGTAATGCCGAGCAGGACCGCCACGAGGATGCCGAGCAGGGCGCCGACGAGGACCTGGAGCGGCGTATGGCCGACCAGCTCCTTGAGCCTCTCCTCCAGGATCTCGCCCTTCCACTCGAAGGGGTTCTCGCTCAGGATGGCGTTCAGGATCTTCGCCTGTTTCCCGGTCTCGAGGCGGACGCCGCGGGCGTCGTACATGACGACGCAGGCCAGGATAAAGGAAAAGCTGAACTCCGAGGAGGCTGCCCCGTAGCGCATCAGGGACGAGACCACGAGGGCGCTGACGGTCGCCGAGTGCGAGCTCGGCATGCCGCCGGACCCGGTCAGCCGCTCGGGATTGAATTTTCCGCTGATCCGGTAGTCGATCAGGGTCTTGATGAATTGTGCGATGAACCAGGCGATGGCAGCGCTCATCAGGGTCTGGTTCTGAAAGATCGTGTTGCTCAGCATGGACGCCTCTTATTTCGTGATCGATTCATACAGTTTCAGGTATGTCCTCGCGGAAGCATCCCAGGAATAGTCCATCCGCATGGCGCGCTCCGCGATGCGGTTCCAGGCGCGCCGCTTGTCCGTGTAGGTCGTGTGGGCGTAGCGCAGGATCTTCATCAGGACGGCCGCGTCGTAGCAGTCGAAGGAGAAGCCCGTGCCCGTGTCCTCGTACTCGTTGTAGGGCTCGACGGTGTCGGAAAGGCCGCCGGTCTCGCGGACGACGGGCACCGTGCCGTAGCGCATGGCGATGAGCTGCGAGAGGCCGCAGGGCTCGAAGCGCGAGGGCATGAGGTAGGCGTCGCAGCCCGCGTAGATCTTATGGGCGATCTCCTCGGAATAGGCGACGGTCACGCTGACCTGCCCCGGGTACTCCTTCGCGCAGCGCCGGAACAGCTCCTCGTAGTGCTCCTCTCCCGTCCCGAGCACCGCCAGCTGGGCGCCGAGCTCAAGCAGCCCGCCGATGCAGGGCTCGATGAGGTCGAGGCCCTTCTGGGAGGTGAGGCGCGAGACCATGCCGAAGAGCATGGGCTTCGGATCCACGTTGAGCCCGAGCTCCTTCTGGAGGCGTTTCTTCATGGAGGGCTTCTTTTTGCGGAAGTCGTCGGCCGTGTAGGACGAAGGCAGGTACGCGTCGTTCGCCGGGTCGAAGATATCGTAGTCGATGCCGTTCAGGATGCCGTGCAGCGCGCCGCTCCGGTAGGAAAGGAGCCCGTCGAGGCCCTCGCCGTATTCCGGGGTCATGATCTCCCTGGCGTAGGCCGGGGAGACCGTGGTCACCGCGTCGGCATAGAGGATGCCGGCCTTCATCATGCTGCCGCCGCCGTAGAACTCGAGCTTGTCCGGGACGAAATAGCCCGCCGGGAGCTCCGAGAGCCAGGCCACGGTGCCCGCGTCCCAGAGGCCCTGGAACTTCAGGTTGTGGATCGTGAAGACCGTCTTCGTACCCGCGTAGAAGCGCCGGTCGCAGTAGCCGTCGCGGATGTAGAGCGGGACGAGCGCGGTCTGCCAGTCGTGGCAGTGGATGACATCCGGCTTAAAGCCGAGGACCGGGAGCGCCGCGAGCGCCGCCTTTTCAAAGAAGCAGAACTTTTCCATATCCCAGCGGTTGTCCCGGTAGGGAACGTCGCAGGTGAAATAGTCCCCGTTGTCGATGAAATAATAGGTGATGCCTCCGCACTCCGCCTTCCGCACGCCAACGTAGCGGCTCACTCCGAGATAATTCATGCGGAAGTGAAGGACCTCGTCGAGCTCGCTTTCGATCCTGTTCTTGAGGAAGGAGTACAGCGGGATCATGATGCGGACATCCGCCCCGAGGTCCTTCAGGGCCTTCGGGAGCGCCCCTACGACGTCGGCAAGACCTCCGGTCTTGACATAGGGGACCGCTTCGGATGCAAGCATAAGGATATTCTTTTTCATTATTCGACTCCTCTTTTCATATGGCCTCTCGTAAAAGCGGCGGGCAGCCGGCCGGAGAGCGCCGACTTCACTTCGTCCGCGGATTCTGTCGTAAATTCATAGCGGATGCTGCCGGGCGAGAGCGCGGCGATCTCCTTTTCCCTGTCGTAAAAGACGAAGGGGACGGAATTGTAGACCGTGCTGAGGCAGAAGGTGCAGCAGTTCTTCACCGGGAACTGCGCCCCCGTCCGGTCCCTGAGGAACAATAGCTCCTCCTTCCGGTCGCAGCTTCGCACCGTGCGGTGCACGCACTGGGCGCTCGCCATGAGCGGGGCGCGCCCGTAGACCGTAAGCTCCTTGACCGTTCCCTCCGTTTTTCCGAGCGCGAGGAGCTCCCCGAAGGTGAGCTCGAGGGAGCAGGTCAGCGTATAGGATGGCTCCGGGCTCCCGAGCGCCGCGCTCATCAGCTCGCGGAGCGCTGTTCCCGCCTCGCGGTTCGTCACGTAGACCGTATGGTCGAGGACGAGCTCGGCCCCTTCCAGAAGATCCGCTTCCTTAAGGACCAGGACCTCCTCGAGGTTCCGGACGAGAAAAAGCGGAAAAGCCGCTTCCTTCAGGAACGGCAGGGCCCTCCCGAACCATTCCTCCGCGCGGATCCTAAAGATCTGCGGCAGCGCGAGCCCGGCCCGCTTTCCCGCGCGCTCCGAAAGCTCCTTCTTTTCACGGAACGCTTCCGCCGGAAAGAAGGACGCGTCGAGATAGACGTCCGAGACGGACGCATCCGCGAGCACGGCCGAAAGCTGTTCCTCTGTCTGTACGAGTACCCGTTTTCTAACGCTCATCCGGCCCTCCGCCAAAGATGCTCCGGTAGTCCGAGAGCAGCTTTTCCTCAAGCATCTGCGCGGCGTCCCGCCGCAGCCCGTTCAGGATCTTCACCGGTACGAAGACGTCCGGCTCCATGGCAAGGTCGAGGACCGAAAGCGAGAACGGCGTGCCGCCGAAGCGGCTGAGCTTGCCGCGCACCTGCTCCGGGGACGTCTGTACGCTTTCCGCCTTCGAAAGCGGTCCTTCCGAAAACGCCGTTACGCTGACGCTCTTTACCGCGGCGCTCCTGAGGCCCGCGGCGCCCGGATAGGCGGTGAGCTGAAGCTCCGCCGGGCTTCCCTTCCGGAGCACGGCCTTCGCCGTTATGGGAATAAGGACCTCGTCCTTTAAGTACCGCTCTTCCGCTTCCGAAAGGGCCTCCCTGTCCGGGATGCGGCGCTCCCGCTCCGTGAGGACCAGCATCTCCCGTCCGTTCCTTCCGTCGAGGTAGGCCGAGCTCCTTCCGCGGTCGAAAACGGCGGAAAGGATGCTTAAGTCGTGGGCGAGCTCCTTTTCCGGCAGCGCGGCGAGATCGCGGTATTTCCGGTAGATCCCGGTCACCGCCGCCACGTAGAGCGGGGAGCGCATGCGTCCCTCGATCTTGAAGGAGCAGACGCCCGCTTCGGTGAGCTCCCTGAGCCTTTCGACCGTGCAGAGGTCCTTCATGGAGAGCGGATAATCCTCTCCCGGCGCGGATACCCGCGCGCCTTTTAAGTCGAGCACCGTATAGGGCAGGCGGCAGGTGCCCGCGCAGCGCCCGCGGTTCCCCGAGCGCCCGCCGATCATCGAGCTCATCAGGCACTGCCCGCTCGCCGCGTAGCACATGGCGCCGTGGATGAAGCATTCGACCTCCATCCCCGTTTCCTCGCAGATCCGCCGGATCTCCGGGATCGAAAGCTCCCTGGCCGGCACGATGCGGCTCGCGCCGTAGTCGCGGAACAGGCGCGCGGCCCGGAACGAGCTCACGGCAGCCTGCGTGCTCATGTGGATGCGGAGCTTCGGGAAGCGCTCCTTCAAAAAGCGCACCACCCCGAGGTCCTGCACCAGGACGCAGTCGAGGCCCGCCGCCGCGTAGGGCTCCACATAGTCGGAAAGGGCGGCGAACTCACGCTCCCTGATGAGCGTATTCAGCGTCATATGCACCTTCACGCCCCGAAGGTGCGCGTAGCGGATCGCGGCGAGCAGCATGTCGTCCCCGCCGGAGCTTTCCGCGTAGGCGCGCGCGGAAAACAGCGGACCGCCCATGTAGATGGCGTCCGCTCCCGCGTTGACCGCCGCGCGCGCGCATTCGAACGAGCCCGCCGGCGCCAGGATCTCGGGCAGCGCAGCGTTCTTCATCGCTCTGCGGGCGGGAAGCCCATGGCGGTCTCCCGTGCCTTCGCTTCCTCGAGCTTCATCCGGAGCTCCACGACGTCGTGCTTTAAGGCGTAGAGCTCTTTTTCCGCCTCGTCCTGCTTTTTCAGGAGTTCTTCCTTCTCCTTCTGAAGGCGGAGCAGCTCGTCCGTGAGGCTCAGCTCCGCGAACAGCACCTTCTGCTCCTTGTCGAGACGGCCGAAGCCCGCCGCATGCTCCAGTTCGCGCAGGCGCTCGTCCAGGGCCGCCGCCGTCTCGCGGAGCGCGGCCGTGTCGTCGCTCTCGAGCTTATAGATCTTTCCGTTGATCAGCACTTCCGTGACCATGTTCCAAATCCTTTCCCGTCCTGCCTGTCAGAAGCGCAGCGTCTGCTGCCCTTCGTGCCCGAGTCCGAGGTGCGCGTAGGCGTTCTCCGTCGCCACCCTGCCCTTCGGGGTCCGCTGGATCAGTCCGTTCATCAGAAGATAGGGCTCGATGACGTCCTCGAGCGTTCCCGCATCCTCCGAGAGCGCCGCCGCGATGGTATCGATGCCCACCGGGCCGCCCCCGAATTTCTCGATGATGGTCAGCAGGTAGGCGCGGTCGTTCTGGTCCAGTCCCAGCCGGTCCACGTCGAGGATGTCGAGCGCGTAGTCCGCGACCTCCTGCGTGATGCTCCCGTCGTACTTGATCAGCGCGAAGTCGCGCACGCGCTTCAAAAGGCGGTTCGCGAGACGCGGCGTCCCGCGGCTCCGCTTCGCGATGCGCATGGCGCCCTCGTCGTCGATCGGGACGTTAAGGACTCCGGCGGAGCGCTTCACGATGGAGCAGAGCTCTTCTGGCGTATAGAATTCCATTTTTTCGACCACGCCGAAGCGGTCCCTTAAGGGAGCCGTCAGCATGCCGGCGCGCGTCGTCGCGCCTACGAGGGTGAAATGCGGAAGCTCGAGCCGGATGCTCCTTGCCGACGCCTCCTTCCCCAGCATGATGTCGATGGCGAAGTCCTCCATGGCCGGGTAGAGCACCTCCTCCACCTGGCGGTTCAGGCGGTGGATCTCGTCGATGAAGAGCACGTCCCCCTCCTGGAGGTTGTTGAGGATGGCGGCCATCTCGCCGGGCTTCTCGATCGCCGGGCCGCTGGTCACCTTCATGTTCACCCCGAGCTCGTTCGCAACGATGCCGGCGAGTGTGGTCTTGCCAAGCCCGGGAGGCCCGTAGAGGAGCACGTGGTCGAGCGGCTCCTTTCTGGCCTTCGCCGCCGCGATGTAGACGGAAAGCATCTTCCTGATGCGTTCCTGGCCGATATAGCTGCCGAGGGACTGCGGCCTGAGGGTCGTTTCGATCTTTTTATCTTCTTCTGTAACGTCGGTCGTTATGATGCGGGGCATATTCCTCGTCCTCTGTATGTTCGTAAGTTCCTGTCAGCCGGTCCGGCCGTTCCCCTGCCGTCCCGCCTGCGTCCGGAGAAGGCCGGCAAGCACGGCGGATACGTATTCTTTCAGCCTCCCGCGGTCGGAAAGCAGCTCTTCGGAAAACAGGGCGTATTTCATCTTTCCGCGGTATTCCCTAAGGAATACCGGGCAGAATACGGGCTCGGGTTCGGGCAGGAACAGGCCCTGCTGTCTCTGGTAGCAGGTCGCCGCCGTCGCCTTCCTCCGCGACTTTTTGTCCACGAATTCCCCGACCGAGCGGTGCACGGCGCAGTCCTCGAGCGGGAGGTAGTAATAGTTCTTCACGTCGGCGAAAAAGTACTTCGCCTCGCCCTCGTAGAGCTCGGCGGTAAGGCCCGCTTCCGTGCCCTGTGCGCCGAAGGAAAAGGGGCCGTCCGAAAGCGCGAGATCCTTCGGGAGAGGCAGCGCGGCTTTGATGGAAAGGTCCAGAAAGCGTTTTCCTTCGAACTCCGCTATCTTCGCCCCGGTGATCTCGAAGCTCCCGGAGAACAGCCGGCTGTAGCCGAGCAGGGGGAGCAGCGGCGGCAGGTTCCGGATATCCTCCGCGTTGTGGAGAAGGAGCGTATCGAGAAGCTTTTTCCTGAGCTTCCGGTTCAGCTCCGTGTCCTCGGACCCGCCCTTCAGGATGCGTCCGAGCCGTACGTATTCCTCGTAGACGTAGATCAGCTCGCCGCCCGAATACCGGTCTTCCCGCGCGAGGCCGAGCCACTTTTCCACGGTCTTGAGCTTAAGGTCCGGGAGCCCCAAAAGCTTTCCGAACGGCCGAAGCGCCTTGTAGAGGTCCACGCTCACGAAAGCGTCCTCGCCGAAGGAGAGCCCGTACTGCGCGGCGCAGCGGCGGATATAGGGGATGTCGAACATATCGCCGTTGTAGCTCACGAGGTACACGGGCTTTTCGAGAGAGTCAAGGACCGAAAGGAAGGCCCGGAGGAGCTTTTCCTCTTCCGCCATGCTCTCCGCGAAATACTGCACGAGCTTCTGCCCTCTCTCCGTGCGGTACAGAAGCCCGATCAGGTAGAGGGAGGAGCTCCCGGCTCGAAGGCCCGTGGTCTCGATATCAAAATATAAAAGGCTTCCCGGAAAGTCCGGGGCGCTCTGCTCCGCGCCCGTCTCTTCCAGTATCCCGCTCAGTTCGATCATTTGCCGGTCCGTAAAAAGAATGCTTTGTATCCGCCTCCGTGCTCCCGGTCATAGGCGTCGAGGAGCTCCTGCCCCTTCTCTTCTCCGAGGACGAAGATCGCCGTGCACAGCGCGTCGCAGACCCCGGACTCCGGCCCGTATACGGTCACCGACGTGAGCCCGTTCTGCACCGGCCAGCCGGTCTTCGGGTCGAGGATGTGGTGGTAGCGCACGCCGTCCTTCTCGAAGCAGCGCTCGTAGGTACCGGCCGTCACGACGGAAATGTCGGAGGCGCTCACCTCGGAGGCGTATCCCGCCTTCTCTCCCTGGGCAGCGCTGTCCGCCCGGATCCCGACCCGGAAGGGGCTTCCGTCCGGCTTCGATCCGATGAGCAGCACGTTCCCGCCCAGATTGATGATCCCGGAGGTCACGCCCTGCTCCGTGAGGGCGTCCTTCAAACGGTCCGCGATGAAGCCCTTCGCGAAGGCGCCGGCGTCGATGCGGACCGCCGGGTCGTACGCGGCGAAGAAGTACTGCGTATCGCCGGAGGCGTCGACTTCCTCTTCGACGTCCCACATGAGGCTCTTCACGTCCCGGGCGCGTTCTTCGAGCAGCGCGGCGTCCGGCACTTCCTTTTGGACGGTGAAATCCCAGCACTCCGTGAGCGGCTTGATGGCGGGCTCGAGCGCTCCGCCCGAAAGCACGCAGAAGTCCCTCCCGAGGCGCAGGAGCTCCGCGGTCTCCTTCCGGATGTCCACGCGCGATACGCCCTCCCCGCGCCGGTTGATGCGCAGAAGGTCGCTCCCCTCGAGGTCGGGGGAAAAGAGGTCGTTATAGTACTGAAGCGTCCCGAGCCCCTTCTCCATGGCGGCCTCGCCGCCCCCGCGGAAGATACTGATCTCGCAGAAGGTGTCGAGCAGGAAGGTATCCCTCGTAAGGACTCCCGGCTCAGGCTCCTTCCTCGTCGCCGCGAACAGGCCGGCCAGGATCAGGAAGAGCGGGAACAGGAGCGCCGCCGCTTTTCTCCCGCTCATTTTACGGCCTTCAGGGCGAGCTTCAGGATCTCCTCCGAGCTCATATCGGGCGTCAGGCTGATGCTGCGCACCGCCCTTCCCGCCTCCATGCGGGAATAGCCGAGCATCTCGAGCGCGTCGACCGCGTCCTCCACGGGGCCTGGCCTGCCCGCGTTCTCCGGCTGCGCGAGCGCGGCGGCTGCCCCCGCGGTATCGGCCGCAAAGGAGGAGGCCGTATCGATCTTGTCCCGAAGCTCGAGGATGACCCTCTGCGCCGTTTTCGCGCCGATGCCCGGCGCGCGGCTGATGGCCTTCGCGTCCCCGGTGACGATCGCAAGGCGCAGATCGTTCGGCTTCAGCACCGAAAGGATGCCGAGCGCCCCCTTCGGGCCGATGCCGCTCACGGAGAGCAGGCGCAGGAACATCTCCCGGTCTTCCCGGTACAGAAAACCGAAGAGGCTCTGTTCATCCTCCCTGACCGAAAAATGCGTATAGACTTTGATCTCCTCCCCGATGTGCGGCAGTTCCCCGATGACCGACGCGGGGACGAAGATCCCATAACCCACGCCGCCGGCTTCCACGACGATAAAGCCGCTTTCCACCTCGGCGAGCGTTCCGTGTACGTAATTGATCATAGCTCAAAGCTCAGTTCGCGTAATCCGTGGTGCCCGCGTAGTTCGGAACGGGCGTGGGGCGCCTGTCGTCGAAGACCGACGCCGCGTCGAAGAGGTCCGTAAGACGCTTCTTGTCCGGGGTTCCCTTCCGGTCCAGCACCATGTCGTAGTAGATGTTGTAGCCGTCCAGCGCGCGGCGGCCCTGGCGCAGCCAGTCGTCGCCCTTCTGCACCCAGTAGCGCGTGGAGTCCACGTTGCAGAAATAGCGGAAGCCCAGGTCGTGCATGTAGTTGAAGCGCTCGTTGTCGTGGGTGTAGGGATGCCAGGTGTTGACGTCCGCTCCCTTCGGATAGATCATGATGTCGCAGGGCTTCCCGGTCGCCTCTTTGATGAGGCTGTTCACGTTCTTCTCCCAGCGGTCGCAGTCGCGCTTGAAGTCCGCGAACGGGATCTGCCCCATGTCGCGGTGTCCCCAGCTGTGCGAGGTCAGGTCGTAGCCGTCCGCCACCAGGGCCTTCAGCACCTCGACCGCTTCCTTCCGTTCCGCTTCCACGTCGTGGCCGCCCTCGACCTTGTGCGCCTGGTAGTTCTCGGGCAGGTAGGTCTCGTCCGTGCGGTAGCCCAGGATGCCGTTGTAGCCCGTGAAGGCGATGGCCGCCTTGTGGCCCTTGTAGCTGAAATCCGGGTGCTTGTCGATGAACTTGTCGAGGATCGGCACGAGATCGTAGTCGCCCACGAACTCATTGCCCTTCGGGTCGGTATAGTGGAGGGTCGGCCGGCCGTCGTCGCCGATGATCATCTTATCGGCGTAGCCCGCGCCCTTCATGTACTCGTAATAGCACACGTCGTCCTCGGACATGACGAAGGCCTGCTTTCCCGGCGGCAGCAGGATGTCGCCCTCCTTCAGGACCTCCTTGCCGTCCACCGTTTCGGAATAGGCCATATCGTGGAGGCTCACGATCACGAAGCCCTTGTCGTACATGGACTGGATGATCTTTTCAAACTCCGGTATGGTCGTCATGAGGCTGTTGTAGCCCCCGGCCTGCTTGCCCCACTTATTGCTGTCGTAGCTCGTCACCGGATCCACGGTCAGGATGTGGAAGAACACGTGCGTGATCTCGCGGATATTCTGGCGGACGAGCGTGGGCCGGATCTCCTCGATCTTTTTGAGCTCCTCCTGCACTTCCCCGTTCGTTTCGTAGCCGGGGATGGACTTAAGGAGCTTTTCCGCCTCGTCGTAGTCGTACATGGCGAACCTGAGGCGCGCCTCTTCGAGCACCTCCTGCGTCTCCGGTCCCGCCGGTTCGGTGGTCTCGGGCTCGGCGCTCTCCGTCTCGCCGGGCACGGCCGCGGCGGCCGTCGTCTGCGGGGCCGGGCCGTCCGGTCCGCCGCTCCGGAGCTTTTTCCAGAGGGCGCGCACGCCGAGGACCGCCGCCGTCACGAGCAGGATCGTCACCACGATGAGCGCCATCATCCGGATGCTGTCCGACCGTTTGCGGTTCCTCCGCGCCCTTGAACTGCGCGAGGAAGAGGTATAACGCCTTGTCCTCGCGGTCTGCGCGCGGTCCGACTCGGACAGGTCGCCGTTGTAGAGCTCGCTCCGGTAGTTATTGCCGTACGCCGGGGACGAGCTTCTGAGGCTTCTGCGGACACGTCTGCGGCGTTCTTCTGATGTCATGGCCATAAAGGATTCTCCGTTTATGATATGATTGCTTCCCGGAAGGCGGGAAGTGAACATAATTCAGTATGATTTTACCATATTCTCCCGGATAATGCTATGGCTTTCGTCGAACTTTCAGCTGTTGACTTTCACGATACAAAGTGTTAAAATGCAAACAGTTTATTACAATGAATTATTACTGCATTACGCCTTTGCATCGCAAAAACAATCTGACAGCGAGGTATCACATGAACCAGAAACTTCACAAGCAGGAAGTCGACCATCTGTTCGAGGCGATCCTTACCCTGAAGAACAAAGAGGAATGCTACAAATTTTTCGAGGACGTCTGCACCGTCAAGGAGATCCTTGCCATCGCCCAGCGCTACGAGGTCGCGCTGCTGCTCACCCGCAAGATGACCTATCTCGGCATCGCCAAGGCCACGGGCGCTTCGACGGCCACCATCAGCCGCGTGAACCGCTCCCTCACCTACGGCGAGGACGGCTACGAGCTGGTCTTCGGACGGCTCGCCGAGCAGGGGATCGAGCAGAAGCCGGCCGAAAACGCGGACCCGAAGGAGTAAGCGGCAGGCTGCCTCATCATTTCCGAACATACGAAAGAACAGGGGATACCGCACCATAGAGGCGTGCGGCATCCCCTGTTTTCCTGATACCCGCCGGACCGCTCTCCTGCCCGCCTCCGGAAATCCGTCAGCCGAACTCCCGGACGGCTTCGAGCATGGCGAAAAAGTTCTCCAGCGGAACGTCGGGCTGGATGTTGTGGATCGTGGCGAACATGTAGCCGCCGTCCTTCGCGAAGACCTCGAGGTTCCTTTTCACGGCGTCCTTCACCTG
>JAEEGL013583811.1_pt1 | contig 16784 bp, 13 predicted proteins | sample 9134231 | NCBI WGS metagenome assembly JAEEGL01 (sample SAMN16246548, study PRJNA631951) | gut metagenome | biome: gut microbiome; feature: rumen; material: fiber-attached | host: Bos | place: Iran: Karaj | collected 2018-10
CCGAACACGGAAGTCAAGGGCTCCATCGCCGAGGGTAGTGCGGGACCCGCCCGTGCGAGAGTAGGACGTCGCCGGCTTTCTTTGTCTACGCAAAAAAGCCGTCGACTATGTCGCTCGGCACTCGCTTGCGCTCGGCGTGTTCGCTTCCCCATGGGTCGCGAACCCCCGCAAGGGGCGGGTATCCCCCGCTAGCGCGCCCTGCGGGCTCGGCTTCGCCGAGGGGGATACGGCTCTTTTTTTGTCTACGCAAAAACATGCTTAGAGCAGGTCTGAGAGGATCGTATCGCAGACTTCTGTGCCGCGCTCGGTGAGGCGGTAGATTGGGGAAGGGGTGTCTGGGATTCGCACAAGCAGTCCTTCGCCGACGAAGCGGTCTAACTTTGGTGTCCATTCCGGGAAACGCGAGGCGTCAAGTCCGTCGCGCGTCCGCAGGCGGAATATCGTCCGTTCCTTCAGGTCTTCCTCCTGCGTGACAGATGTGATTTCGTACTTGCCGTTCCTGAGTCCACGGGTGCGGAGGAGTCCTTCGCGCCCGCATGCGCCTTCGCCGATGCCGGTGTAGTCCTCTCCACGCCATACGGCGAGGTTATGACGACATTCGTATCCTGGAACAGCGTAGTTCGATATCTCGTAGCGCTCGAGTCCGATTGATTTCAGAAACGCGGCCACTTCGCGTATACGGTCGAGGACGGTGTCGTCGTCCGGCACGTTGGCGAGTCCGCGTTCGTTTTGCAACGAGTATACGGAACAGTGGCGGAATCCCCAGTCCGCGAGGCGCGAGAGTTGGCGGACGATGTCGGGGCTTTCACCTGGGTAGCCGACGATTAGGTCGATACCGGCGTTGTCGAAGTTGCTGCGGACAAGCGCGAAAGCGCGCTCGGCGTCGTCGGCGGTGTAGCCGCGTCCCATCCCGCGCAGGAGGGCGTCGTCAAGGGACTGGACGCCCATTGAGATGCGGTTGACGCCGATGGATTTCAGTTCCTCAAGCTTCTCCTTGGTGACATCAAGGGGATGAAGCTCAACGGTGAACTCAAGGGATTTAGGGTCAATTAGGGTCGTGTTAGAGTCAGATAGGGTCGAATAGGGACGAGTAAGGTTATTTAGGGTAGTGCGAAGTAACGAGAGGTTGCAGAGTGCTGGCGAGCCACCGCCAAAATATAGGGTCTTTAGAGTCTCGTTAGACTCTAACTTGACCCTAATTGACTCTAAATACTCTTCTCGGTCGGAGGCGGTCGCACCCGTGCGGGAGTAAAGTGCGCAGTAGGCGCACTTACTCCTGCAGAAGGGGAAGTGGACGTAAACGTTCCTCGTCAATCGCCTTTTGCCGTTTTGAAGTACCGCTTAAGTGCGGCGACCTTGTTGAGCTTCTCCCATGGGAACTTGTCGCGTCCGAAATGTCCGTACGCCGCCGTGTCCTCGTACTTCCAGCCATTGGGCTTGAGGAGTCCGAGGTCCTCGATGAGCGCGTATGGCCTGAAGTCGAACACCTTGCCGCTCGCGAGCATCTTCTCGAGCTGCTCGTTCGTGACGCCGTGCGCAGTGCCGAAGGTCTTGACGCAGAAGCTGACCGGCCTGTCCACTCCAATCGCGTACGCGACCTGGATCTGGCAACGGTCGGCGAGCCCAGCGGCGACGATGTTCTTCGTTGCGTAGCGCGCATAGTACGCGGCGGAGCGATCCACCTTCGACGGGTCCTTGCCCGAGAACGCGCCGCCTCCGTGCGCGGCCATGCCGCCGTAGGTGTCCACTATGATCTTTCGTCCTGTCAGGCCGGAGTCCCCGCAGGGGCCCCCGATGACGAACTTGCCCGTCGGGTTGATGAGGAAGCGCGTCTTGGGCGTCAGGAGCCCGGTCTTGGAAAGGAAAGACCTCGCAAGTTGTTCGATCTTCGCGTAGTTCTCCTTCTTCGCGCCGGCCTCGGTGGTCTGGTGCGAGACGACGACGGTGTCGATCGCGACGGGGCGTCCGTCCTCGTACACGACGGACAGCTGGCTCTTCGCGTCGGGCCTGAGCCATGCGAACTTCGGGTCGGACTTTCTCAGGTGGGCGAACATCTTGAGCAGCTCGTGCGAATAGACTATCGCGGCAGGCATGAAGGATTTTGTCTCGTTCGTCGCGTATCCGAACATCATCCCCTGGTCGCCTGCACCCTGCTTCTGCTTCGTCCTGCGGTTGACGCCCCGTGCGATGTCGGGAGACTGTCCGTGCAGGAAGTTGAGGTGGCGGAACGTCGCGGCGGCGAAATTCTCCTCTGGGACGGTGTAGCCGATCCTCTTCACGACCCGCCTCGCGATTCCCTCCACATCGACCTTCTTGAAGTCACGGCAGGTTATCTCGCCGACATTGACGACGATGTCCGGACCGACAGTGGTCTCGCACGCCACGTGCGCCTCCATGTCGCGGCGCAGGCATTCGTCGAGTATGGCATCGGAAATCTGGTCCGCCACCTTGTCGGGATGTCCTTCCGATACGGACTCCGACGTGAACACGTGGCGGTGCTTCTTCTGTTCTTCCTTCATTTTCATTCCCTGTAGACTTTTACATTCCGTCACACGCCGGACACCATGCCCGGACGTCACAGACTGAAATGAGGGTGTATATTATACCATATTTCCCGGCGTTCGAGTTTATGGTATAATATGCGGTCATGGAAAAGACTGACAGCGTTGGAGGGCGCAAGGCCCGTCCAAAGATCGACGGCGGTTCGGCGGAGTACGGCGAGGACGTGTTCTCGGAGCGTGCGATCCGTGCGTTTCTGCCGAAGGGCGTCGCGTCCAAGCTGCTTGCCACGATGCGCGAGGGCAAGCCGCTCGACCCGTCGATAGCGGACGCCGTGGCGGATGGCATGAAGGACTGGGCGGTCGGGAAGGGCGCGACGCACTTCACGCACTGGTTTCAGCCGCTCACGGGCGGGACTGCGGAGAAGCACGACGCCTTTCTCGAACCGTCCGGACCAGCCGAGGCGGTGCAGCGGTTCTCCGGGCGCAATCTCATCGGCGGCGAGACGGACGCGAGCTCGTTCCCGTCGGGAGGGCTGAGGTCCACCTTCGAGGCGCGCGGATACACGGCGTGGGATCCGACCAGCCCCGCGTTCATCAAGCGCCACGAGAACGGCGCGACGCTGTGCATCCCGACGGCGTTCTGTTCCTTCACCGGCGACACGCTCGACATGAAGACCCCGCTGCTGAGGTCCATACAGGCGGTGACGCGCGCGACGGAGCGCCTGATGCGGATGTTCGGCCAGCCTAAGGCGCACGTCGAGGTCACGCTCGGCGCGGAGCAGGAATACTTCCTCATAGACCGGCAGTTCTACCTGAAGCGTCCCGACCTCCTGCAGGCGGGGCGCACGGTGTTCGGCGCCGCGCCTGCGAAGCATCAGCAGCTCGAGGACCACTACTTCGGCGCGATAAGGCCGCGTGTCCTCAAGTTCATGACGGAGGTCGAGCGCAGGCTGTGGCAGCTCGGCATACCGGCGAAGACGCGCCACAACGAGGTCGCGCCGGCGCAGTTCGAACTTGCGCCTATGTTCGAGGAGCTGAACCTCGCGTGCGACCACAACATGATGGTGATGGAGGTCCTGCGCCAGGCGGCGGAGCGCAACGGGCTTGTGTGCCTTTTGCACGAGAAGCCTTTCGAGGGCGTGAACGGATCGGGCAAGCACTGCAACTGGTCCATATCGTACGGCGGGCGCAACCTGCTCACCCCAGGCGACAACCCGCGCGAGAACGCGATATTCCTGACCGTCCTCATGGCCGTCATCCGCGCGATCGAGATGCACGCGGACATCCTGCGCTGGGCCGTCGCAGGGGCGGGCAACGACCATCGCCTTGGCGCGAACGAGGCGCCGCCCGCGATCATATCGGTGTTCCTCGGCGACGAGCTCAACGCCGTCCTCGAGGCGATCGAGAAGGGACAGCGCGGCTCGGGATCGGGCGCGCGCGGCGGCAAGCTTCGCGTCGGCGTAGATACGCTTCCGGCGCTCCCGAGGGACACCACGGACCGCAACCGCACGTCGCCGTTCGCGTTCACCGGAAACAAGTTCGAGTTCCGTGCGCCCGGCTCGTCGCAGAACTGCTCGCAGAGCCAGATGGTGCTGAACACGATAGTCGCTGAGTCACTCGAGGCGATATGCGACAGGCTCGACACCATGAGGGGCGACTTCAACGACAAGCTTCAGGCGCTCCTCACGTACGAGGTCAAGGCCCACAAGCGTGTCATATTCTCCGGCGACGGATATTCCCCGGAATGGGAGAAAGAGGCGGCGAAGAGGGGCCTCCCGAACCTTCGCGACACGATGGCTGCCCTCGCCCCACTCAAGGAGAGGCGCAACATCGAGCTGTTCGAGCGGCAGGGGGTGCTGTCGAGGACCGAGATGCTTTCGCGCTGGGAGATCGGCATCGAGGACTACCGCCGTCGCATCCGCATCGAGGCGGAGATCGCCCTCGAGATCGCACGGTCCATGGTGCGTCCCGTCGTTGCGGACGAGTTCTCCAGGCTCGCGACGGCGCTTGGGCAGGCGAAGGCCGACGGACTCAAGGTCGGCATCAGGGGACTCACAGCGCTATCGTCGAAGCTCGGCGCGGGCCTCGACGACCTGCACGTTAAGTGCGACAGGCTCGAGCGCTCCATATTGCGCGGCGACCATGCGGCGCAGATCGGCGCGATGGGCGCGCTGCGCAAGACGGTGGACAGGCTCGAGGGCCTTGTCGACGACTCCCGTTGGCCGCTCCCGAAGTACCGCGAGATACTGTTCGTGTACTGAAGATTATGGTATAATGGACGGCACTTACGGAAGATGGCTACGGGGATATCAGAGTCTGTGATCGAGGAGATAAAGGCGAGGATCGACCTCGCCGACCTCATCGCGTCCTACGGCATCCAGGTGCGCAGCGCCGGGGCGTCGGCGAAGGCGTGCTGTCCGTTCCACCACGAGAAGACCCCGAGCTTCAACATAAACACGTCCAAGGGATTCTACCACTGCTTCGGGTGCGGGGAGTCCGGAGACGCTATAAAGTTCGTCCAGAAGCAGGAGGGCCTCACCTTCATTGAGGCCGTCAAGAAGCTCGCGGATCAGTGCGGCGTCAAGGTCGAGGAGACGAAGGATCCAGACGCGGGGCTCCGCGCGCGCCTCTACGCGCTAATGGCCGAGCTTGCCGCGTTCTACCACCGCTGCCTCCTGAAGGCGAAGGAGGCGGAGCTCGCGAGGGAATACCTGAAGGGCCGCGCCCTCGACGGCGAGGTCGCCGAGGACTGGTGCATCGGCTACGCTCCTAGCGGAATCGCGAACGTCCTCAAGTGGGCGGACAAGTACAAGTACACCGAGTCCGAGCTCGAGGCCGCAGGCGTCATCAAGGCCCCGAACCGTCTGGGCGACAGGGGCTACCACCGCTTCGGCGGCAGGCTCATGTTCACGGTGCGCGACAGGCAGGGGCGCGTCGTGGCGTTTTCTGGGCGCCAGCTCGTCGAGCAGAAGAACTCCGGCAAGTACGTCAACTCGCCCGAGACGCCGATCTTCAGGAAGTCCAACGTCCTCTTCGGGTTCGATCGTGCCGCGCGCGCGATAGGCAAGGACCCTCACGGCGAGGTGATCGTCTGCGAGGGGCAGATCGATTGCATACGCCTCCATGCGAGCGGGTTCGCAAATTCCGTCGCCGGACAGGGCACGGCGTTCACCGAGGAGCATGTGCGCATGCTCCGCCGGGTCGCGAGCCAGGCCGCGCTCGTCTACGACGACGACGCGGCGGGCCACAAGGCTACCGTGCGTTCCGCGTCGATGCTCCTCGCGGCGGAGATTCCGGTTCGCGTCGTGTCTCTTCCGGATGGGGACGATCCCGACTCGTTCCTTAGGACGAAGGGCGCGGACGCTTTCCGTGCGCTGCTCGCGAAGGGTGAGTCCATAGTGTCTTTCCAGTGCCGCATCGAACAGGCGAAGGAGCCTGACCCCAAGTCTATCGACGCCGTGGCGAGGGTGAGCAAGGCGGTCCTTGCGACGATCGCCGCGTGCCCGTCGCCCATACTGCGCGCAAGCATGTCGGGCGAGGCGGCGAAGCTCCTCGGCCTTCCGTCCGCCGCGCTCTCGGAGGAGCTCGACCGCATCGTGGCCGCAGCGGCGATAGCGGCGAAGCACCGCCGTCCCGCCGCGTCTGCGGCGGAAGTCGCGCCGGAGGAGCCGGAGCCAATGGACGATGAGGACGTTCCGCAGTACGAAGGGGATGCCGACACGCCGAAGGCAGAGGACGCCTCGGAAGCTACGCCGCCTCCGCCGCGCGAGATGGCCTTCATGCAGTTCCTTATGACGAACGAGCGCGACCGCACACTGGACGCGGCAATAGGGGAGTTCCTGCCGCAGAGCGTGTTTGCGCATTCGTTCACGTGGCGCTTCATAGAGGCTTGGCGCATGGAGGTCGCGAGCGGCGAGGACGCCTTTGCGGCGTTCGCGCAGGGTCTAGGCGGACGTGAGAGGGAATGGTTCGATTCGGTGGTGGCGGATGCTGGCAGGACGGATGCCAGCACGCTCGATTCGACCGACATACTGCGGGACTTCGTGAGATCCCTCTGGGAGGCGCGGCTTGTGCGTGCGCGAGGGGCGCTGCCGGCGACGGGGGACGCGGAGGCGGACATCGACAGGATGAGGCTCACGATGTGCATCAAGCGGCTTAGGCAGTCCAGGTGGACCGTCGTAAAGGACATGATACGCGATTTCATCAAGAAATAAAAGCAAAGGAGAAAAAGCAAATGGACCTGAAGGAAGCAACAAGCAGGATCGCCGCGCAGAAGGAACTCGTGGCGAAGATACGCGAAGAGGTTGGGAAGGTGATCGTCGGACAGGAGAAGCTGATCGACCGCCTCGTCCTCGCGCTGATAACGGACGGGCACATCCTGCTCGAGGGCGTGCCGGGTCTCGCGAAGACACTGTCGTGCAACACGCTCGCGAAGGCGCTCGGGCTGGAGTTCCGGCGCATATCGTTCACGCCGGACCTCCTCCCCGCCGATGTGGTGGGCACGCTCGTCTATTCGCCGAAGACCGGCGAGTTCTCGCCGAAGAAGGGGCCGGTGTTCACGAACCTGCTCCTCGCGGACGAGATCAACCGCGCCCCCGCTAAGGTGCAGTCCGCGCTGCTCGAGTCGATGCAGGAGCGGCAGGTGACGATCGGAGACGAGACGTACGCGCTTCCGAAGCCGTTCCTCGTCCTCGCGACGCAGAACCCGATCGAGCAGGAGGGCACCTACCCGCTCCCGGAGGCCCAGGTGGACCGATTCATGTTCAAGTGCCTCGTGGAGGTTCCGACGAAGGCCGACGAGCGGCGCATCATGCAGCGTTTCGCGGAGAACTCCGAGAAACCCGAGGCGCGGACGGTCTGTGCGCCCGGCGACATAGAGACGCTACGCGCGGCGCTCAACGACGTGTACTGCGACGAGAAGGTAGGCGACTACATACTCGAGATCGTGTTCAAGACGCGCGAGACGGGCGAGATGATCCAGAACGGGGCGAGCCCACGCGCTACGCTCGCGCTGAACCTCGCCGCGCGCGGCAACGCCCTCATGCACGGGCGTGCGTACGCGACGCCGCAGGACGTGAAGGAGGTCGTGCACGACGTCCTGCGCCATCGCATCCTGCTCACTTACGAGGCCGAGGCGGAGAACGTCACTTCCGACAAGATCATCGACAAGATACTGAACGAAGTCCCAGTTCCGTAGTAGTTTCCGTGTAGCCAACATCGTGCCCAATCCGAGCGAGTGACAATGAGCATAACATCCAACACTGCGGCGGTTGCCGGAGAAGAGCTGCCACTGAGGCCTGGGGATCGTTTCGGCGATTTCGCCATAGACAGGCTGCTCGGCAGGGGTGGTATGGGTGCGGTGTACCTTGCGCACTCCCCTGACGGATTGCAATTTGCCATAAAGATCATGTATCCCGGCAAGATGACGCACGACCTGCGCGTCCGTTTTGCCCGCGAGGCGGAGTTTGCCATGAACATCCGCCACGAGAACCTGATCTCGGTGTACGATGTAGGCGAGGATCCCGACACTGGGCTTTGCTACATAATAATGGACTATGTAGGCGGCGGAACTTTGTCGGGACTCTTGAAGGAGCGAGGGAGGCTGCCGGTGGGCGAGGCCGTAGATATCGCCGCGCACGTCGCGCGAGCCCTCGCCGTGGCACACGGGCGCGGACTCGTCCACCGCGACGTGAAGCCGGACAACATAATGTTCATGTCCGACGGCGTACCTAAGCTTGCGGATCTCGGGGTCGCAAAGTTCGACGACGACCGTGCCACCATGGTGACCAGGACGAACATGGTCATCGGTACGCCCGCGTACATGTCGCCCGAGCAGCTTATAGACTCGCACAACATCGACTTGCGTTCGGACATCTACTCGCTCGGCATTGTGCTCTACGAGATGCTTTCCGGACAGCGGCCCAACAGCGGCAGCACGGCGGTGGAACTTCTTGCGAAGGCGATAAAGGGCGATCCGATTCCGGACGTGAGGACGGTGTGTGAAGACGTCCCGGCACCGGTCGCGTATGCATTGTCCGTCATCTGCGCGCCGACGGCCGATGGTCGCCCTGCCACGGCGATAGAGGCGGCGGATCTCCTTGAACGGGCTGCGGCTGGTACGCTTGAAGTGCCGAAGTCCGCGTTCGCGGCCTCTGCCTCCAATGAGGGGCGACAAGCGCAGAGTCAAGATCGAGGGCGGAAATTTGCATTCTTTGCACTTGTTGCCGCAGGATTTCTCACAGTTATCTCTGCTGTGGTTGTTGGATGGGCGCTTAACAAGAATGCCCCGAAGACGGTCCAGGGGACAGTCCCCGAGCTGGGGACAGACCCCATTTCTGATGGGGACAGTCCCCATGAAATTGGGGGACAGACCCCCGTGGATATGGGGACAGACCCCACGGAGGGGACAGTCCCTGAGACGGGGACAGTCCCTACGGCTGGGGTGGGGACAGACCCCGTTGTGGAGACGCGGCAGGTTCCTCGTTCGCCGGAAGGTGAACAGTGTGCAAAGGTCGGATCGTATGCATGGTACTACACGGTCGAGAACGGCGAGGCGGTGATCGGCAGGACGGGATATGACGGCAGGCGTGCCGCAGTGGAGCCTTCGCCGGACTCTAGGCTAGTGGTTCCTGCAACGCTTGACGGGTTCAAGGTGGCGAAGATAGGCGCGAACGCCTTCTATGGATGCGAGAGGCTTGAATCGGTTGACATATCCACCGGAGTGCGCGAGATCCGCGCCTGGAGTTTCCAGAACTGCGAGAAACTAAAGAACGTGGGCATCCCGTCGTCTTTGGAGAGCATCGAGGATTCTGCTTTCGTGAACTGTCCGTCCCTTGCGACGCTCGACATTGGGAAGTGCCGGAGGATGACCGGCGGGGCGTTCGTGAAGTGTCCCGGCCTTGCGGCGGTATCCGTGTCCGAAGACAACCCCGTGTTTGCATCGGCCTTCGGCGGCGCGCTGTACACGAAGGACTTTCAGACGCTTGTGTTCTATCCGCGCACGGCAAAGGAGACGGTCCGCCTGTCGCGGACGCCCGAAGAGATTGGCGACCACGCCTTCGAGACGTGCGACGCCGTCGCCGCAATCGTATTGCCCGGGAGTGTGAAGAAGATAGGCATCGGTGCGTTCTCGATGTGCTCCAACCTCTCATCTGTTGACTTCGGCGGAGGCGTCGTCGAGGTGGGGGATTCCGCATTCTCCGCATGTGAGCGACTCGTGGAAGTCGAATTCCCGGCGAGCCTCAGGAAGTTGGGCGGAGCGCTGTTCGCCGGATGCCGGTCGCTGACTAAGGTGACGTTTCTCGGCAACGCGCCGGAGACCTCCGGATCGTCAAATGGCGGAATCCTGCGGAACTCGCCAGAAGAACTGGTCGTCTCCGTGGCGTACGGCACGCGGGGATGGAAGACCCCTGGTTCGCCCGAGCTTCCCGACACGTGGCCTATAGGTGCGCTTGCGGACTCGCGTCCAATCAGGTTCATGGACGATGCGCGCGGGACGTCGCAAGAGTCTGGCGCATCGTCCAGGCACTTCTCCGTCACCGACCTCCAGAGGGCGTTCCGTGCTAAGGGCGGCGGGCGGATGTTCATCGAGGTGGGGCACGGGCTTTCCACCGGCGAGTTCGAGAATCCCAGGTTCTCGATGGCGCGGTTCTACTCGCTCATGGCGAAGGTAGACGTCGTGTCAGTCGTGCTCGGCCGTACGAAGGACGGGGTTCTGTATTCCGTATGCGACGGGGACCTGCGGGACGTCTCGAATGGCAGCGGGAATGCCTCTCGCTACACTTCCGGAGAGTTTGAGATGTTTAGGGTGAGGCGTCGCGGCATGCCCAGCGTCGAGCCGTTCGCGCGGGTGGAGGACATGCTGCGGCGTGGGAAGGGCTACGTTATGCTGCGCGTCAGCTACGACTGGCGCACGAGGGAGGCGGTGGAGGTGGCGAAGTCCCTGACGCGGCTAATGGAGAGCCTTGATGCATGGGAGTCCGTCATCCTCGATCTCGGCGACATGGACGTGGCGCGTGCGCGTGACTCCCTCTTTAGCGGCGGTGCGTGGGACAGGATTCGCACAGGTGAGCTGCAGGTCATAGTTTCCCAGAATGTCGCGAAGGAGTGGGCGGGACCGGTTCCGGAGTGCATTGTGGCGGCGCGTAGCCGTGACCGCAGGCAGTCTGGCCTGGGCTTCGAGGGCGTAGGCATCGCGGGACTCCGCATCGCTGCGGACGCCGGCGGCGGTCCGATCAGGGCGAGGTGGACCGACGACAAGGAGGGTTGGAGCAGGGCAATGAGGGACGGCGTACGCATGTTCCGTACCGCGCGTCCGCTCGCGTTGGGGGCGTTTATCTCCAATGGTGCTGAGAGAAAACTCTATTCTTCGCCTTGATTGTTCGCCGCAAGTTTTGATATACTATGATTCCATGCTGCGCAAGGCGCAGTCAAACCAAGGAGGACAGTTAATGGGCGAGAACGCCAACGAAGGTGAATTCGGATGGGGTCATAGGCTCCGGGACGGCGAGCGGTTCCGGGGATACGTGGTCGAGCGGTCGATCGGCAAGGGTGGACTCGGGTCCGTGTACCTTGTCCGGCACGAGGTGCTCGACACCCCGTTCGCCCTCAAGGTGCTCGATCCCGAGGTCGCCGAGGAGAAGCCCGAGTACGTCAAGCGTTTCGTGAGGGAGGCGAAGATCGCGTCCAAGATACGTCATCCCAACCTCGTCGCCGTCCACGATGCCGGGTTCGACCAGGAGCGCGGCGTATACTACCTCGTCATGGACTACGTTCAGGGCAGTACGCTCCGCCAGGCGATCGCGCTCGGCGGCAAGATGCCGGAGAAGGAGGCCGTGCGCATAATCTCGTGCGTCGCGAGCGCGCTTGCCGCCGCGCAGAGGTTCGGCGTTGTCCACAGGGACATCAAGCCGGAAAACATCATGCTCACGCGCGACGGCGAGGTCAAGCTAATCGACCTTGGCGTGGCGAAGGTCTCGGGGGACATCGATTCGCTGAAGACCATGGCCAACACAGTGTTCGGGACCCCTGCGTACATGTCGCCGGAGCAGGCCACGGACTCCAGCAAAATCGACGCGAGGTCGGACATCTACTCGCTCGGCATCGTGTTCTTCGAGATGCTTTGCGGACGCAGCCCCTATGGTGGGAAGACGTCGGAGACGATAGTCCACGACTTGCTTGCGCCGACTCCCATACCGGACATCCGCACGATCAACCCTGAGGTGTCGATGAAGGTGTCGGCCTTGCTGATGCTGATGTGCGAGAAGAACGTCGACAAGCGCATCAAGTCGTCAGCGGACCTCATAGAGGCGTTCAGGCGGCTTGGATACGACGCGCCGACCGCAGCCGGGCACGAGTATGCCGACGCCCCCAGCGAGGGCGGGGATTCATTCTCCTACCAGGTTGACGGGAACGCCGCGAGCAACAACACCCTCACGTTCGAGACGCAGGACGAGGAGGTCCGGGTGTTCGTGACGAAACTTAGGCGCAAGAAGCGCAACAGGCAGCTTGCGAAGTGCATCGTCGCCGGCATTGCGCTTGTCGGTGCGCTCGGTCTGCTTGCTTACCTGCTCCTCGCGAGGTGAAAGGGGGATCGCGATGCGAAACATTCCGTTCGACAGGGCTTGGATAGAGAGGACCGCCGACAGGTGGCCGACGCCGTTCCACGTTTACGACGCGCGGGCGATCCGCGAGAACGCTCGTCGCCTAAGGGAAGCCTTCTCGTGGAATGAGGGCTTCCGCGAGTACTTTGCCGTGAAGGCGACGCCTAATCCGCACATCATGCGGCTCTTGAAGGAGTTCGGCTTCGGCAGCGACTGCTCTTCAATGGCGGAGCTCGTCCTTGCCGAGAAGGTCGGTAACGTAGGCGAGTCGATCATGTTCACGTCCAACGACACGCCGGCGGAGGAATTCCGCAAGGCGTGGGAACTTGGCGCGATAGTCAACCTTGACGACATCACGCACTGGGACAGGCTCATGGAGGCCGTCGGCGGCGCGCACGTCTCCGGTCTCGGCGACCGCGTCATGTGCTGCCGCTACAATCCGGGTCCTCTGAAGGGCGGCAACGCGATCATCGGCAAGCCGGAGGAGGCGAAGTACGGCATGACGCGCGAGCAGATTGTCGAGTGCTATGCGAAGATGAAGGCGGCGGGCGTGCGTCGGTTCGGGCTGCACACGATGGTCGCGTCCAATGAGCTTGATCCCGCGTACATCGTCGATACGGCGCGGATGCTCTTCGACCTCGCGTACGAGATACACGGACGCGTCGGAATCGACTTCGAGTTCGTGAACATCGGCGGCGGAATCGGCATCCCGTACCGTCCAGACCAGAAGGCGATGGACCTCAGCGTCGTCGGCGACGGGATACGGCGTGCGTACGATGAGCTCGTCGCCGGGCGCGGCATGGGGCCTATCGCGCTGTACATGGAGTGTGGGCGCTGCATCACTGGTCCGTATGGGTACCTCGTGTCCCGCGTCCGTCACATCAAGGACACGTACCGCCTCTACGCCGGACTCGACGCGTGCATGTCGAACCTCATGCGTCCCGCGCTCTACGGCGCGTACCACGAGATCGTGGTGCCGGGCAAGGAGGATTCTGCCGATCGCAGGGTCTATGACGTGACAGGCTCGCTCTGCGAGAACAACGACAAGTTCGCGATCCAGCGCGAGCTTCCGGCGCTCGAGCGCGGTGACTACGTCGTGATATGCGACGCAGGCGCGCACGGGCACGCGATGGGCTTCCAGTACAACGGCAAGCTCAGGAGCGCGGAGCTGTTGCTGGAGGAGGACGGCTCCGTGCGCGAGATCCGCCGCGCGGAGACGATCGGCGACTACTTCGCAACCCTCGACTTCGGCAGCCTTGGATAGTGTTGCGATATTGGCGTTCTGTGGAACCGCGACATTGATGCCAGGTGCCATGGCCTTATGAGCACAGATGCGAGATTCGGCGTGGGGCGCGTGACGCGCTTCTACGTGCCGCTGCTGCTGCAGGCGTTTTCGCAGTCGCTTTCGTATCCGCTCGTTGCGGGGATCGTGACTCTCGGCGAATACGGCGTTGATGCGCTCACAGCGTTCAGCCAGGGGCTGATGATCATGTTCATGATCGGTGCCCTGGGCGGCGGACTCGTCACGACCGGGCTTGTGTTCGCGAAGACCTGGGCTGGCTATGTCGCATTCAGGCGGCTCAATGCGTTCATGATGGCCGCGCTCCTTGCCGTCCAGTGCGTGCCTGCGCTGCCGCCGTTCTCGGGCTGGATATTCTCCGGACTCTTCGCCTTGCCGCCCGAACTTGCCTCGATAGCGTCCCGCACGCTTCTCATCGGCGTCCTGATGAACGCGTTCTTCTTCCTGAGGAATGTCCCCATGGTCGTCCTCTTCAACAACCTTGAGAGCGGCAAGGCCAACAACGCGACAATCGTGCGCGTCGCGGCGACGCTTGCCCTCGCGGTGGCGTTTCCGCGCTTCGGGCTGGTCGGCCCGTGGTGGGGAAGCTTCGCGCTGACCTTCGGAGTAGGCATCGAGCTCGCGGTCACATGGCTCTACGCGCGCCCATACGTCGCGAAGCTGCCGAACAGGCCGACGCCAGGGGATGACCTGCGGAACCTTCCGAGCGTCCCGGGACTGACGCTGGAGCAGTTCCGCTTCACGCTCCCGCTCTCGCTCGGCGGATTCCTCCTCATGCTTTCGCCCGTGTTCATCGCGGCGTTCGTGGGCCGTACCGCAGACGCGCACGACATGCTGGCGATCCACTACGTGACGCTGGGCGTCGCCAACCCCGTCGCGTTCGCGGCGCTTCGGTTCCAGGCAGTGGCGATAAAGTTCCCTCCCGAGTTCCCCGGCGACAGGCGGCTCCTCGTTTACGCGGTCGTCGCAGGGTTCCTCCTCGGGCTCGTCCCGCTTGCGTTCTCGTCCCCGTGGCTCGGCGGATGGTACTTCGGCGCATACCAGAACGTTCCGCCGCGCATCCTCGGCACGGCGCGCCTCGCGGTCGGCATATACTCGCTAATCGCCGTCATCCAGGCGGTGCGCGGACGCGTCGAGGGCCTCGCGGCGCTCGCGAAGCGTCCGAAGGCCGTGATGGCAGGGCAGATCGCGTACACGGTCTCGCTGCTCGCAGTCTGCGCGGTGCTGCTGCCGTTGGGCGCGCGCGGATGGGCTATGGCCGTTACGGCGATATTTGTCGCGCCGATATGCGCTGCGGCGACGATGTACGCCTTTATTGCGGCAAAAAAATAATTAAGATTCCCACTTGCGTATTTCGCCGCATTTTGGTATAATTTCCCCCACTTTCGCCGCAGAGGGTAGCGACGGGTGTCGCGAGAGCATGCGGTAGACAGACAGAAAAGGCAAGGAATGGATCAGATAAGGATCAAGGCGGAGCCTCGTACCGAGCAGGGAACGGGCGCTGTCCGCCGTTTGCGCAAGACCGGGATGATCCCCGGCAGCGTGATGAAGATGAGGAAGGGCGGCACGGAGCTGATCAAGCTTCCGGCGCACGACTTCATGATGGCGATGCGCGGCCACGCGAGCAAGCAGCTCCTGGTCACGCTGGACATGGACGGCAAGGACGTCCCCGCGCTTATGCGCGAGATGCAGAACGACGTGCTCGCGGGAACGCCGATACACGTCGACTTCAGCGAGGTGTCGCTGACCGAGAAGGTTCGCGTCACCGTTCCGCTGTACCTCACGGGCGAGCCGGTCGGCGTTAAGATCGGCGGCGGCGTCCTTGAGCAGACCCTCCGCTCGGTCGATGTGGACTGCCTCCCGACCGACATCGCAGAGAAGTTCGAGGTGGACGTCTCGGGGCTCGGCCTCGACCAGACGCTGTTCGTCCGCGACCTGAACTTCGGCGAGAAGCAGACGATAGTGACGCGCGGCGAGGTGCCGGTGGCCGTCATCAAGGCCCCTGACGACGTGCCCGGCGCGGGTGCGGCTGCCGCAGCCGCTGCCGCCACGCCCGAGGTCATCAAGAAGGGCAAGGAAGAGGCGGCCGCCCCGGTCGGCAAGAAGGAGGAGAAGAAGTAATGAAGAAGTACGATGCTCTCTACATCTTCGTCGGCATCGCCAAGGAGGAGGCCCTCGAGGCGAACCTCGACAAGGCGCTCGCGGAGGTGACCCGTCTTGGCGGAAACGTCATCGAGACCGTTTCGCTCGGCAAGCGCGCGTTCTCGCGTCCGATGAAGAAGCGCGAAAGCGGCGTTTACGTGAAGGTCAGGTTCGAGCTCGACCCCTCGAAGGTCGCGGAGCTCAGGGCCCGCTACCGCCTCGTCGAGGAGGTGTTCCGCGTGCAGATTCTCGCCGTGGACGCCCGCCGCGAGGCAAAGATCGCGTCCGAGCGCGCGTCGCGCGCCGAGCGCCAGGCCAAGAGGGAGGCCGCCCTCGCCGCGGCAGCCTCGACCATTGACGCAGAGGCGATCGAGGAGTAAAGGAACGGAGGTATGAAGATGCCATCCTTCAACAAGGTGATTATGATGGGCAACCTCACGCGCGACCCCGATGTCCGGGCAACCGGCACGAGCGGCATGAAGGTGGCCCGCCTCGGCATCGCCATCAACGAGCGCCGCAGGGACCGCAATGGGCAGATGGTGGACTTTCCCGTGTTCGTCGACGTCGATGCGTGGGACAAGCTTGCCGAGCTGTGCGGGCAGTTCCTCGCCAAGGGCAGTCCGGTGCTCGTCGAGGGCCGGTTGCAGATGGACACCTGGGAGAAGGAAGGGGTCCGGCACCAGAAACTCAAGGTCAGGGCTCTCTCGATCAAGTTCCTCGCCCCGCGCGGGGAGACGAGGCCGTTGCCTCCGCTCTCCCAGCGCCAGCCGCAGGATTCGCAGGATCAGATCCCCACGCTGCCGAGCTCGGCCGTGACCGTGAACGTCAGCCCGAACCCTCTGGAGTCCGAGTCGGACGACATCCCGTTCTAATCAGGAAATACCAATTAAGGAAAAAACGAAATGGCTTTCAAGAAATCCAACAGTTCGGCCGGCGAGGAATTCGCCGCCCGCAAGCGCCCGGCGCTCGGCCACGACGACCAGATCGACGTGAACGACATCGAGACGCTCAAGTACTACATCACGGATTACGGCAAGATCCTGCCGGCGCGCATCACGGGGGTCACCTCCGCGCAGCAGCGCCAGATCCGCAAGGGCGTCAAGCGCGCCCGCAACATGGGTCTCATGGCCTAATGCGGAAGGAGCTGCGAAAATGCAAATCGAAGTGATGCTGATGGACAACGTGAAGAAGCTCGGCAAGGCCGGCGAGATCGTCAAGGTCGCCCCGGGCTACTTCCGC
>JAEEGL013790656.1_pt1 | contig 16784 bp, 7 predicted proteins | sample 9134231 | NCBI WGS metagenome assembly JAEEGL01 (sample SAMN16246548, study PRJNA631951) | gut metagenome | biome: gut microbiome; feature: rumen; material: fiber-attached | host: Bos | place: Iran: Karaj | collected 2018-10
AAAGTCAGGAATAGTCGCAATATCGTCCTTAACGTCATAAACTACCTCTTCTCCACCGTCGAATACGGCTCTAAGCCGATAATCAGGCATTGCATTGAGTTGCTTGATTCGAGGGATCATGTGAGCACCTCCTATAGTGGCGGCAACTTCTCGATAATCTGCGAGTCCCACATCTTTTGAAGCTCCTGCCAATACTTTTCCAGCCATTCTTCTACCAGTTCCTGTGCTTTAGCGGGCAGATCTCCATCAGTCATCTTTCTTGACAGAAGATCAAATACTCCGACATGTTCACCGTAAAGTGCATGAATATGTGACGGTTCATGCTCTTTCGGTTTGAAAAACATCTTGATTACAATCCCATAAAACCTTGATATCTCGGGCATAAATCATTATCCTCCGTTATTATCGTAATAATCGGAAAATAATATATCACACTGCAGATTTATGATATCAAAGTTGCCGCGAATTGTAAATACTATTCAAAATATTTACACAATTATAAAACAGTTCTTTTTACCACCATACGCACAGGGGCCGAAGCCTCTGTGCGTATTTGTTTAGATTATATTCTGTTACTGCTTAATCCAGTGTGAACATACCTCTTCGCATGAATACTACGCCTCTGGTGCCGACAAGCGGCTTGTTCTTGTCCGGATTACGTCCATAACGCATTACAACCTGAATCTCTACTTCGAAACTGTTCTTTTTGTCCAGTCCGAAATCACCGGTAGCAATACTCAACGTTGCTGTAGGATTGTCCCCAACCTGATACGAATACGAAATCGTCTCGGTTCCGGTCTTGCCCTTAGAGGTCCAGATCAGGTTCTTATAATAGCTTTCTGAAATAGGTATATCTACATAATACTCATATGTCGAGAATACCATACCTCTTCCGGCGGATACCGGAATACCCGTTTTTTTGTTGATAGTGGTTGCCTTCTGCGTTACACCATCCGGAACACTGTAGGTAAACGCCGACTCAACCGTCTTCATCGTCTTGATCTCTTTATCCGGCTGTCCCACTTCCGTGTTGATCCAATAAGTCTTTAACTCCATAGGATAATCGTAAAGCGTAACCCGAACATTGCCCACCTGTATGCAAGGATAGTAATGAACCGTCATCTGCTTGTTAAGAACAATACTGTCATTACGAAGCGTATACTTTACTCTCTTTGCATAGTATGAAACCGGTGTATCTGAACCAGCCGGAATAATATTGCCAGATGCATCATAAGGAACAACATCGGTCCTGTCGCCAATCGGATTTGGATCATCCTTAAGAGTTGCATCATAATCAACATACAGATAATCCTTGTTGTTCTCGGATGACTTATCGCTGTTAAGGATAACGGGCCTTGAAGCATCAACTCCTGAACGGTAAGCAGCTATCATAGTATTTACAAAGAGTTTGTACTCATCCTCTTCGAGTGTACCGAAGTTAAATCCAACACCGGTGTAAGTAATGTTCCCCTTTGAGTAAATATAATAGTTGTTTGTACCGTCATTGATCGTACTTCCACTGACATCACCGTCAGTTACGCCCTGCTTGTACAATGAGAACCATACCACGATATCATCATCTTCCATGTTCAACTGCATATATTGAGCACGCGTCAATGCAGTGTCGATAATGGTGGTTTTCCCATCTCCAGCCAACTTTCCTATAGAATAAGGATAGGAAACTATCTGGCCTTCATTTGTTTTAGTCGCCTCATAAACAGGAGTAAATGCACCGGTTTTTAATGCATTCTTAGACAAGCCTTGAACTAAAACACGCTGATCGTCAGAGGTTTCATGCTTAAACTCCTTTGCACTTGCCGTACTATAGACAGGATCTCCCCACCAATCGTATCCACTTACATAGGTGTAATTGAAGTTCTGAGTTCCTGTAATTCTTTCCTTATAGATATTAGCCAGATGAGAAATATCAGTTAAATCCATATTATCCCCGGTTATAAAAGGAATATCATATTTTAACTTATATCCACTTGCATTACCTATCTTTATTCCATTTAATGTTGTCTGCAAATTATCCTGAGATACACCCAAATCATCAGCTACTTGTTTCCTGATAGATTTTACAGAAGAACCGCTAAGGGAGTCTCCATTTACCTCGTTCTTAATTTTAGCAGAATCATTAAAGAACCCATAATTAACTTGCGCTCCAAAACGATCTTGTCCAAGCATATTTCGGAAAGTCTGTGTTAAATAATAGCCCGAATAGGAAGATGAAAGACGGCTTCCTTTATGCTCGGTTACGGAGTTATGATAGTACTCGTGGTTATAGGCTAAATCAAAGGTGTATCTATTACTCATGAATTCATCTTTGATTGTGTCGTTCGTAAAGAGTACCGTTTTTCCGCATTCAATAAAATCCTGAATAAGTTCACGGCTGGCCGGATCTGTAATATCGTTATATCCGAAACCAAACCCGATAACCAACATACCTATATCAGACCAGGTTACCGTTGTTGCAACAGGATTACCGCCAACCTTTTTAAACCTGTAAGTTGATCCTGATGGTTCAACTTCATAGCATATGCCCACATCAGCCTTCTCTCCAGCTGCAATCTGAGCTAATTCCTCAGTATTAATCCTGTAAAAATGAATTTCAAATTCATCGAGATCCTTTGTATACTTTCGGAACTCTGACCAGTTTGTATACATATAAGCGTCATCCGGCTGCCCAGCTGGAACAGACAGTGCACTAGCGTCAATTTCTGGATCTGTAGGTAGATAGATACTTGTAGTACCTCTTTTACCCGTCATTTCTTTATCATCGTCACCAGTATGTCCTTTACTCTTGTATGTGAATCTGAAAGTCTCATCCGAAGCAGTAGATGTAATCTGGAGAATATTAATTTTAGTTCTAGTAGCAACCTTGATCGCACTAAGTCCTGTAACATCGTCACGTATCTTAGTCTCTACACCGTCCTTTAAAGAGACAATCTGCAGTTTCCAAGCTATAACTCCAGTCTGATCTGCTGGCAAAGTGCGTGACACTTTGTATGTTCGTCCTGCCACCAGTGAGGTAGTATCTGCATTGAATGAGCGATTCTCTTTTGTATCATAAACTGTAATTGTATCGATTCTTTCAGTTTCGGTATTATACTTTCCATCACCATTAGTATCGATAAACAGCTTAAGATTATACTTTCCGCCTGCTTTTACCTCATTAATCTTTATATCAAACTTAAGATCTCTATTATTTGAGTTACCTGCTCCACCATTGATATATATTAATTTATCAACCTCTGCTGGATCCGTTATTCCATCAAAAATACTTAAGGTTCGATCACGATACTCTACAGGTTTATTCTCCACTACAAGCGTGAAAGTCTTATTCGTTAAAGCATCAAGGAACTGTGCTGTTCCAATCGCATCCGTAGTGTTTTCTCTAAACCAGTTGTAATGCTCTCGATTAGGACTCTCCGTTACCAGTTCATTCAGCAGCTTATATATCCATGAAGATGTATCTATCAAGCCAGTATTAACAGCTCCTCCAGCAGTAAAGAAACCATCGTCAAAGATAATAGGATACTTTGCCTTAAGGAATTCAGCTACTGCCTTATACTTCGCGAAAGTAAAATCATTACCGCTATATGCTGCCTTCGTAGTGACGTCGTCATTGCTTCCTATTGCATCCTGATAATAATATCGATACTTAGAATAATCACTGCGATCCCTCTCACCATACGTATAAAAGTCATTATGTTTGATATACACATAGTTATTATCTCTCTTATACTGGTACTGTCGGTCAACGCTAGAAGTAACTATTGTTACAGGAGCAGCTTCGTATTCTGTCTTCGTTGAGTCATAGGACCCCTCTCGTATATAAGTTGTTTCATCAATCTTTATACTGCCGGGCAAACAATCCCGTGGAGCTTTGTTTGCCGCACATGCGCCATCAATATATGATCTGAGTAGCAATACATTATTATCATATATATTAAATGTTATAGGACTTATGTTCTCTTTAGGCTCTACCGTCCCATCGTCATTAACCTTTAACGAATTGAATGTACCAATAGCATACTGCGATGTATTACCAATCAGGCCTGTATGGTAGTACGTATATTGCGTGGTCGCTGAAATAGTAGTCGGCTTAGGTGCATAGTAAGGAACCCTGAGATATGTATAAACCGGGGCATGATATACAAGTCCAAACCAAGTATAGTAGCTCTCTTGTGTACATTTTCTGATATACAAATAGTTTGCATTGTACTTATATGAATATGTATCAAGTGTATTATCTACTATCTTGATATTAGTAGTACCTGATGACGGCCAATACATTCCTGTATTTGTTCCCTGATCAAAAGGAGTGACCCCATTATTCCTCGTATACGTCTTTCCTCCTGTAGTATATGATGTAGGAAGAAGCGTATAAGGATTAGCCTTATTATTACTGTTGCTGCTGCCATTAATTTTATTCTTCAGTTCCGTCAGCAACGCGCCGGAAATATTGCCCTCGAAAGCAGGCAAGTCTTCGGTATATGAGTAAACAGTAGTAGGTTCTATTTTTGCAAGACTGCTGTTATCGGGATTTCCCGACAAATCATACCTGGTCTTATCAGTTCCCATATAGATAACATCATATGCACTGTTAAGATCTTCGATATTGCACTGGAACTCTAGCGAGCTCATGGCATTTCCGGTTATAGTTCCGGATACGTTAGGAACATAGTGACTGATATACCAGAACCAATATTCATCAGGATGACCGCCGGTACCGGGCTGAATCTCCAATACACGAAGATCACGATCAAAGTTATCATACATCGTAGTTCCGTGAATCATATAGTAAAAGATATCGCCGGTCGAGTATTTATCTCCGTCCTTAGGATCGCTCAACATGGTATTTAACGATGATGAGCTTGCACTATCCATTGCTATTTTTTCATTATATCCGCTTATCAGATTTACGCTGTTGGATGTTCCGTCTTTGCGGTTATTATAAATGAACATACGGTTCTGAACACTACTGGTGCCATCAATAGGGTCCATAAAGATATTCTTCTTAAAGCTGAGCAGAGAAAGCGTATTATCTCTTTTTGCCTCTGACCAGTCGCTGGCGCTGATAACATTATAAGGAACCAATGTGAACTGATTCCAGAAAACATCTCCATTATCATCAGACGTGAAGGAAAACTCATCATCATCGGTTGTTGTAATTCTGCCTGTCGTTCTGCCCTCGTAAGTAGTCTGTATTACTTTCTTCGGAAAACGCTCGGTATAAACACCATGAATCTCATCATATGTCTTAGTAAAGAACGCATTGTAAATAGTCACAGGGCTGGATACTTGCGTCATAAGGTATAACTTATAAACGTTTGCGCTACAGCTCGGCTCGTCTGAAATTGATATATCATCACCATTCTTGTCTTCTACCGTAAAAGAAACTTCTTTTGCTATTTTAGTGTCAGGTGAATAAAAACAGTTATAGAAAATGTTGTAGTCAAAAAGCACAGGGCATGTTTCTACGTCGATATTCTTTTTCTTTGTATCATCATATTCCAGACCGGTTATCCTCGAGAAAATGGCCATAGTTGCTGCCCATCCAAGATCATTATCCGAGAAGCTGGTTATTTTCTCCCCTTCAACTTCTTTCGCTGTAAGTGAACTATATTTCTTATACTTTTCCCACAGCTCACTCATCAGCGGATCGCAGGTTTCGTTCAGTACGATCAGATCTGCGCGCTTAATAAGCTTGAAGGCCTCTGAGCCGGTGTCATTGAGGTCGTCAGGCGTTACCGTTACTACTTTAACTTTATAATCTCCCAGCTTTGCTTCTACGTTGCCTGTCAGAACAGGCTCAAGATCACTGAGATTAGGAATCTCTGTGCCATACTCTATATCGGTCATTACATAAGCTCTAGCTGCATTAAGGATAATGCCACTGCCACTGAGCGTAGGTGTAGCAACAGCTGTAGAGGGCTTATTCAGATCAAATGTTACGTTATATCTGGGCGTTGAATTGCTGTCAATCCATCTCGCATAGAGTACAAATGTGTCCCTGCCACTCTCCAGAGGATAGAGCGTCATAAGCTTATTTATGCTTGCAGTATCAAAAGTAAACTGGTTTCTGCATGTAGCCTCCATATACCATCCTGCAAAGGTATAACCGGACGCATAAGGAGTGTAATCACCGATTTCAACCGATACGCCCTTATACTCAACTCCATCTTCTGTATAATAACGTTTACCATTAACAGCAACCGCTGTTACAGTCTTTTCACCATATGCCGGTGCATCATCTCCGGCACCACTCTTTATCACTACACCCGTAGGGAGCGTAACAGTATTAAGATTAAACCTGTAATTATAAACTGCAGGAGTGGCCGAGATAGGTGTCCAATGAGCATACAGTGTCAGATTGTCTGTGGATACAGTCTCCCCGCCTTCGTTGGTAGTTGTATCCATAATTGAAGCATTCAGCCTTGTCGATGTGAAGTTGAACTTTGATCCACTATTATCTGGCTTTGTGTACCAACCATCGAAGATATAGTTTTTCCGAACCGGAATACTAGCAGGCTCAGTTATAAGCGCATCATGACTAAACCCTGTGATCCTGTGATTGATCGTATCACCGGGCATGTTTTCAGCGACATCATCTGTACTGTCATTTGCAACATATGTTACAGAGTAACCCTGCCAATTCTTTGTTGTATCATCAGGATATCTCTGTATCCACTTAGCGTAGATACGTGTATCGCTCTTTATCTTTGTACCGTTGCTGAACAATTCGTTACCATACTGATCAGTATACCAGCCGGCAAACTTATATTGGTCGACGTCCTCATCCTTCGTGTAATCATTGTCCTTATAAGCCAGACCTATCGACTTTTTCTTAAACAGTTCATTGCTGGTAAACGAAGAATAGTAAGCGCTGCTGTATGTGCGCGGTTTTGCTTCGTATGTTGACCAGTCCTCAACATAATAGAATTTCAGGATCCGAGGTATCTCTTCACCGCTGCCTTCAGTAAACTTAGACAGAACAGGTTCAGCGTTATAATTCATGTATTCAGGAAGAGTATGCTCGTTTATGAATTCCTCAGTTAAACTATCTACCTTGCGGGCATACTTCTCCCCTACCCATTTATATCTTGCAACCAGATCATACTTCTCATCATTATCAATCTGGGTCTTTACAGTATTGTAATTACGGAGTCTGTATTCGTAGGTTACCGCATCGGAGTAAACAGGTATAATGTAATACTTGTCATAGTCCTTTTCAGCAATAACCGTACGATTTCCGCCTTCTGTCTTCTCTTCGATAATGTCGATACCAGCTATTCCAAGTTCGGTCTTATCATACTCACCAAGTTTTACTGTCTCGTGAGTGCCAAATGTACGCTGATAAGAGCCTACTTCCTGAGGCGCATGTGTATCGGCAGCAACTTCTACATATCTACCGTTTGTATCCGGCTTCCAGATAAAATCTTTTGGCTCAACGATCTTAGTATTTGCCAGATCCTCATAATATGACAAGTAAGCTGTCTGCGAAGTAATGGTGCCCGTTTTATTCTTATCGACAACGTACTTTCCGTTCCCGTTCTTGTCATAAGTGAATACTACACATGCATCACCTGTACTACTTCCACTGAAAACATAGTCACAGGTATAATACTTTTGCGTGGAGTATCTCTTCACATAGTACTTGTGGAGTTGGTACAGATAGTTTTGATACTTAATCTCATAATAGAATGGTCCCGTTGTTACTTTTTCGAAAAACAAGTTCTGATAGTATACAGTTGCCCTTACTTTTCGCATATAGTACTCACCATTCTCACTATACACAAGATAAAGGTTCGTTGCATCCTCGTACCTTGATAATTCATCATATTGAGCTCTTGTTATTCCTTTGACATAAGAGCTGTAATAATTTGAATTACCAACACCTTCAAACTTTATTTTCGACATGTTCGAACTCTTTAATAAAGCGATTAAGCTATCCGCTTCACCAACTTCATCAAAAGTTTCTGTTTTAATACTTCTCTCATCATTTCTGAGTTTATTATAATCTGATTGAGATATAATTGTTCCATACTGAGTAGAATAATAATTCCTGTTTGAGCCCCTATTTCTCCACTGCTGAAGTGTCCTGGGCTCATCATTGGTTACCGCATCCACCTTTCTTACATAATCAGCTCCTTTATTAGCCAATCGCTGATCGTAAGCGTTCTTTGTAATACTGTTTTCCGTTTTTTCTCTTTCACTCTCAACAGAAATTGCATCATACTGCGCCTTTGTAATCTCTTCAGGATTTAAAGTACGATTTTTTTCGCCATTCGCAGCCGGATAATTTGTATATTCATTGAAATCTTCTGTATAAACTAACTCATCTTTCTTAAAAGATGAATCTGTAATGGCTGTATACTCAGCCTTAGGAACCTGTACATAGTTAAAGCCTTCGGCTACCACATAGTCATACTTATCCGAGCTGGTTACTTCATGAACGTTTGTTACATCATACTTAAACGTATAGCTATCAGGCCTGATATTTCCATTCAAACCTGTACCAACCGCATTATATGTAGGACGTCTGTCATCACTGCCGTCATTCGCTTTTAATCTGAAAACGACATAGTTATCCGCTGTTGTAAACCCATTCGAGCTGCCGGATTTTGCATTATACCTTCCATATGTAGGATCATAGGTAATGCTATTGTTTGTCTTATATACAACCTCTGTAGGATCAACTACTGTCCGGTCTCCATGTCCGTCTGTAGCCAGCATATGAGTTAAGCTGAACAGTCCATTATACAGTCCAACATACTTATACCAGGCCGTGCTTAATACACCTGTTCCCGCAGGCACCTTAACCAATATCTCATCCTTCGTCGGATCCTTAACATATTCGCTCGTACTAAGGCTACCGATTACAGAATTAATAGCGTCTTCCTTTTTCTCAAATTCTCCTGTTTCAAGTGCAGCCTTCGTATATCTCTTAGGGATATCATCCTCTGTATCTTCGGGCTTCTGCTTATAAACAGCATAGCCAAGTTTTGTCTCGGTTTTGATGGAAATGAGCGCAGTTTCTCCTTCGTCATTCTTCTCGTACTGACCATACTGTGTAGCTGCACCCTTATTTACTTCCCAGAGAAGCTTGCCATCGCCGTAAGGCAGAGTGGTCTCTGTCGATCCGTCAAATACCGTGTAGGTTTCGCCTTCCTTAACATACTCATTGAATACATTGGCCGCCTTATCGGGATCCAGTCTCTCGATATCCATATACTCGGCCAGCTTTTCATGATAGGTCTCATAGTCCGCCGAATTAAGGGTTAATCTGAACAGATCAATAGGCTCCTGTCCACCTACAAGATATCCGAACTGTGCCATGTTGTGGTTCGGGACGATCTCGAGTACGGTGAACGGATTCGCGTCGGTACCCTTGGTAGAGTCAGCGACACTGCCAGCTGTTCCGCCCGGAACCACATATTTTCCGTCGGCGATCATATCCGTATCAGCCGACGCGACATGGACATCCTCATTTACCCAAATAACACCCAAACCGGCGAACAAAGAGATCACCAGCACTAAGGTCATCAGGATTCCCGTGATAAATTTGAAGTTTCTGCTTCTGCTGATACGAGCCATAAAAATCCTCCTATCCAGCTGCAAACATTACTGCAACTGTTTCCTCATAGTATATCTTTACTTATCCAAAAAACTTACATGTTTCGTCCCGCGAATACGAGTGTCTTCGGGTACGAAACGCCATTATAGTTCAGTGTCAGGTTAACTGTTACCAGACCATTATTGCTGCTGCAGTTCATCTCTGTAACATGTTCGGCCAGCAGCGCGTAATCTTCATCATATATTTTTGTGTCGGTATCTGTTTCCAGTAAAGTTGCAAAAGAATAAGTACCGCCGAAAACTGAATCTGCTCCCTGCAGCAGTACCGGGTTCAACTGCGTTGATTCTCCGACCTTAACTCTTTCACTGTATCTCCCGTATCTGACAACATCGGTATCGCCTTCTCTCAACAGGAAATAATAGTAATAATCCGTCGAAGTAGCCCCTGCCGCTGCGTCGTTGTCAGGTGCCAGGAACCATACAAAGTAATCTGTATGACTCTCACCTTCGGCATTGGTTGCAGTATACGAACCGGAGCCGCATGAACGAGCCTCGAGAGCCAACTCACCGATAAAACTACGGATAGCCTCCGTCTCTGTCTGCACTACAGCCTCAGTGTTTACTTCGCTGTATAGGGTACGTGATGTGGAGATAAGCATGACGATTATGCCTGTCATGATCGACATGATAAGTATCGACACGATCAGCTCGATCAGGGAAAAACCCTTATCATCCAACATCTGTTTCTTAGCAGTATTCACTATCGGTTCTCCTTCCAGATTACAGTTCCTCACTGAGATAGCATCTGCCTGTTGCAGGCACAACTATCAGTTTATATGATGATGAGCCCGATACTATTATATCGGCATAAATGTTCTCCCCCGTTAATGCGGTCAGACTGCCGAGCTTTGATTCTCTGATGCCGCCGGTGGCTTTCTTAAAGGTGTATTCAACGCAGTTCTGCGCGGCATTATCGCCGTCTATCTGTGTTCTGTTACTGTCTGTTGATTTCTTCTGACCCACCAGGATATTTACCCTATAGCTTGATATTTTCTCGGGAGCAGCAGGTTCCTTCAGAGTTTCCGTCCATGTATCGCCTGACTTCTCACAGTAATATATGCCTGCATAGAAGTTATCGTCTTCCTGCCAAAGCTTAAACTTGATATACGCAACATCTTCGCCCGCGTCCTCTGTCATGGCAAGAGTTCTGGCCGTAGTCATCATGGTTGTAATCTTCTTGGCTGCACGCTCCGCATCAGCATAATAGATTGCAGATACGGAAGCCACGGCTCCTGCACTCAGTACTCCCATGATCAGTATGACCACGATCAGCTCGACAAGAGAAAAGCCTCTGTTGTCACCTTTACGTAATTTCATCATCTAAAGCACCTTTCAACCGGAATAACCGGATCATTCCTTCTTCCAGTCGTCGTAATCGATGTTGATAAGACTGGTAACTCCTGTGCCGCCTTCTATGATCTCAGCTGCTGACTCCGAGAAGTAAGGCATAACCACCAGATTGGTATTTAAAAGCTTCTTGATATCCAGATAATCGGCGCTCACCTTACAGCTTCCGACAAACTTGATACCGGCCTTGGAGATAACCATTCCCCAGAAATCAGCCTGATTCAGCTCGACTTCGCCCTTTGCTATAATAATACCGGCCTTTACACGGTTATCGTCAGTATTTGATCTTGTCCCCGAACCACCAAAGAATACATCTCCGTTAGTATCGATCTTAACATTACCGTCAGCTGCAACAACATATGCTTTACGTCTGGTGCCTTCACCCAATCCTTCAAGATCGAAGTAGTATATGCCGCTGTCGGTTATAGCCTCAATAACATTGGCGTGATCTCCGGAAACATAATCAAAATTTGCTATTGAATCTGTAAGATCCTTTGTCATGCTGCCTCTGGCACCATGCTGAAGAGTTGTCTCCAGACACTGATACTCCATTGAAAGATTTCCCTTTTCCTCTACGACAAAGGAATCTGTATACTCGGCATTACGGCCGTAGAGTACGAAATCCGATCCGTCATATGCAATAATGTTACCTGTATTGATGACCTTATAATCAGCCTTTCGATGACCTGTATCAAGCACCCATGTATCTGTTGTAGAGTCAAGCACTCTGTCTGTAGTATTTACTTTAAGCTCTGTTTTATTTGAGCCTTTATTTGCCATAGTCAGTCTCGAAGCCGTCATATTATTGAACGCTTTGGTATATGCCTGCATATACTCTGACGCACGGCTCGGACTCGAGAAATTCATGTATAGATAGTAAAGAGTCTGCGCTCCGTAAACAACCGATGCCTCATAAACAGGTTCTTTGGAATTCAGGTACAGTTCAAGATTCATACCTGTACTGTTCGCATTTCCGATCCTGACTTTATTATTCAGATCAAATTGGTTAATGCCGTCTTTCTGAACAATATGACCATCCGCATCTCTAAGATAAAGAGTGCTTATCTCTGACGCAGTCATTGGATTATGGTTTACTCCTACCAGACATTCTCCGGGGATCAGATAAGCTGCCTGCAGCGATCTGTATGAAATCGATTCACCCTGCAAATATGTAGCGGCATTTCCGTCGAGTTCTCCCCATACGGCAGGTACCGATACATAGCTCTTGCCGAACAGCCAGAGCTTGTTCGCAGCTGAAAGATCGAGTGTAACATTTTTTCCGTTTACAACGATGGATGAATTCGACTCAGACTCTTTACTCTTCGACGATGTCGAATAGCCTACATAACCGCTGTTATCGCCTATAAGTGTAAAGCTGCTCCCGTCTCCGTCGATCGTAAGGTCGTCGCCTATATTACACGTGCCCTTTACATTGATAGTACTGTTATTTCCGCCTGCATGGCGGCTCATAAGGATGTTCTTTGCCCATACCTTGGCATATCCGGATTCATCTAAAGCGTTCTTGATCTTGCCGTTAATATTCAGAGTCGCCTGATTTGTAGTCTCGATCGTCGATCTGGTAATTATATCGATCGCATTCAGTTCAACGTTTACATCACCGCTGACCTTTATTCCGGATCCGTTATACTCCCATGTAACTCCGTCCTTCTGTTTTTTCTTTCCTCCGCCGTATATACTTCCGACAACGGTCGAGTTCGAATCTGTAAAATCTATGGTCTGATCCGTTATAAGCGCATACTGTGCCAATTCCGTATCAACACCGGTCTGTGAACCTATCTTGATCGTAGGTGTCTGAACGGTCATCAGCAGATTTGTATTGATAGTGGTGACTTCAGTTCCGTTTGTCTGAGTCACACTGATATTCTTGATCCAGATATTACCGTCAGCATCGATTTCAACATACGGAACAGCTACTACAGAAACGTCTGCTGTATACATGAGATCTTTTATGCTGCCGGCCGGAGTAGAACCATCCTTGCCTATCTTTATATAGCCATCGATCAGATTCTGGAACTCGGTTGCAAAAAGCGTTCTGAACGCGGCAGTTTGAGCCTCTTTAGACATATCCGTGTTCATCGTATATGTTTTAAGCCACTCTTCATATGCCTTCTTGATAGCCACATCAGCCAGAGACTTCAATTCGGTTTTTAACTCATCAAGAGCAACCTCGCCCTTATAAAAGTTCGAGGTACTTTGCTTACCTGCCTTTGATATCTCCAGGTTTGAATGAGTTATCGAGATAACTATGGCCGCAATAATGCCGATAAAAAGCATAGCAACGATAACGGCTACTAAAGCCGAACCTCTGCGGTCATGTCTAAGCGCTCTGCTGTCCATACTCTTGAAACCTTTCTTACTCTTCTATAGTTGATGTTAACGTGCGAACCAATTCTCCGTCCTTATACACCTCAACCGTAACATTTGCAATACTGATCTTTTCCAGTCCGGAAATAGTCCTGATAAGCTCCTGTCTTGAATCAGCTATAGACAGCGGAGAGTTGCTGAAAAAGCTGACATTACCGGTACTGTACGCCCCTTTAGAGAACGTAGTTTGCAGGTTCTCCTCACTCGAGCCCTGTAATGCAAGATAAAAGTCAAAGTTTACATTGGTCTCGTTCACTACTGAAAGTGTTTGGTTAATCACCGGGACTGCTCCGGGAACCGGGGCATTCTTATAACTAAAGTTCCCCGCATCCATGATTGGCGATCTGCCAAGCGCATTAACCTGGAAATTCGGTTCTGTCATCCAAGGATAAGGGATGTAGAACATATATACATACTGCAATTCCTTAACACCTACGTTGGTGCAGAATCCGTTTCCCTTATAGTAAAAATTATCGGTAAACTGATCCTCATACCCAGACATCGGCCTGTAATAAAACTCTGAATTGATCAGATATTCCGCCTCTGTAGATGAATCTGTCTCCTTAGAAACCGTGACTTTCAGTTCTCTGGTTATGACATCCTTGATCTGCTCAGGGCTCATAGTCGGCAGTCCCGTCGGATCCGGCGGACGTACAGGACGTGTAGGTGCCGGCGAAACTCCGGCATTAATAGCATCCTGATACTCTTTAAGGAGTTCATTGTATGCGTCAGTTATCGCATTCTCCTCTCTCTCGTTCAGCAGATCAATGTACTCATTGTTATTGATCGTAAACTGCGTTATCGCCTCTTCGTCATAGAACAGATCAGCAGCGAGAGGATTGATGAACACGGTTTTCTTTTCATCAAATGCGCTGTAGTCGTATGTAGTTTTTACGTTTACATCCGTTGTTCCATCTGTTGCCCTATAGTCAGTATTGAAGGTGATCTTGACATCAAACTCGTTTTCTCCGTCACCGTCTTTACCTTCTTTGAGCCCATTCATGAGGTAAACGTATTTCTTTTCGTCGTTCGTTATAAAAGTGTAATTGACGGTACCTCCATCCGTGTTTATCTCGATCGATGGTGTAACCGATCCGTCAGAGGATGAAGAAACCGCCATATTAAATGGTGCTGAGCTATGTTTGTAAAACTCTTCCGCAGTCTTCTCAAGGCCGTAGACCTTTACTGCCTCCATAACATTGGAGGCAACGGTGTCGGCACTGTTCTTCTCTGCATTAACCTTATTGGCCCGCGCTGCTGAGACAAACAACTGCAGCAGCGGGGTTGCAATAACGGCTAAGATCAAAAGAGCCACAACCAGTTCGATCAGTGAAAGACCTTTGTTATTCAGTTTTCCATGTACACTTCTAACTTTCTGTGACTCTTTCATCAATTATTCTCCTGTATTACCTGTTTCAGTATTTCCGGTTTCTGCATCACCGGTCTCATTATCGTTAATCTCCGACTCCGGTACATAAGTAGCTGTATCCGAAGGGCCATGGTCAATCTCTACATCGCCGAAGATCGTATCCGTTCCGATCGATACGCCGGGTACCGAAGGAGCCTGATAGATATGATCGGCATCCTTAACTCCGAAGAGGTTGATCACCATGTTGCCTGCGAGCTGTCCGCTCTCCTGATTGTAGCTGGCGCTGAAACCGCTGACATTCATACGCTCGGCATAACCGTTAATGTAATCAAAGCACTTCTTGAGGCCCTCATACGAAGTAGCATATGAAATGGAAAGGAACGAGCTGTTCATCTCTACCTTGGGATTACCGTTTTCATCAAAGTCTTCACTCTGGTAAACCACAGTATCCGGATTGAAGGATACACTGGGAATCTGCATTCCTGCAGCATCCTCGAGAGATCTAATAAACATGATGCTCTTTTCCGGTGTATTACCGGGGCCGTACTTTGCCAGAACTTCTTTGATCTTGCCATCTGAAGAATTAATACCATCCGTCCACTCGGCACGATGTGTTTCTTTATCATTCAGTTCGCTGATTCTGGCTTCAATAGCTTTATTCTCAGTCTTAACCTTGTTTGCTGATTCTATGAACTTTACATAACCGAACTGGTATGCACAGAAAGCTATTATTACGATAAGGGCAAGTAATATGTACTGTATTGTCTTCTGACTGATTTTCATTTAATCACTCCCCCTCTCCCGTAGTTTCTTCTTCGACAGGCTGCTGATATTTGCACTGAACCGAGAATGAAATAACCTTTACGCCGATCTCGTCATCCTCGCTCTCGCTGATCGCGCTGATCGCAACCTCCGAGAAGTAAGGTATCTGCTGCAGCTGCATAAGCAGTTTAGCCGCCGACTCTTTGCTGTTAACCGTTACGTTCATAGTGAGAGCCTCAGCTGTAGATGTTACGGAGGTAACGATAATATCGCTCGTACTCTCGCTCTCTAAGTAACTCAATATCTCATTCCAATTCTCATTATGATTAAACGTGCTCTTGTCCGCGTCCTCTACGCTCTGGTACCTCGCCTGTGCTGCAGCGTACTCCTGCTCCAGCTGCTCTATCCCTCCTGCTTCCAGCGCATCTCTCTGCGCTGTCAGGCTCTTCTGTGCATCCAGAGCCTTATCGTACTCCATCTTGCCATTGAGTATGATGATTACCGCCGCCGCAATAACAATTGCTAAAGCAACTATCGACAAAATCAACGTCTTCGAAAGGGCTTCCTTTGCGCTCTTGCGGAAGAAATTGATCGAAGGGTAGGCTGCGCCGATACATGCGATGAGCTCGGTGCTGTGGTTCTCGGCTACGGGGTTATCCTTGGCGATGTTCAGGCCGGGCAGGGAGTCGAGAACGACTACCTCGATGCCGTTGAACTCATTCTCGATGAGCTCCTTGAAGCCCTGCACGTACGTGCCGGCGCCGCCGATGTAGATGCGGGCGAGGGCCTTGGAGGCCTCTTCGGCCTCGGTGATGATGCCGGAGTCGGAGGCTGCGGCATCGCCGGGATTGGAGCCTCGAAGCGAAGCATCGTCAGACGCGGCGCGTCTCTTGCGGCGCTCGTCTGCGGCATCCTCGGTCTCGCGGCCGCGCATGATGGCGCCGCGCTTTTTGGTGTTATAGTACTCGAGCACGCTCGAGATATTGCCGATCATCGGGCGGGTCGCGTCGGTCAGCTGGGATTTCACGAAATTCAGCTTGCGCTCGGCCTCGTCCTCCGCTACCACGGTGTCCACCTCATTGAACGAGGAGAACAGGAGCTTCTGCTCCTTGAGCTTCAGGAGAGCGTCATTGTACTCGAGCTCAGACTCGAAATAGCGCGTGGTGTTCATGACATTGACGAGGGTGTTTACGCCAAAATTCATGTTGCGCTGCAGCTCGAGCTTGCCCTCGTCCAGGATCGTGAACTGAGAGTTCTTCTCGTTGATCTGGAGGTACAT
>JAEEGL013791776.1_pt1 | contig 16784 bp, 16 predicted proteins | sample 9134231 | NCBI WGS metagenome assembly JAEEGL01 (sample SAMN16246548, study PRJNA631951) | gut metagenome | biome: gut microbiome; feature: rumen; material: fiber-attached | host: Bos | place: Iran: Karaj | collected 2018-10
AGCAGGCTGTGATAATGCTCGGCCATTTCGGGAGACAGATCGGACAGAAAGCGTTCCAGTATCATGGAGCGGTACACATGGATGGTGCGTTCGGAGGCGTAAGCCCGGCCGATTTCGATGGCCCGGCGAGCCTGCCGGTAGGAAGCGTGCAATTCGCCGATGTTTTTGGCGATTTCGCCGATGCCCACCGTAACGGGCAGGGCAATTTCGCTCATCAGCGTTTCCTGCACCGCGCAGGCGAACTGGCGCAGCTCGTCCTCATCCTCCACGCCGGTCACATCCTTGATGAAGGCGGCGGTATGGTTATCCATCGCCACCAGCACGTCGGCGTTGTTTTTCGGCAGGAATTCTTCCAGGATTTCATAAGCGCTGCGCTGCTGCACCTGCACCATATGCATCAGCAGCACGCAGCGGGGGATAGCGGCCTGTATGCCGTGCTCGTCCACCATGGCGTCCAGTTCCACCAGGGACAGTTCATTCTGCAGGATCCGCTGGTAAGCGTTGTTCAGGTCGTTGCCCGCCTCGTTCGCGGCGATGACCGCGCCGATCATGGCGTCGCAGAGCACAAAAGCGTCCTGCGCGGCGTCATCGTCCGTAATGGTGGTCATCAGCACCCAATTGGGAACGGAAACGCACGCTTGATACAGCCGTCCGTCCTGGGAAAGCGGAACGCCGGGCTGAGGAAGCGGCGGCAGGGTAAAACGGATATCCTCGTTAGGGATCAGGCAATTGCCATCCGCGTCCAATAATGTGATGGGTGTCCGCAGCCTGCCCAGCACCTGCTGCAGCTGAGCGATCAGACGATTGTCCATCCTCCTGAACCTCCCCTTGTATACAGTCATGGCGCGCCGAAAAAGCATTTTTCAAGATATTATAGCATAAATCCCCGTTTTTGTATATGTTTTTAGTCAAAATCCGCTTTTTTTTCGGATGTCTGCTCGCAGGATATAATGTCGTCCCGCAGCCTGTACAGGGTGGCCCCCCTCGTTTTTTTGCAGAAAGCGTCGGCCCACCAGTCAATATCCCTCACCATATCGAACTGCACCTTGCCGTAGCGGATGCCGTCTTTTTTTTCACCGGCCATGTTGCTGTCCATCCAGTGAACGGTGTTGCTTTCGGGGTCATAATCAGCGATCATGACTGCGCTGTGGGCGCCCATGCCATAGTAATAATCGGCGGTCATCTGGAAAAAATCGCCGCGCCGCACCTGGCGCATGAAATCCAGGGCGAGCTCCATGTTTTCGCTTTTGGAAAGCGACGCGTCATACAGAAACTGGGCGGCGGCGTAAAATGGGTTCCCGTCCTGGGGAGCCACGTCCTCCCAGCAGTAGCCGTAAGCGTAGGGCTTGCATTCCTTGGCGGGCAGATTGTTGGGAATGACCAGCGGAACGGCGGGAAACTCGGCGATGCGGTAGCCGTCGCAGTTTTCCCGAAACACGTGGATCGTAAAATTCTTGCAGATATATATATCCCCGGCGAAGTGCGCCCGCTGCAGCTTTCCGTTGGCCTTCACAAACAGGCTGCGGCCCGTTTCAATCATGCCGTCGATGAATTGTTCACGGGGGCTGAGCGGCGCGTCAAGCGTTTCGGCCGCCTCTCCTTTGGCCAGCGCCGGCAGAAACAGCGCGCAGCACACGATACAGAGCAACAGGCATTTTTTCATCATTGAATCCTTCTTCCCCCTCCGGCTGCATCATCCTCCGGCCGCAAAGGCTGTACGGCGGCAGCGGCTTGGTTACCGCATCATCTTATTACAATCATCCTCGCTTTGTCAATCGTTGAAACGCGTTCCGGGTGTAAATTGTAGCCCGGAAAGAGAAGGAAAGGGGCGGTTCGGGCGAAATTTGGATGAAAACGTCTTTCCGCTCTTCACAGGCTTTTTCCTCTGTGGTATAATTTTCTTGTTTTAAGGCCATGACCCCCGGAGAAAACGGCGGACGCGGCAGAACAGGAGAGCGGAAAATGAAAGCATACGGAACCTATTTTCAGAACGACCCGGAACGCCCGCTGGTATACGGCGAGGTGGAATTGATCAATCCGCCCCGGCGGCGGCTGCGGGGGGAACCCCTTCTGGATGGCATTTTGGCGCATCCGGTGATCGTGGGCTTCTGCGGAACGGATTATGAACTGATGAAGATGGGGCGCAGGGGAGAGCTGACCCCCAAATTTCCGGCCGGGCAGAAAAGGCTTATCAACGGCCACGAGGGCGTGGTGTGGGTGCCGGAGCAGAACCGCTTCGCCATCGTGCTCATCCGCGGCGGCGACAGCGTGGACCCCACCCGCTACACCGAGGATGAAACCTATTTTGAATACGGCTGCGATCAGGCGGACGGCCTGTTCTGCGACAGCATTTACGTGAATCCCGATATGCTGCTGAAAATCCCGGATGGGTATGTGAAGGACGGGAAGCTGGCCCTGTCCTTCGCCAAAAAGATGGTGTTCCCGGACCCCTTCGCCTGCATGCTGTTTCAGCTGGAGCGCATGGAGGATTTGGGCGGCGCGCATTGGTTCCGCCAGACGGCCCGCCGCCGGAAGTGCGATCTGGAAACCGCCCGGCTGTACGCGGCGGATGAGATTTTTGAACGCACGGTGATTTTCGGCCTGGGCACCACCGGCATGTTCATCGGCGATGTGATCCGCCAGGCGCATCCGGGCGCCAATATTTATTTTGTGGGGCGCAGCCCGGCGGACAGCCCCAAGGTCCGCTTCGCGGTGGAAACGGCCAAAGCGCGGTATGTGCGCAATACCTACGCCGACCCCGCGGAATGCGCCAAAGCCATCTGCGACGCCATGGGCGGACGCGCCACCTGCTTTATCGGCGCGGGCGGCACCGATGTGGAGCACGAAATCGCGTTCAGGCACAAGGTGCTGGGCTGCAACGGCATTTACAATTCCTTCTCCCTGGGGCCTAAGATCACGTTTGACACCATGCCCTTCGGATTTGAAAACCATTTGATTTTCGGCTCCATCAATTTCCGGCGGGATCATATGGAAAAAGCCATCGAGATGCTTTCCCGCAGCCGGTACGACGAAATCGTGGGCCTCATCGGCCGGGAGGAGTTCGCCGCCGACCCCATCGGGGCTTACGAGAATAAGATCTACTGCAAATCCGCGCCCATGAAGACGGCCGTTATTTGGAACGGGGACTATATCGACGCGGACCGCTGAGGGGGAAAAACCATGATCGACGCGCATGTGCACTTGTGGGAAAAACAGCAGGGCAGGGTCAACGGCCTGCCCGTGTATGACCTGGGCGGCGGAAAAAGCATGTTCGGGGCCGAGGTGCGCCAGATGCTGCCGCCCTATATGACCGACGGGGTGAACAGCGCCGAAAGGCTGCTGGCCAGCATGGATTTTGCCCAGGTAGCCGGGGCGGTGGTGACGCAGGAATACATCGACGGCAGTCAGGACGGTTATCTTCGCCGGGTGCGTGAAAAATATCCCGTTCGGTTCCGCGTGGCCGCCCTGTACGAAGAAAAGGAGCTGCCGGAGGATCTTTCCGGCTTCGACGGCATCAAGCTCTGCGGCGGGCGGCTGGAGGACGCTGATTTGACGAAGCATGAAGCGCCCTTCGCCCGGGCGGCGGCGGAAGATAAATTCATTGCCATCGACATGGCGGACGGTGACACCCAATGCGCCTCCCTGCGGGAAATGGCGCGGCAGTACCCGGAACTGCGCATCGCCGTCGGCCATTTTGGCATGGTCACCCGGCCCCGATGGAAAGAACAGATCAAACTGGCCCGGCTGCCCAACATATCCATCGAAAGCGGCGGCATTACGTGGCTTTTCAACAGCGAGTATTATCCCTATCCGTCGGCGGTGAGGGCGATTCTGGAGGCACGGGACCTTTGCGGGATGGAAAAGCTCATGTGGGGCTCCGATTACCCGCGCACCATGACCGCCATCACCTACCGCATGAGCTGGGATTTTATCGAAAAATCGCCCCTGCTGACGGATGAAGAAAAGCGAATGTTTTTGCACGAAAACGCCGAAAGGTTTTACCGTTTCCATGATCTGCCCCCCATGCCCTATATCCATCATATGGCCGAGTAAAGGAGAAAAACAGCATGATTGAAATGGATTGCACCTGCGTTCAGAAGCGCCACAGCATCCCCACGGAAGTGATCGAGGTTTCGGACCGCGCCATCGAAAAGACGGCGGACATTTTGAAGGATTACCGCCGCATTTTCATGGTGGCGGATGAAAACACCTATGAAGTGGCGGGCCGCCGGGTGGAAGAACTGCTGAAAAACGCGGGCATCCTGTCCCATACCCTGGTGCTGCCCGCTCCCGCCCTGCCCAACGCCGAAAACGTGGGCAAGGTGCTGATCGAAGCGGGCCGCGACCGGGAAACGTACGACATCAACGCCTGGAGCCTGAACCCCGATTACATCCTGGCCGTTGGCTCCGGTTCCCTGAACGACACCTGCCGCATGGTCAGCTACCGGCTGGGCATTCCCTACGGCGTGGTGGGCACCGCGCCTTCCATGGATGGCTATGCCTCCGTGGTGGCCCCCCTGCTCAACGGACGGAAAAAGATCGTGTATAACTGCTCCATCGCCCGGCACATCATCATTGATCTGTCCGTGAACACCCGGGCCCCCTATCCGCTGCTGCTGGCGGGGGTGGGCGATATGCTGGGCAAGTACGTGGCGCTGCTGGACTGGGAAATCAGCCGGGATCGGAACGGGGAATATTACTGTGAAAAAATCGCCGATATGGTGATGAAGGCCACGGACCAATGCGCGGAAGCCTCCAAAAACCTGGAAAGCCGCGATGTGTCCGCCATTCGCGCCGCCAGCGAGGGGCTGATCCTGTCCGGGGAGTGCATCGCTTTCTGCGGTTCCTCCCGTCCCGCCTCCGGCACCGAGCACATGATCGCCCAAACCTGGGAAGTAATGGACGTGGAGGAGGGAAAAGTGCCCAACCTGCACGGCATCGAGGTGGGGGAAGGCACCTTCACCGCCATCGAAATCTTCCGGAAGCTGTATAAAGAAACGGACGACGCCCATCTGAAAACGCTGATCGAAAAATATCTGCCCGCGTTCGATAAGCTGGAGGCGCTGCAAAAGACTTTGAAGCTGCCCTTCACCGTAACGGACAAAGCCCGCTTTGTGGAAGGCGTGCTGCGGGGCCGCACCTTCCGGGACCGCTACACCGTGCTGCAATACCTGTACGACAACGGCAAGCTGGAGGAATACGCCGGCGCGGTATACGATACGGTGATGAAAAAACATTGCTTCGGCACCTTCAGGGAACGCTTCCCGGACTGGCAGGCGTAAAACCAGGGCATAAGGGGGGGAAAAAAGCCGTGAAGCTGAATGTATTCGGAGAAAAAGTGAGGCTGGCGATCATCGGTTTAGGCTGCCGGGGCATCAGCCAGATGAAAACGCTGCTTGAAATGCCCGACGTGGAGATCACCGCCGTGTGCGACGCTTACCCGGACCGGACGGAGGAGGGCCGCGCCCTGGTACGGCGGGAGCGCGGCGTTTCCCCCTTCGCTTCCACAGACGCCGCCGCCTGCATGGACCGGGCGGACGTGGACGCCGTCATCATCATGACCTCCTGGGAAACCCACGTGCCGCTGTGCCTGACGGCGCTGCGCTGCGGCAAGCGCCCGGCGCTGGAGGTGGGCGGCGCTTCCAGCGTGGAGGAATGCTGGCGGATGGTGCGGGCCAGCGAGGAAACGGGCATCCCGGTGATGCTGCTGGAAAACTGCTGCTATGGGGAAACGGAACTGACCCTGCTGGATATGATCCGCCGGGACGTTTTCGGCACGGTGGTGCACTGCGCCGGGGCTTACAGCCACGACTTGCGGGATGAAATCGGCAACGGCGACGTAAACCGCCATTACCGCCAGCGCCATTTTCTTCACAGAAACGGCGAACTGTACCCCACCCATGAATTAGGCCCGATCGCCAACTATCTGAACATCAACCGGGGCAACCGCATGGTGTGCCTCACCGCCATGGCCAGCAAGGCTGCGGGCCTGCATGAATGGCTGCTTGTCCACCGTCAGGATTCCGATCTGACCGCCGCGCAGGTGAACCAGGGCGACGTGGTGACCACCCTGATCCGCTGCGCCAATGGCGAATCCATCGTGCTGACCCACGACTGCACGCTGCCCCGCTTCTATTCCCGGGGCGGCGTGATCCGGGGCACCAAAGGCATGTGGATGGAGGACGGACGCTTTATCTACCTGGAGGGCGTAACGCCGGTGAAGGACTGGGGCCACAGCCCGGAACCGGACCGTCCTTACATGGAAAAATACCGCCATCCCCTGTGGCGGGATTACCATGCTTTCGGCATCCGGGGCAATCACGACGGCATGGATTATCTGACCCTGCGGGCGTTCATCGAAAGCGTGCAGCGGCAGACGGAACCGCCCATTGACGTATACGACGCGGTGGCATGGATGAGCGTCACCGCCCTGAGCGAAGCTTCCATCGCCGCGGGCGGCATGCCCATGGCGATCCCGGATTTTACCGGCGGACAATGGCTGGCCGGCCGGAAGCCCTTCGAGCCTTGAGAAACGAGGAACGGAACATGAAAATCGCTGTATTCTTTGAAAATATTTACGATGGCGCAAAAGCGGCCGGACAGGAGATGGAAGCCGTGCTGACCCGCCTGCGGGACGCGGGCATGGAGATGCTGTATATTTCCGCGGATTCCTGGAGGCGGGACCGGGCGGCGCTGCGCCCCCTTATGGAAAATCTGGGCCTGAAAACGGAAGGCATGCACGCTTTCTGCGATTTCGCCCGCGATCCCGACAGCGAAGCCTACCGGGAAATGATCGACCTGGCCGCGGAAAGCGGCGCGAATAATTTTCTCATCGTACCCGGTTTTCTGTCCACCGGCAGCAGCATCCGGGATTTGGAAAACATTGCGCAAGGCGTCCGGCGGGCGGCGGCTTACGGAAAATCCGTGGGCATGCCGGTGCTGATGGAGGATTTCGACGGCCTGACCGCCCCCTACAACTGCATGGCGGGGCTTCAATATTTCATGGACGCCGTGCCTGAATTGGGCTGCGCGTTTGATACCGGCAATTTCATCATGTTCCATGAGGATGTATTGACGGCTTTTGAGCTGTTTGCCGGCCGCATCCGCACCGTTCATCTGAAGGACCGAACAAAAGAACGGCGCCATGAAAAGGATACGCCTCTGCTGTGCGCCGATCAGACCTGCGCGTATGCCTGCGCGCCCGGCAGCGGGGATATTCCCATGGAAGAAATCCTGAACCGGCTCAAGGCCCGGGGCTATGAGGGGAATGTGATCGTGGAATTATACTGCTGCGATCCAAACGCCGTGCTGAATGATATCGTATGGTCGCTGGGCTGGCTGCGGGGTAAGGTGGGCTGAATAAAGGCAGGTCCGCCGCAGCCCGCATATTTCTGCTGTTTTTCTGGACATTGGGCCCGTTTTTGTGATAGAATAATAAGGAAAGATGATCCGTGAACCGTCGGCTTCGCCCCCGCGATGGATTTTATGCCGGCCGAAGATAATCGTTCAGGATCGCTGCCATCTTTCCCATGCGCCCGTATATATATGTGGTAGCGTATAAGAAAGGAGGAGCGGAACTTGGAAAAAAAGATCAGCATTCTGTTTGACTTTCAAAAATATGACAAAAATGCTGATTTGCAAGCGGTGATCGACGCGGTGCACGCGCGGTATACCGCCCGTAAACTGACCGATGACGAGGCCGAATTCGTGGCGGCGGCGGGGATGCCCGAAATGGCCTTGAACAAAAAGCGGCCGAAGGACGATTGGCAATGAAGGATCCGGAACTGGAAAAAATCTATGCCATGTACAGCGGCAAAGTGATGGGCTACATCATGGCCCGGGTGCAGCACCGGGCGGACGCTGAGGACCTGTGCGCGGACGTTTTTGAAAAAGTGTTTCGCAGGATAGATGAATACGATCAGGAAAAAGCATCCCTGAGCACATGGATTTTCACTATCACCCGGAATACCCTCATCGATCATTTTCGGAAATCAAAACAGACGGAAGAACTGGATGAAAACCTGTCCGACGATACGGCGGTGGAATCGTCTCTGCTCCAGCAGGAAACGCTGAGCGAACTGGCCGCTGCCCTGAACCTGCTTCCCCAGGACCTGCGGGACATCGTGGTATTCATGTACTACGACCGCAAGCCTATGACGGAAATAGCGGAATTGATGCACTTAAGCTACGGCGCGGTGAAGCTGCGCCATCAGAAAGCCCTGACGCTGCTGAAAAGGGCGCTGGGAGCGTAAATACGGTTCCTGCGTTCCAATAAAGCCAAACGAAAAAACGGACCCGGCTTCCGTGGCGGAAAGCGCGGGTCCGTTTTTTGCTTTTTGGCTTATTCGTCAATGCCGGGGTATTCGCAGAACGCGCCGATATCCAGATCGGCGATGTGCAGGATACCCGCCTCCCCGTTCAGGCTTTCGTGCAGATACATCAGCACGTAATACGGGCGGGCATTGGGATATACCGGCGTTGCCTGGCACAGGATGCAGTGATTCGTGCCCGCCACAATTTGGCGTCCCAAATAGGCGACCGGCACATAGCTGACGCCCACGAGCCCCTCCAACGCCTTATCGAATACGGCGCGCACTTCTTCGGTGATTTCCGGGGAAGCGGCAGGCGTCCATCCGCCCATCAAAGGCGCTTCGGCCAGGGCAGAAGAGGAAAGCAGTATCAGCGCCGCAAGCAGGGCGGCAAGCATCTTTTTCATTTTCAATCCTTCTTTCCGTTTGTTTTTCCGGCCGTTTTTTTTCGGCCGCGTTCTATTGGACGGGGCGGCTTGAAAAAAGTTCCCGGATGGAAGCGATTTTTTTTGACGGCGGGTGCGGTTCAAAGATTCTGCAGCGCCATCAGGCCCATGCAGATCAGAAACGTTCCGATGAGCATGGCGGGAAGGGAAATATAGTATTTGCCGCCCTGATTGAAGCCGTAGAAGTCGTTCCATCTTTTGTCCGGCGGCGCGATCATGATCTTGTAGACGTACAGGCTGCCGTACAGCGCCACCGGTACGAGCCCCCACAGGGCTTCCGAAAAGCTCATGCCGCGCTTTTCATACAGGCTGAACGACAGAACGGCCAGCAGGGGGATGATCAGATGCATGAATAGATCCGATCCCTTAAAAAGCTGGCCGTATCCCATCTTCGGCCCCAAAAACAACAGCACGGTCATCATCGTGACGGTCACCGCCGACGTGCCGGTATACTTCAGCAGCCAGACCCAGCGCGGCGAAGGAAAAACGCACAGGAGCAGGGCGCTGACGGCGCACAGCACGTTGCTCTGCACCGTAAAGAACCGGAAGGCCCCTTTTCCTCTTTCGGCGTTCCATTTCCCATCAGATCGAAAAAAGCGCAGCGTAAGGACGGCCGTGACGATCAATATCACGCTGTTGCACAGGATGGACATGTTCGGACCTCCTTTTTTTCCCGCCTGGGCTGATACCATTATAAACGAAATGGAACGCCGCATCAATAGGGAGCGGCGGTCTTTTCCCGCCGCGCGCTCCCCGGGGAATCCAATCAGCCCGGCTCGGGGGCCGTCATGTCAGCGAAGCTTTTTATCATTGTTCATGAAAAAAACAAAAAAAGGGTAGAAAAAAGCATAAAATTTTTGTATAATATATGTATTCATGCATCAAGGAGGACGGAACATGGCAATCAAGCGGACGATCAGCCTGCTGCTGGCGCTGCTGCTGTGTCTGGGCGCGGCGGCGATGGCGGAGCAGACGGACGGACCAAAGTTCGTCATGGCGGGCTATGATAATACGCAGTACCGGGATTGGCTGAACAATCAGTTTTTCCTTCGGATGGAGGAACGCACCGGAGTCCGGTTCATTTATCAGCAATATACGGATGCCGCGGCTTGGAAACAGGCCAAGGACGCGATGACGGAAGGAAGCGCTTCCCTGCCGGACGTGCTGTTCAAGGCGGCGCTGAGCACGGCGGAATGCATAGACCTGCGGGAAAAGGGCGTGCTCATTGACCTGAAGCCCTATCTGCGGGAAAATTGCCCAAGCCTGTGGGCTGTTTTGGAAGCGAATCCCGATTATCTGGAAGCCATCACGCTGCCGGACGGCAGCATCGCCGCCCTGCCCTTTATTTCGGAACCGGCCGCCCAAAACTATATGTGGGTGAACCGGGAATGGCTGAAAACCCTGCGGCTGGAGGAACCCACCACCGCTCAGGAACTGGTGGACGTTCTCACCGCCTTCCGGGATCGGGACCCCAACCGCAACGGCAAAGCGGATGAGATCCCCATGGGCTTTTTGGGGCCCTTCGATCTCAAATTCCTGGCTCACGCGTTCGGCCTGACCGCCAACGATTATAACATTTATGCGGAAGACGGCAAGGTGCGGTTCATGCCCCTGGCGGATAATTACCGTCTGTTCGTTACCTGGTGCCGCGATCTGTACCGGGAAGGGCTGCTGGATAAAAACGGCTTTTCCATCACCGATGAAATGCGCACCGTAACCGACAGCAAGGCGGCGGCCACCTATGGCATCGTGCTGGCCGGCATGGCGGCGGATATTTTCCAGGTTACCTGGGCGGAGAATTATGAAATCATGATGCCCCTGGCCTATGACGGCCAGAGGGAATACCGCAGCTTCGCAGGTCCTGTGCTGCGGGGGGCGTTCGCCGTCACCAGCCATTGCAAAGAGCCGGAAAAGCTGCTTCAGTGGGTCGATTTTCTGTATACGCAGGAGGGGGCCATTTTAGCCAGCATCGGCCAGGAAAACGTGGATTATCTGGTGGATGGCGACGGTTCATGGCGCTTGCTGGAAAGCAACCAGAACAATTATGAAATGTACCGGGCGGGAACCCTCATCGAGGGCGGCGCCGAAAGCCCCGGCGTGCTGGCAGGGGAATTCCAGCGCAGGATCAGCGGCGGCGCCATGGTGCAGGCCATTCTGGAAAAGCAGGATGAGTTCAGCCAATACGCGCGCCTGCCCTTCCCGTATTATTCCCTGAGCAGCGCGCAGGAAGCGCAGATCGCTCCCCTGCAGGCGGAGATCGGCTATTATGTGGATATGCAGCTGGCGCGGTGGGTGCTGGGCGAAGAAGAAATTTCCGACGACAGCTTCACCCGGTTTGAACAGAAGCTGAATGAATTGGGCCTGGAACGGTTCCTGGCTTTCTGGCAGGATATTTTGGACCGGCAGTGAGGAGGAGAGAACCATGAACCACTATTCTCAAATGCTTTCCCAAATGAAGCATTCACCCGCGATGGAACGCTTTTCCCGGCTTTACGGACGCCGGGAGGGCGAATTGGCCCGGCAGCTGAGCCGGTACACCAGTTTGGTCAAAGCCCATGAGGAACTGTTTCATACCGAAGCGCCGCTTTATCTGATCAGCGCGCCGGGCCGCACGGAAATCATCGGCAATCATACGGATCACAATAACGGCCGCGTGCTGGCCGCCGCCGTGAACCTGGACTGCGTGGCCTGCGTATCCCCCCGGAACGATAGGATCGTGCGCATCCACAGCGCCGGTTATCCCTCCATTGAGCTGAGCCTGGATGACCTGGCCGTGCACCCCGAGGAAGAGGGCACCTCCGCCGCGCTGGTCCGCGGCGTGGCCAAGGGCATGCTGGACCGGGGCTTCCGCCTGGGCGGGTTTGACGCCGCCGTTACCAGCGATGTGATGGGCGGCAGCGGCCTTTCCTCCTCCGCCGCTTATGAGGTGATGGTCTGCGCCGTGATCGACGCGCTGTACAACGGCTTCACCTGCGAAAGCACGCCCCGGGCACAGATCGCCCAGTACGCGGAAAACGTATACTTTGGCAAGCCCTCCGGCCTGATGGACCAGATGGCCTGTTCCACGGGCGGGCTTGTGACCATTGATTTCAAAAATGAGCCGGTGGTGACGCCTCTTTCCTTCGGCTTCCAGGATGCGGGCTATTCCCTGGTCGTGGTGAACACCGGCGGCAGTCACGATAACCTGACGGCGGAGTACGCCTCCGTGCGTTCCGAAATGCAGGGCGTGGCCGAAATGTTAGGCGAAAAGGTGCTGCGTCAGGTGCGGCCGGAGGAGCTGTGGAAGCATATCCCCGAGCTGCGGGAAAAATTAGGCGAGCGGGCGGTGCTGCGCGCTTTCCACTTCATGGATGAAAACAAGCGGGTGAAGGATATGGTGCAGGCCATCCGCAGCGCGGATATCCCCGCCATGTTTGAGGCCGTTATCGCTTCCGGCGAAAGCAGCTGGATGCTGCTGCAGAATATCTATCCCGCGGGCACGCATCAGCCCCTGTCCCTGGCGCTGGCCATGGCCGCCGGCATGCTCAAGGGCAAAGGGGCCTGGCGCGTGCACGGTGGCGGTTTCGCGGGCACCACGCTGAATTTCGTTCCCAATGATATGGTGGATGATTTCGTGCGGCGCATGGAATACGTGTTCGGCGATCATTCCTGCTTTGTGCTGGATGTGCGGCCCGAAGGCGCGGCCATCGTACTAAAGGCGGAAGAATAAAGCGGTATCGTGTTTAATCCATTCGCCCCCTTCCGGGCGGATGGTTTTTTTTCGGAACCGGCGGCGCGGTTGACAGAGCTTTGCGGCCGGCTGTATAATGCTTTCGTTAAGGGAAGGAGGGAAGTGCGTTGTTGATTACGCGTTCCGCGGAAGAAACCAGGGCCCTGGGGGCGCGGCTGGCGCATCTGCTGAGGCCGGGGGATACCGTAACGCTCCATGGCGATTTGGGCGCGGGCAAAAGCGAGCTGGCCCGGGGCGTCGCCCGGGGCTTAGGCGTATCGGGGCCGGTGCCAAGCCCCTCCTTTACCATCCTGAATCAATACGACGAGGGCCGCTGCCCGCTGTATCATTTCGATTGGTACAGGATCCACGATCCGGAGGAAATCGCCGAAATGGGCTTTCAGGAGCAGCTGAACGGCGACGGTATATCCCTCGTCGAATGGAGCGAGCAGGCGCCGGAATATGTGCCGGAAAGACGGCTGGCCGTGCGGCTGCATACGGTGGATGAACAGACGCGGGAAATCTTCTTTGAACCGATGGGAGGATTCCCGTTTTCGGAGGAATGCTTGAAATGATTCTGTTTTGCCTGGACACTTCGGGTCCCGTGGCGGGAGTGGCCCTGCTGCAGGATGGCGCCGTGCGCTATGAGGGCATGGCGGTGAACGCTTTTACCCATTCCCAGTCCATTCTGCCCATGGCGGAGGAAGCGTACCGCCGGGCCGGGCTGGAAATGAACGATACGGATTATTTCGCCGTTACGGCAGGCCCCGGTTCTTTTACCGGCGTGCGCATCGGCGTGAGCACAGTGAAAGCGCTGGCTCACGCCGCGGGAAAGCCCTGCGTGGCGGTGGACGCGCTGGAAGCCATGGCGGCGGGGGTGCAGCCCTTTGAGGGCGTGATCTGCCCCATTCAGGACGCGCGGGCCGGTCAGGTGTACGGCGCGGCGTTTCGGGGCGGCGATTTATCGCGCCTGCTGCCCGATGAACCCATAAAACTGGAGGAATACCTGGAAAAGGTTTCCGCTTTCGGCCGGCCCATGCTGTTTTTGGGGGACGGCATGCCCGTGCACCGGGCGGCCATTGCGGGGATTCTGGGTGAAAAAGCGCGGTTCGCTCCCCCGCATCTGGCTTTCCTGCGCCCCGCCGCCGCCGCGTTCCTGGCCTGGAACCGGCTGGATCAGGCGGTGCCTTATCAGAATCTGTCCCCTCTGTACCTGCGTCCGCCCCAGGCGGAGAGACAGAGGAACCTGCGGGAGATAAAACCATGAACGAACCGATCATACGCCGCATGACGCTTAACGACGTGGACAGCGTGCACGCCATCGATGAGGCCACGTTTGCCCGCCCCTGGTCGCGCCAGGATTTCGTGAAGGAAATGACATCCAACGCCTGCGCCCGTTATCTGATTGCGGAGGCAGACGGTAAGGTGGCGGGCTACGCCGGGGCCTGGATCGTGCTGGACGAGGCGCATATCACCAACATCGCCGTGGCGAAGGAATACCGGGGCCGGGGGCTGGGCAGGCGGCTGACGGCGGCGCTGCTGCAATACGCCTCCAACTTGGGCGTGGTCTATGCCACCCTGGAAGTGCGCCGAAGCAATGAAATCGCCAAAAACCTGTATCAATCCCTGGGCTTTGAATACGTGGGCACCCGAAAGCGCTATTACGAGGATAACGGGGAAGATGCCCTGCTGTACTGCTGCCAGCATATGCCCCCGGCGGACCCGGATTTTACCGAACCGGAAACGGCGATGGAATGAAGCTATAAATCCGAAAACAGCTGCTTCCGATATTGATTTTTCCATCATTTACAGATAGAATAAACATGATATGATTTTCGGGCAGGCCATCCGCCGCCGGAGAAGGGGGAACCATTCATGCTGACCACCACCTATGTTTGCGGCCATCGCAACCCGGACACCGATTCCATCGTTTCCGCCATGGCCTACGCCAGTCTTTGCAACACATCCGGCGATAACGGTTATGTGCCCGCCCGTTTGGGTCACCTGAATGACGAAACCAGTTTTCTGCTCAAGCGATTCGGTTTTCAGCCGCCGCTGCGCATCGCCACCGTGCGCACCCAGGTCAAGGATATCGACTTTGACCGTCCGCCCTGCCTGGCGGTCAACGTGCCCGTCAGCCACGCCTGGGAAATCATGCGGGAGAACCCCAATCTGAGCGCGCTGCCCGTCACCAACGAGGATGGCAGCCTGTTCGGGATGGTCACCGCCGGAGGCATCGCCGAAAGCGATATGCGGGCCATCGAAGTGCCCGTGGTGCGCGACGCGCCGGTGTACAACGTGCTTTCCGCCCTGGAAGGGCATATCATCAACCGGGACGACGATGTGTTCGACGCCATTTCCGGCGAAGTGGTGATCGCCCTGCCCACCCCCGGCGACTGCCTGCGGGGCATAAAGGAAGGGGCCGTGGTGATCTGCGGGCAGCAGGAGGACGTGCTGGAAAAAGCGCTGGCGCTGAAAGCCAACTGCGTCGTGCTGTGCCAGAGCAATTTGGCCGAAAAATATCACGGCATCGCTTCGGATACCTGCGTCATCGCCACGCCTTACGACGCCTGGCGCGCCGCCCGGATGCTGTATCAGGCCACCCCCGTGAAGCGCATCGCCAAATCGGATGAGCTTGTCTGCTTCCATGAGGCCGATTTCCTGGACGATGTAAAGGAGGCCGTGCTCCAGAGCCGCTACCGCAGCTATCCCGTGCTGGATGAGGAAAACAAGGTGATCGGCACCCTGAGCCGCTTCCATCTGCTGCGTCCCCGGCGCAAGCGCATCGTGCTGGTGGACCACAACGAACTGGGCCAAAGCGTGCCGGGGCTGGATCAGGCGGAGCTGGTGGGCATTATTGACCATCACCGGCTGGCCGACGTGCAGACCGGGTATCCCGTGTTTATGCGCAACGAGCCTGTGGGCTCCACCACCACCATCGTGGCCACCATGTTCCAGGAGCATGGGCTGATGCCCGGTGAAAAGATGGCGGGCCTTATGGCCGCGGCGATCGTAAGCGATACCGTCATGTTCAAGTCTCCCACCACCACGCCCCGCGACAGGCGCATCGCCGAACGGCTGGCCCGCATCGCGGGGATCGACCTGGATGCCCTGGCAAAGGAAATGTTCTCCGCCAGCTCCGCCGAAAAAAACGCGGAAACGCTGCTGAAAACCGATTTTAAGGAATTCAATTTGGGCGAGCATAAGATCGGCATCAGCCAGATCACCACCATGGATTCCGATCATATGCTGCAGCGCCTGGATGAACTGCTGCCGGAAATGGAAAAGCTGAAGAAGGAAAAGCAATACGATATGGTGCTGGTCATGATCACCGACGTGCTGCGGGAGGGAACGGAATTGGTGTTCCTGGGCGACAGGGAAATCATTCGCCAGGCCTTCAATATCACCAACATCGAAGGCAGCCACGTATTTCTCAAGGGCGTGGTGTCCCGCAAAAAGCAGATGGTGCCCGCCCTGGCCCTGCTGTGGGGCTGATCATTCCGAAAATGCTGCGCCGCGCCGTTTTGACGCGGCGCAATTTGTGCCCAAAGGTAACAATTTTATCGCCCAAAGAATACTTTCAAACAGGGAGAGTTGGGAGTTGAGATTTATTTCGTCAATCAAAGCAGGATTCTCTTGCGACACGATATCACATCTCAACTCTCAACTCTTCACTCTCAACTCTGATTGAAGGTGTCCTTGAAAATACATCGACCGAACAATTACGCTCAAAGAATATTTTACAATTTGGCAAACCCAATGCGGAAGGATTCACGCCGGCCTTTGGCGAATAGCAGAAAGGTTTTTATTTGAGTGACGCGGGGAGATGAAGCCATGTTCGGGAAAATCCGGCGGATGTGGGTGGAGACGCTGCTGTCCGCCGCTGCCGTGGCCTTTATCGGCTGGGCTTTCTGGCAGTGGTACAGCGAATGGCCGCCGCCGGACAGAACCGCTGATGTGATCAGCGCCGCGGCAAGCGCGATTTTGTTTTTAGTTTTTTTGATCCGCATGCTGCCGGAATGGGTGAACGCACTGAAAAACCCGGGGAAGACCGTGCGGCCCGTCGAAAAAGTGAAATGCGCCCATCTCAGGGTGCTGGGCTTATTCTTTCTGTCGCTGCTGCTGCATACGGCGCTGGTTTCTTTTTCCCGGCTGCAAACCGGGCTCAACACCCGCTTCCGGGATACGTTCCGCGTGTCTATCGGGCTGGACTCCAACGCATACTATTCCATCGCCAAAGAAGGGTATACTTATCTCTCCGAGGCGGGTGAAAAGCTGTATCTGGTTTTTTTTCCGGGTTATCCTGTTTTGACGGGACTG
>JAEEGL015170253.1_pt1 | contig 16784 bp, 11 predicted proteins | sample 9134231 | NCBI WGS metagenome assembly JAEEGL01 (sample SAMN16246548, study PRJNA631951) | gut metagenome | biome: gut microbiome; feature: rumen; material: fiber-attached | host: Bos | place: Iran: Karaj | collected 2018-10
CCGTATGACGGGACGCTCACGTATACTGTTTCGGATGACGTGATGCAACCCGATACCCAGGGCACGGCCGAGCTGCACGGCGGCCGGGCGCGCATCCCTATAGGGACGCGCCGTACGCCGGGTTTCCGCAATGTCCAGATCCGTCTGGGTGAGGGCCCCGGAGCCCCGCAGACTCGCGTCAAGCTGGGATTCTCGCCGGAGCAGATCCGGCCAGTCGTCTCCCTGCCGGAAGACTTCAACGCCTTCTGGAAGCGGGAGATCGCCGCGATGGAGGCGCACCCGCTTCGGGTGCGGGAGATCCCGCAGCCCGGGCGCGACACCCCCACGGAGCGCTGTACCCTGGTGTATGTGAGTGTGGACGACGAGCACGGTGTCTATGGTTATATGTATGTGCCGAAAGACGTCGCGCCCGGCTCCTGCCCGATCGTCATCTTCCCGCCGGGTGCGGGGGTCAACACCATCATCGTCCCGGGCTGGCACCGCTACTACACGGAGCGCAAGTTCATCCGTTTCGTGATCGAGATCCACGGCCTGGATCCGCGTTCCGACTCGCAGGTGTTCCGCGAAGCGGGCCGCCGGCTGGAGACCGGCAACGGCGCCGGGTACCTTGGCAACGGCATCGAGTCCCGGGAGACGTATTACATGAAGAACGTCTACCTGGCCATGGTCCGGATGACCGACTACCTGACCACGCTTCCGCAGTGGGACGGCAAGAACGTCGTCGTGAAGGGCGGCAGCCAGGGCGGCGCCCTGAGCCTTGTCGCGGCTGGTCTGGATCCGCGCGTGACCGTCTGCATCGCGGACCATCCGGCCCTTGCGGACATGGCGGCCTACGCCACGCCGGGCCGTACGGGCGGTTATCCGCATTTCAACCATCAGCCGGGAATCCTCACGCCGGCTGCGGTGAAGACCCTGGCCTATTATGATGTGATCAATTTCGCCCGGCAGATCAAGGTCCCCACACAGATGTCCTTCGGCTACAACGACGACGTCTGTCCGCCGTCGACTTCCTTCGGCGTATGGAACAGCCTGGCCTGTCCGAAGTCACTCCTGTTGACGCCGATCAACGAGCATTGGGCCTCGGAGACGACGGAAGCCGCCCATTGCACCTGGCTGGACGGCTTCCTGAAGTAGCCCGGCAGCGTCTTACTGCCAGTATTCGTAGAACTTGGCGATACTCTCCATTCCCCCGAAGAACTGCCTGAGCAGGTAGCTTTCGTTGGGGGAGTGGATGGTGTCGCGCTCCAGGCCGAAACCCATCAGGAGCGGATCGACGTGCAGGATTTTCTGCATCTCTCCCAGGATGCCGATGGACCCGCCGCCACGGGCGGGGACAGGCTCCTTCCCATAGACTTCACCGATGGCGCGGGCCGCGGCCTGGTAGGCCGGTGAGCTGATCGGAATCGTGAATCCGTCGCAGCCCCCGCAGGGCGTGACTTCCACGGAGACGCATTTCGGGGCGATCCGCTTGAGATGCCGCGCGACGAGCCGGGCGATCTCGGTGCTGCGCTGGCCCGGGACCAGGCGCATCGAAATCTTGGCGTGTGCCTCGGACGGGAGCACTGTCTTGGCGCCGGAGCCGGTGTAGCCGCCCCAGATGCCGCAGACGTCGAGACACGGGCGGATGCCGACGCGTTCGAGCGGCGTGTAGCCCTGCTCGCCGCGCAGCGCGCGCACGCCGAGGAACTCCTTGTATTCCTTGAGGTCGAAGGGCGCCTTGGCGAGCATCCGGCGGTCGGCGCGGGACAGGTCCACGACCTTGTCGTAGAAGCCCGGCACCGCGACGCGGCCGTCTTCGCCGATCAGGGATGCAACCATCTCGCAGAGGGCCTGGATGGGATTGGCAACCGTGCCGCCGAAATGGCCGGAATGGAGGTCTTTGTCCGGTCCGGTGACCTTGACCTCGAGGTAGCTCATGCCGCGCATGCCGCAGTTGATCGAAGGGATGTCCTCGCCAAGCATCGTGGTGTCGCTCACCAGGCAGATGTCTGCCTTGAGCAGCTTCTTGTGGGCTTTGATCCAAGCCGGCAGGGAAGGGCTGCTGATCTCCTCCTCACCCTCGAAGAGGAACTTGACGTTGTGGCGGAGCTTCCCGCTGCGCAGCAGATACTCGAACGCCTTGATGTGCATGAAGAGCTGGCCCTTGTCGTCATTGGCGCCGCGGCCCCAGATAGCTCCGTCGTGCACCTCGGGGTCGAAGGGATCGTGCCTCCACTTGTCCAGCGGCTCGACGGGCTGGACGTCGTAGTGGCCATAGACCAGGACGGTCCGAGCCCTGGGGTCGACGGTCTTCCGGCCGAAGACGACCGGGTGGCCGGCCGTGTCGCTCACGCCGGCCTCGTCGGCGCCGGCTTCCAGCAACAGGTTGGCGAGGGTCTCGGCGCACAGGTACATGTCCTGCCTGTGCTCGGGCCTGGCGCTGACGGAAGGGATGCGAAGGAGGGAGAACAACTCCTCGAAGAAGCGTTCCCGGTTCTGTTCGATGTATTCTTTCATGGCTTTAGTTGCGGCGGAGGTTCTTGGAAGTCAGGTTTAGGCGGTACTTGAAGGTGCGGTTGCCGTGGTAGTAAGACATCGCGAGGGTGTTGGCGTCGTCGAAGGCGATGCTGTTGAGCAGCCGGTCGCGGTAGTGGTCCTTGGCTTCGGGCTCCGCCCAGGCGAGGACGTAGTTGTCATCGGCCTTCTGGTAGACGACGATGACGGTATAGCCGCGGTGGTCGAACATGGCGGCGGTGTACTTGGAGGAATTCTTCTTGCCTTTGGCCGTGGCGAATTCCTCTACCAGCGAACTCTCTTTCTGCAGGATATTGAACTTGAGGTGCGTGGCGCTGGTCAGTGCGTCCGGATTCTGGGCCAGCCACCACTCGATGGCGGCATCGGTCAGGTAGACATTCTCCGGGATGGATTCCAGCCAGGGATTGTCCTGGATATCCTTCAGCAGCAGCCGCATCCAGGGACGCTCCATCCCGCTGAGCAGGGCTTCGTCGGAGCGGCCGAGGAGGTGGTACGGCGGGACGTGGCCGGACTCCCGGACATCCTTGCCCCGGAAAGAGACGCAGCCGAACTCGTCCGTCTGGGGAGCGTATGCCGCTGCCACATAGGTCTGTTGCGAGCCGTCTGCACTGTGCATCAGGTAGTTGAAGCGCAGATAACGGGTGTCGCGGATCTTGAAGACGGTGGTCCCGTCGATGAATCCGCGGCCGGTCATCCCTTCCGCGTCGGAGGCCGGAGCGTCATAGACGCTCTCCTGCGACCAGCCGTCGGGGCCCTTGCGGAGGCTCACGATGCGGACCTGGTCCAGCCCGAGGCCCTCGCCGCTGAGGCACACCGCGTAGATGCGGTCCACGGCTTCACGCCGGTCGGCGATGGCACGGACCTCGCCGCCGGACGGCAGCAGGTCCGCCGCAATCGCCGCGGCCTGCACCTCGTCATAGGGGCTGATGTTGAGCAGGGTGTCCTTGCGGGCGAGGATGTCCTGTGCGTAGACGGAGGAAGGATACTTCTTGAGGAATTTATCGAAGGCCTCGACCGAGGGCTTCGACAGGGTCTTCTGGTAGAGCTTGGTCTCGGCCCGCTTCTGCGCGGAGAGCGGCGCTGCCGCGAGCAGCAGGGCCAGGCCGAGGGTCAGGAATCTTCTCATAAGAATTGTTCGAAGTAGTCCGTGATTTTCTGGTAGAGGTGCAAGCGGGCCTTGCCGCGCATGTTGTGCTCATCCTGCGGGTAGGGGAACCAGTCCACGGGGACGCCCTCCTTGATGCATTCCTGGACGAAGCTCAGCGAGTGCTGGGGCACGACGGTGCCGTCCAGCAGGCCCTGACAGATCAGCACGTGCCCCGTGAGGTCCTTGGCACGAGGGATCAGGGACGTGAGCGCGAAACCTTCCGGGTTGGTGGCGGGATTGTCCATGTAGCGCTCTCCGTACATCACTTCATACCACTGCCAGTCGATGACCGGGCCGCCGGCCACGGCCACCTTGAAGAAGCCGGGCGTGTGGGTGGTGAGCGAGAGGGTCATGAAGCCGCCGTAGCTCCAGCCGTGCACGCCGATGCGCTCCCGGTCGATCCAGGGCGCACGGTCCAGCAGTGCGCGGATGCCGGCCATCTGGTCCGCCACTTCGGCCTGGCCGCACTGGCGGTTGATGGCCTTCTCGTACGCGGCGCCATGGTAGGGCGTCCCACGGTTGTCCTGGCCATACACGACGTAGCCGCGCTGGGCCATGTGCAGCTCCCACATCCGGATGCTTCCCAGCCAGCTGTCATTGACCAACTGGGTGTGCGGGCCGCCGTAGACATAGACGAGCAGGGGATATTTCTTCGAAGGGTCGAAATCCTTCGGATAATAGAGCCGGTAGTAGTTGTCGAAACGTCCGTCCGCAGACGGGGTCGTGCCGAGCTCCATCGCGACCTGGGCGTAGCCCTCGAGCGGGTTGGCAGCCGTGCCCAGCGTCTCCAGCAACTTGCCGTCGGTACTGCGTACCTGCGTCACGCCGGGCACGTTGAAGCTGCTGTAGCGGTCGATGAACTTGGTGAAGTCCGGCGAGAGCGTGACGCTGTGCCAGCCTTCCTCGGGCGTGAGGCGCTGCGGGGCTCCGAGCTTGCGGCGGTCGATCCGCACGCGGAAGAGATGCCGCTCGATGGGGGAGACCTCCGAAGAGGTGTAATAGACATAGCGGCCGTCGTTGGCGAGGTAGGAAACCTCAGCGTCCACAGGCGTGATGCGCTCGATGCGGCCGAGCGTGTCGCAGCGGTAGAGGTTGTGGTAGCCGTCGCGGTTGTCCGTCCTGTATAGGAACTGGTAGCTGTCTTTAATGAAATAGAGCGGATCCAGCGGCTCCACCCAGGCTTCATTCTCTTCCGTCAGGATGGTGCGGACGAAAGCACCGTTGTCGGCGCGGTACATGTTGAGGTGCATCTCGTGCTGGGCACGGTTGAGCACCTGGATGAAGATGTACTTGCTGTCGGGAGACCAGGTGATATTGGTCAGATAGCGCTCGTCGTCGAAGTCCGTGACCTGCATCGTGGAGAGGATATGCCCCTCCATGTCGGTGACGCACAGCGTGATGTGCTCCGAGGCCATGCCAGCCATCGGGTATCGGATCATGTCGGCTCCGCCGGTGCGGGAATCGATGTTGTAGAGCGGATAGAGCGTGACGGCGGACTCGTCCTTGCGGTACACGGCGAGGCGCGTGCCGTCCGGGGCGGGGAAGACGCCGCTGTTGATGCCGAACTCATTGCGGCTCACGGACTGGCCGTAGACGATGCCGGGCCCTTCGGGCTCAGGCAGTTTCCAGGCGGGCCGCTGGGGACGCTGCAGACGCTGCATCTCCTGGGTAATCTGGCTGTCCGGGGTCCAGAAGGCCCGGACCTGGGCCGGCGAGAGAGGGCGCTCGGTCTGGCCGACGGATTCGGCCACGGTGAGCAGGCGGCCGTCGGGCTCGGCCGCAGGGCGCGTCGCGAGTATACCCGCGGCGAGCAGGATCAGGGCGCGGATCATAGGGTCTCGCCTCCGGTGAAGATGGGAATCTCGCTAGTGGCGGACGGCTCCCGCACGGACACGATCTTGTCCACGATGTAGCGCTGCATGCCGCGCCAGGGGAGGGTCCCGTTGTATTCCTTGTAGTGCAGTTCGACATTCTTGCCGCTGCAGAGCATCAGCGAATCTGCCACGGACTTGCTCACGACGGAGAAGTTGAACTCGTTGGACTGGAGGTTGCCGCCGACCTTGCTGCCGCCGGAACTCTTGAACCCGGTCTGGATCAGCCGGCCCTCATAGGTCTTCCAGACCCAACCCTTGTAGACGATCTGGTTGAGTTCGCCGGCCTTGACACCTTCGCCGAAAACGAAGTAGAACTTGAAATAGCCCCAGACGGCGGCGGCTACCAGCAGGATGGCCACGATCCAGGTGATGATTTTGCCTTTGGTTGACATGTTCGTCCGATTATTTGTTATAGTCTACAAATATAACAAATATCCCGGGATATCCGCTGGCCGCCGGGATAATCGGGAGGTGCGGTCACCCCGGCCCGGCGGCGCGGACAAGAAGAACATTATAATACGATCTCCAAGGTGTGGTGTCCCGGCGAGTAGGGGATGAAAGTGCTTCCACCCTGTCCGTCCAAGTGCAGGGTCAGGTCATAGACCGCATCCCGGAAGACCCGGTGGACCTTGACGGTCCGGAACCGTGCCGGCAGGTGCGGCTCGATCCGGAGCCCGTCGAAACAAGGCCGGATGCCGAGCAGGAATTCCGTGACCGTATGCCAGTTCCAGGCGGCCGTGCCGGTCAGCCAGCTGTTCTTGCCCTCGCCGGGGCGGAAGGCATCCTTGCCTGCCACCATCTGGCAGTAGACGTACGGTTCCACCTTGTGCAGCTGCTGGTCGTCGACGAAGGCCGGGGAGATCTTGCAGTAATGCTCCCATGCATCGTCGGTCCGGCCCGCCAGGGCCTCCCCGATGATGATCCAGGGATTGTTGTGGCAGAAGATGCCGGCGTTTTCCTTGTAGCCTTCGGGATAAGAGGAAATCTCGCCGAGTTCCGGATGGTAGCAGGTGTAGGCCGGTTGGTTGAGCACGAGGCCGTAATCGCTGTCCAGCAGGCGTTTGGCGCTGTCCAGCGCCCGGTCGCAGAGCCCATCCTCCGCACCGATGCGCGCCATGGTGCACCAGCCCTGGCTCTCGATGAAGATCTGCCCCTCGGCGTTCTCGTGGGAGCCGACCTTGCCGCCCTGATAATCATAGGCGCGCAGGAACCATTCGCCGTCCCAGCCGGAAGTGCGGATGGCCTGTTCCATGGCGGCAACGGCCTGCAGCACAGGACCTGCGTCCAGCTTGAGGTGTCGCAGCAGGGAGGCGTATTCCCGACCCGTGTAGACGAACAGGCCGGCAATCATCAGCGACTCGGCCTGTGAGTCGCCGGTTTTGTTCTCCGTTGTCTGGAAGGACTCGTCAGGGTCGTGGGAGAAGCAGTTGAGGTTGAGGCAGTCGTTCCAGTCCGCGCGGCCGATCAGCGGAAGGCCGTGCGGGCCGAGATGCTGCGCCACGTGGCGGAAACTGACACGCAGGTGCTCCAGCAGCGGGACTTCCGTCCCGGGCGCATTGTCAAAGGGCACCGGCTCGTCCAGGATCCCGAAATCACCTGTCTCCTTGAGATAGGCGACCGTCCCGAACAGCAGCCAGAGCGGGTCGTCTCCGAAACCGCTCCCGATGCCGTCGTTGCCCTGTCGGGTGAGGGGTTGGTACTGGTGGTAGCAGCTGCCATCGGCAAACTGCGTGGCGGCGATGTCCAGGATGCGCTGGCGTGCGCGTTCCGGAATCAGGTGGACGAAGCCCACCAGGTCCTGGTTGGAGTCGCGGAAACCCATGCCGCGACCGATCCCGCTCTCGAAGAAACTGGCGCTGCGGCTCATGTTGAAGGTCACCATACATTGGTACTGGTTCCAGATATCGACCATCCGGTCCAGCTCCGCGCAGCCGCTCTCTACCTGGAAACGGTCCAGCAGGGAGTTCCAGCGGCGCTTCAGCTCCGAGAATGCGGCGTCCACCTTCGCCTCGCTGTCGAAATCGGCCAGCAACCCGTGCGCACGCGTCTTGTCGATGCTTCCGTCGGGGGCGAATTTGTGATCGGCAGGATTCTCCACGTAGCCCAGCACGAAGATGAGTGTACGGCGCTCACCCGGGGCCAGGTGGATGCGGAAGAAATGCGAAGCCACCGGGCTCCAGCCGTGGGCGACGGAATTGCCCGCCTGCCCGGCCAGTACGTTCTGCGGGGCGTCGAAGCCGTTGTACAGGCCGAGGAAGGACTCGCGGTCGGTGTCGAAGCCGTCGACGGCCGCATTGACGCCGTAGAAGGCGTAATGGTCGCGTCGTTCGCGGTATTCAGTCTTGTGGTAGAGCGTGCTGCCCTCGATCTCCACCTCGCCGGTGGAGAGGTTGCGCTGGAAATTCTCCATGTCTGTGGCAGCGTTCCACAGACACCATTCCACGAAGGAGAAGAGGCGGAAGTCGCGCGCTGCGTTACCCTTGTTTGTCAGCGTGAGCTTATGGATCTCGCAGCGGCGGCCCGGGGGCACGAAGAAGAGGACTTCGGCCTGCAGCCCCTGCCGCTCACCGCGGATGCGCGTATAGCCCATGCCGTGCCGGCATTCATAGGCATCCAGCGTCGTCTTGCAGGGCTTCCAGCCCGGATTCCAGACCGTGCCGTCCTCCTCGCGGAGGTAGAAATAGCGCCCGCCGGCGTCCATCGGCACGCCGTTGTAGCGGTAACGGAGGATCCTGCGGAACTTGGCGTCCCGGCAGAAACAGTACCCGCCCGCCGTGTTCGAGACCAGCGAGAAGAAATCCTCGCAACCCAGGTAATTGATCCAGGGCCACGGGGTGGCCGGATCGGTGATCACGTACTCGCGGGCTGCGTCGTCGAAATGTCCGTATCGTTTGCTCATGCCTGTCCTACTTTTTGATCGGATACAGATGGATCAGGAGGACGATCAGGAGGGCGAAGGCGGCCGGGAAGAGGGAGAACAGGCTCCAGATCATCCGGCAGACCGAGGCTTCGTTGGCGATGGTGACCACGGTCTGTCCCGTGGCGGGATCCGTCCCGGAGATAAAGCCGGACAGCCCCAGCAACATGGCGACGAGGGCTCCCGAGATGGCGGATCCGAACTTCTGGGCCATGGTCCCGGAAGAGAAGATGAGTCCGGTGGAGGACGTGCCGTTCTGCTGGGTGGCATAATCCGCCACGTCAGCATACATCGACCACAGCAGCGGGGAGTAGAGGCCGATGCCCACGGAGGTGAGGATGACCATCGCGACCATCACCCAGATGTATTTCGGGTCCATGGGGATGAAGAAGAAGGCGATGGAGGTCACGGCGCAGATGATGGCTGCCAGACGGAAGGCGCGCCGCTTGGAACCCGCCCACTGCGTGAACTTGGGAGACAGGCCGCCGAATATCATGCAGGTGACTTCGCCGAAGGTCATGAAGACCGTGTAGTTGATGATGAGACCGGACACGGTGACGTTGCCGTGGAGGCAGTATTCCAGCAGGTAGCCTGCCACGGCATACCGGAAACCGTTGAAGAAATTGGTGCAGATGCCGACGAGCGTGAGGTAGATCCATGGCTTGTTGCGGAACAGGTCGGCAAAGGGCTTGAAGGAGAACTTCTCGGCCCGGACGGGCTTCAGGCGTTCCTTCGTGAGCAGGCCGCATGCCAGCGTGCCGAGGGCCGCCAGGGCGCCCAGGATGACGCCGGCCACGGCGTACTGGTGCGCCTCGCTGCCGCCGATCATTTTCTGCAGGTAGGGGAAAGACAGCAACGTGATGAATCCCATCGCATAGGCGCCGACCATCCGGAAAGACGAGAACTGGTTCTTCTCGTTGTCATCGGCGGTCATCACACCCAGCAGCGAGCCGTAGGGCACGTTCACGGCCGTGTAGACGGCCATCATGAGCAGGTACATCGAATAGGCGTAGATGCGCTTGCCGACAAGGCCCAGGTCGGGTGTATACAGCAGCAGCGCAAAGATGACACCCAGGGGAATGGCGCCGAAGATGAGCCAGGGCCGGTAGGTGCCCCAGCGGGACCGCGTACGGTCGGCCAGCGCTCCCATGAGCGGGTCGGTGATGACGTCGAACAGGCGCGCCACCAGCATCAACGCCGCCGTGTCTGCCACGGTGAGCCCGAAGATATTGGTGAAGAACAGGGGAAACGCGATGGACATCACCTTCCAGGTAATGCCGCCGGCGGCAGCATCGCCCAGGGCGTATCCGATCTTCTCAGAGAGTTTGGCCATGGTTACACGTTTTCGTTATTGCTCATATTCTTATCAATCAATCGGTTGAGACGCTTGACCGTCTCCCCGGTCCGGTATCCGTCCGGCTCGGTATGCAGGCAGTAGTCCACCAGGCGGTCCACCGTGCTGGTGGCGACATGCAGCCGGGTGTCCGAGGACGCATAATAGATGAATACCTTGCCGTCCCCGTCGGCGATCCAGCCGTTGGAGAACAGGACGTCCATCACGTCGCCGATGTATTCCCAGTCCTGCGGGGCCATGAAATACCCGGCCGGCTCCGCAATCACGCGGGACGGGTCGTCCAGGGCGGTCATATACAGATACAGCACGTAGCGAAGGCCGCTGGCGCAGCCCCGCACGCCGTGCGCGAGGTGCAGCCACCCCTGCGGAGTCTTGATTGGGTGGGGGCCCTCACCGTTCTTGCATTCCGTGATGGTGTGGTAGTGACGGGCGTTGATGATCTTTTCCTCCTTCACTTCTGCATGCGTGATGTCGTCCACGAGGGCCCAGCCGATGCCGCCGCCACCGCCCGCATCGATGAAACCGTCCTGCGGGCGTGTATAGAGGGCATACTTGCCGTCCACGAACTCCGGATGGAGCACGACATTGCGCTGCTGTGTGGCGGATTTGAGATCGGGCAGGCGCTCCCATTCCACCAGGTCCCGTGTGCGGGCGATGCCGCAGGCCGCTACGGCGGAGGAGAGGTCGCCCGGTGCTGCGTCCGGGTCTTTGCGCTCCACGCAGAACAAGCCGTAGATCCATCCGTCTTCGTGGCGCGTCAGGCGCATGTCATAGACGTTGGTGGCAGGCTCGCCCCATTCGGGCATCGTCACGGGGCGTGGCCAGAAGCGGAAATTGTCCACACCGTCGGGGCTTTCGGCCACGGCGAAGAAGGACTTGCGGTCCGCGGCTTCGACGCGGGCGACCAGTACATATTTGTTTTCCCATTTAATGGCGCCGCTGTTGAACACGGCATTGATGCCAAAGCGCTCCATCAGCCAGGGATTGGTACGTCTGTCCAGGTCATAACGCCACTCCAGTGGGGCGTGCGCGGCGGTCAGGACGGGATGCTCGTAGCGTTCGTAAACGCCGTTCCCGGGGAGGGGACGGTTGGGCTGCGCAAGCAGAGCCTCGTGCCTGCGCCGGAGTCCGGAGAGTTTCTCAGCAAAAGAATCCATCATCACTCAGCGATTATTTGGAGGCGGCATTCTCATAGGCCGTCAGGAGTGCATCCTTGAGTTTGGGTTTCGTCCATTTGGGGACGGCGCGGTCTTCGCCGTCGCTCAGGCCCATCCAGTAGAAGCACGCGATCTTGTACTTGGTGGCGTTGGAGACGTAACAGGCGGCCTGCTTGGCCAACTCGCCTTCGGCCCGTTTGGCCGTGTCGGCGCCGAACTCTCCCAGAATGCAGGGGATACCCTTGCTGACCAGGTAGGTGTTCAGGCCATCCACGATCCCTTTCACTTCTGCCTCGCAGGAGGCGTCGAAGACTTCCTTGGGGTTGTCCGTGTCAAATGCGAAATGGTAGGGAGCATAACTGTGCACTTCAGCCATCAGATGGCCTTGTACGGTATCTTCCGGGAGCCGGAAGGCGGAGAGCACCGCAGGCTGGGTGCTGGCCGCGTAAGTGTTGAGGATCAGGTTGCGGTAGGCATTCTTCCCGCCCGTCGCGCGGACGGTGGCCACGAAATCTGCATTATACTGGTTGATCGTCTCGTGGGCTTCCGCCGTCGAGGCGTTCCAGGTCCCCGCATTGTCCAGCATTTCGTTGAAGGACTCGAACAGAAGCCGCTGCCCGTAGGACTCGAACTCCGTGGCGATCTGTTGCCAGAGTGTTATGTAGCGCTCCCTCATCCGATTGTAGACACCCTTGTCGGCCCGGAGCCAGGCTGTACTGGCCGTCCCCGTGTCGTGGTGGACGTTGAGGATGCAGTACATGCCCTCGTCGAGCACGTAGCCCACCACTTCCTTCACCCGGGCGATCCAGGTGGGATCCACTGTGTAGCCCGTCCAGGTGGACATGTCCCAGTGGCCCTTGTCGCCTGATACCGTCACGCTGACCGTTCCCATGTGCGGATACCAGGTCACGGGGACGCGGATGGCGCCGAATCCTTCCTCCCGGAACATGTGGATGAGCTCGCGGGTGGCGACGGGCTGGCCCCAGGCAGTCTCGTAGTCTTTCGGGGTCCGCTTGGTGAATGCCTCGATCCACATGTTGTCCACGTCTCCGCTGTTGGACTCCAGCGTATTGCCGAGGTTCCAGCCTATGCCCATGTGGAGGACGGCGTCAGCGGCGCTCTCCCATTTCGCCGGCTCAGGGTCGGGCCCCGGGGGTGCGGGCGCGGCTTTCATCGAGAAGTGGAACTGGATGGCAGGGGCAGCCTTCTGGTTGGCCCTGAAGCCCTGGACCGTGCCCTCAGGCAGGATCAGCGTATAGTTCTTGCCGCGGGCGAGGCCTCCGAGGTTTACCGTCAGTGTGGTCGCGTAGGCGGTGACGCCGTCAATGGTGGCGCCGCCATCCACGGTGATCCCTTGCTGGCCTTGAGCCGTACATTTGACATTTTGGTCGAAGGTGAACACGACGGACAGGGTCTTGTCGGTGAGCCCACTGGCGCCGTCCTCCGGCGAGGTGGAGACGAGCCGCGGAGCGTCCGCTTCCTCCGGTTGCGGAGTCGCGGGATCCCCGCAGGCGGAGAACAGGGCTGTGACGATTGCCAGAAGGCCGAAGTATCTTTTCATGGACATGAGGTTTATCCTAGTTGCGTTCGAAGAAAGCCGCACGGAGCTGCTGCCACCGCTCCACCTTCCACATGTCGTGGCCGCAGAGCGGCTCACAGTGGAAGTCCTTGGGGGCGTTGACATGGTTGTATGCGGCGAAGTTGGTGTGCGGTGGGCAGGTCGGGTCCTGCAGGCCGAAGGCCATGTAGACGGGACACTGCACGCGGTCGGTGAAATTCTTGACGTCGAAGTAGCTCAGGGTGCGCATCAGCTGCTCCCGGTCGATGCCCGCAGCGTCCGCTTCCTGGAAGACCTCATGCACGGGCCACCAGACGATGCGGGCGTAGTCGGGATAATCGCTCAGGAAGGGGACGCTCGGCGCGATGGCGCGCACGCGGTGGTCCAGGCTGCCTGCAATCCAGGTGAAGGCGCCGCCCTGGCTGTCGCCCCAGGCGTAGATGCGGGAAGCGTCTGCGCGGGGGAGCGAGCAGATGAAGTCGATGGCGCGCACCACGTCACAGAACGCGCCCCGGTAGTAGAAATGATCCTTGTTGTCGAGGCCCCGGTCGATCCAACGGCCCTCGGGCTCCTTGAAGATCCCCTGACCGCGTACGCTCACGAGGAATTGGATCCGGTCCGGATCGGAGGCGGGATCGTACCAGTAGGGCTCTGCCCCGTAGCCCATCAGTTCCAGCGATACGGGATATTTCCCTTCCTTCACCGGCATGCACAAGATACCGCCGGCCGTGACGCCGCCCAGCGATTGGAAGCGGACACGGTAGGTGTTGCGGTGGCTGTCAGAGTGTTCGGGGACGAGCTCCAACTTCGCATCCATGGGGATGCGGGCGAGCTCGGCAAGGGTCCCTTCCCAGAAAGCATCAAAATCCGGTTGTTTGTCCTGGGGACTGCTGATCCGCTCAGGGTTGACGCCGATGTTGAAGGTTTGGTCGGTGCCGAGCCGGACCTGGTAGAATCCAGGCTCGAGCCGGCCGAGCGGGAGGCTGACGGTGGCGGGCCGGCCGGCGCGGATGCGGACGGTCTTGCGCACGAGCAGGAGCGTATCCTGCGCGCCCATCAGATCGAGGTCGCGCACCAGGGCCAGGGTGACCGGGTACCTGCCGGTCTCAGGGGCTTCCGCGCAGATGTCGAGCACGAACGGGCCCTCACCGTAGAACATCCAGTTCTCCGGCTCCGGTGCCCGGAGCGTGGGCGCATCATCCTGCCGGCAGGCGTTCGCAAGGACGGCTGCCAGCAGCAGGATCAGGATACTTTTGAGGGTGAAGACCCGTCTCATGTGCAAATGTGTTTTTGAAAGAGGGTGACCGCATGTCGACAGACCATCCGGTCACCCTCCTTTCCGATGAAAAACGATTCGCTTACTCGATGAAGTAGAGTTTCAGCACAGTATAGCGGTCGCCGGTGAAGAGCAGGTGCTCGACGTCAATGGCGTCTGCCAGGGCGGAACCCTTCAGGTTGACTGTCAGGGTCCAGGTACCGTCGCCGTTGTCGGTGAGCAGGTCGTTGCCCGGCTGGATGTCGTTCGCGTCGGGCCACTGGTTGTTCCACCAGCCGGTGACGACGCGGATCTGCGGATTCTCACCCTGGATCGTCACGTAGAATGTCTCGGTCTTGATCAGATCCCAGAGATCCTGCGGGAGTTCGGCGATGGCCTCGTTGTTGCCGTCGTGTCCCTCCAGGGCGAATCGATAGGTTCCGTTCCAGCTGACTGCGCCGTGTCCGGCGGGATCGTCATTTTCCCAGATAATGCTCTTCACGGTCTCCCAGTGTCCGCCTCCGGAACCCGGCTTGTAGCTCAGTTCCGGCAGGAGGATCTCCTTGCCGTCAAAGGTGTAGAGCTTGCCGACGCAGGTCCCTTCGAAGATTTTGTTGGGGATGGTGATGACGACGCTGCTTGTGCCCTTGCGGTAGAAATCGGCGTCGGAGAGGATGAGCGGGTTGCCGTCCGGATCGAGCAGCTCGGCCCGGCAGATGAACTCCAGGTCCGTACCGTAAACGGTCAGCTGTTCTCCGCCCTCGATCTCTTCGCCGGCGTTCTTGGAGAAGCCGGAGACGACCGTGTTGCCCAGGGTCAGGGCTACGCGGGACTCTGCCTGATCGTCAGCGGTGCGGACGATGATGTTGCCGCCGCTGGCGGAGATGCCCGCGGGAGCCTTGACCCGGATCATGTCTTTGCTGACGATCTCGAAATCGGTGACGGTGACGCCGTCGGGGAAGACGATCTCGCGAACGTCCGAGAATCCGGATCCGTTGATGGTCATGGGTTGTCCGGTGACCACCTTCGTCGGGGCGAATACCTTGATGCCCAGTCCGATGTCTGCGGACAGGTCCTCCTCCACACGGAGGCAGCCCGTGAGCGCTCCCATCAGGATGACGGGAAGGAATATGCCTAAATATTTCAATGTCTTTTTCATAACTGAAATCCTTCTAGATCGGTTAGCAAACTACCAGCCCGTGTTCTGGCTGAGGTTGGGGTTCTTCTTGATCTCCGTCTGCGGGATGGGGTAGAAGTAGTACTTGTCGTCCCACTGACGGGCCACGCTGGTGCGGGTCAGCTTCAGGTCGCTGCTGATGGAGGCCACCTGGATGGTCCGGAAATACTGCGGGCCTTTTTTCCAGCGGCGGACATCCCAGAAACGGTGGTTCTCGAAGGCGAGTTCCACGAGGCGCTCGCGCTCGTAGCGCTCGACCCACGCGTCGCCGTCTTCCTTGAACTTCGGCATCTGGATGTCGGAGCGGCTGCGCAGCTTGTTGACGGCTTCGTTGGCGGTCATGCCGAACGTCGCGTCATTGGCGCTCCCCGTGGCGTAGAACACGGCCTCGGCATAGTCGAGGTAGAACTCCGCCAGGCGGAAGATGATCCAGGTGTGCCGGCGTGTCGTCTGGTTGTCAGCCGTGGTGACGCAGGAGCCATCCACGTATTTCTTCAGGTAATAGCCCGTCGGGGTGGCGCCGTACTTGGGGGAGGCGTTGAAGCCGCCGGCGAAGGTCTCGATCGCCTTTTTCTGGGCTCCGTTGGAGGGCCACTGGTCGCCGTTCCTGACGACAGTGAGGGCGAAGCGCGGGTCGAGTCCCTCGTAGGGATCCGCAGCGCTGAGGTCGATGGTTCCGGGGTTACGCTTGGCGAAGGTCTCGCCGTTGTCCTTGTACTCGTACTGGTCGACGAGACTCTGGGTCGGGCAGTTGCCGGAAGAGCCGTTCTCCACGCCGACCGGGTAGTTGGCCATCTCGAAGTCGTTGCTCTCCCCGCGTCCCAGGCCGAAGATGATCTCCGGGTTGAAGAAGGCGTCGTGCCCCCACAAGGTGCTGTACGTGCTGAGCTTGACTCCCCAGGTCGCGGCGTTGTCGAGGATGTACTTGCAGGCCTGGGCCGCATCGGCCCACTTGGCCTTGTCACCGCTCGGGTTGAACAGCGGGGAGGCCGCATAGAGCAGCGTACGCGCCTTCAGGGCGAAGGCTGCGACGCGCGTGGCCCGTCCGATCTCGGCGCCCACTTCGGTGACATAGGAAACCGGCAGGTAAGGGGCCACGGCATCGAGTTCGTCGACGATGAACTTGACGATCCGGTCAGCGCTTGTGCGCTCGATGTTGTTGGCCTGCCCGTTGGTGAGGGTCGTCGTCACGAGGGGGACGTCGCCGTAGGCGCGGAACAGCTCGAAGTAGAAGTAGGCCCGCAGGAAGCGCAGTTCGTAAGGGAACAGTTCCAGCTGCTGGACCCAGTTGGGATAGTTGGCATTGTACTGCCATTCCGAGATGTCGGCCTGGTCGATCTTCTCCAGGTACATGCAGATGTCGGCGATGGCGGTGTAAGCCTTCGTCCAGGTGTCGGAATAGGGATTGGCCGGACTCCAGCCGCCGTTGACGTAGTTGTTGACGGCACCGGTCTCGAGTGCATACTGGGCCTCGTCGGTCGCTCCGGCGAGGAAGTAGGCGCTGTTGGCCGCGAATTCGTTGTTGTACACCTGTGCGTAGACATCGAATACCATGTTCTTGATACCGTCCACGAAGTATTCGTAGGTCCATTCCTCGTCACGCGTATTCTCCTCCGTATAGTTGAGGTCGGCGCACGATGCTGCGGCAAGGCAGGCCAGAAGGAATAAACAGATTCTATTGTGTTTCATAAGGCAGTCATGATTAGAATACGACGGAAAGGCCCAGGCTCACGGCTTTCAGCACAGGGTAGCCCGTGCCGAGGTTCTCGGCGTCCATGGCGCGGATATTCCCGAAGGACAGCAGGTTCTGTCCCTGGACGAAGATCTTGGC
>JAEEGL015275908.1_pt1 | contig 16784 bp, 4 predicted proteins | sample 9134231 | NCBI WGS metagenome assembly JAEEGL01 (sample SAMN16246548, study PRJNA631951) | gut metagenome | biome: gut microbiome; feature: rumen; material: fiber-attached | host: Bos | place: Iran: Karaj | collected 2018-10
AGTACAATCTTTTCACTGTTAAAACAAAGTATTAACAGTTAAAAGTAATGTAATTATGAGCTATTTTTTCACTTCTGAAAGTGTTTCCGAGGGCCATCCCGACAAGGTGGCCGATCAAATCAGCGATGCGCTGCTCGACGAATTCCTCCGCCGTGACCCCGAGAGCCATGTGGCCTGCGAGACGCTGGTGACCACGGGTTTGGCCGTGGTGAGCGGCGAGGTGACTTGCAACGGATGGGTCGACATACAGGAGACCGTGCGTGATGTTATCAAAGAGATAGGCTACACTAAGGGCGAGTATAAGTTCGAGTCCGAGTCGTGCGCCGTGCTCTCCACCATCCACGGCCAGAGCGGCGACATCAACCAAGGTGTGAGTCGCAAGAAAGAGGAGGAGCAAGGCGCCGGCGACCAAGGCATGATGTTCGGCTACGCCTGCAATGAGACACGCGAGTATATGCCGCTGCCAATCACGCTGGCCCACATCTTCCTCCAGGAGCTGACGCGCATCCGCAAGGAAGGCAAGGTGATGACCTATCTGCGTCCTGACGCCAAGAGTCAGATAACCATCGAATACAGCGATGACAACAAGCCGCTGCGTGTCGATACCATTGTCCTCTCGACCCAGCACGACGAGTTCGACAGCGAGCGCAAGATGCTGAAGCAGATTGAGAAGGACGTGCGTGAGATACTGATACCGCGCGTGATGAAACGCATCAACGCCAAGAACCGAGCCCTCTTTGCCAAGAAGGATTACAAACTTTACGTCAACCCCACGGGCAAGTTCGTCATCGGTGGTCCCCATGGCGACACGGGCCTCACGGGTCGCAAGATCATCGTCGACACCTACGGTGGCCGTGGTGCCCACGGCGGCGGTGCCTTCAGCGGCAAGGACCCCTCGAAGGTCGACCGCTCGGCAGCCTACGCCACACGCCATATCGCCAAGAATATGGTGGCTGCGGGATTGTGCGACGAGGTGCTGGTGCAGGTGGCCTACGCCATCGGCGTGGCCGAGCCTGTAGGATTCTATGTGAATACCTACGGCACCGCCAAGGTGAAGATGACTGATGGCGAGATTGCCAAGCGCGTGGAAACGCTCTTCGACATGCGGCCCTATGCCATCACGCAGCGATTCGGACTGAAGAACCCCATCTACCGTAGCACGGCAGCCTACGGCCACATGGGCCGCGACCCCAAGGAGGAGACGGTCATCCTTTATGATGCCGAGGGAAACAAGCACAAGAAGAAAGTGCAGTTCTTCGGCTGGGAGAAACTGGATATGGTGGAGGCAATAAAGAAGGAATTTGGCCTCACCCCCAACCCCTCTCCAAATGGAGAGGGGAGTAGAAAGTAACCCATGATAGTAACAACAGTAACAATTGTATAACAAAAAAACACCTTGCCAACTACGCCCCTCTCCACTTGGAGAGGGGTAAGGGGGTGAGGCCGATGTAGCATATGACTAAATTAAGTGTCAATGTCAACAAGGTGGCCACCATCCGCAATGCGCGCGGTGGCAATACTCCTGATGTGTTAAAGTTTGCACAGGATTGCGAACGTTTTGGAGCGCAGGGTATCACGGTGCATCCGAGGCCCGACGAGCGCCATATCCGCTATGCCGACGCTTTGGCAATCAAGCCGCTTATTGGCGTGGAGTATAATATCGAGGGTAATCCTAAGGGTATCTCGAAGAGCAAACCCTATGGCTTCATTGACTTGGTGAAGGAGATCCGTCCTGCCCAGGTGACCCTCGTGCCTGATGCCGAAGGGGTGCTGACCAGCAACGCAGGCTGGGACACCGTGAAGAACCAGGACTATCTGAAAGATGTCGTCAAGGAGTTCAAGGCTTGCGGCATACGTGTGAGCATCTTCATCGATGCCAATCCCCAGATGATTGAGATGGCCGCCAAGACTGGTACCGACCGTGTGGAACTTTACACAGAGAGTTATGCCAGTCGCTATGTTGCCGATCGTGAAGAGGCAATAAAACCTTTCGTGGAGGCTGCCAAGGTGGCTCGAGATTGCGGCCTTGGCCTCAACGCCGGTCACGACCTTTCGTTGGAGAACCTCACCTACTTCCACCAGCAGATTCCCTGGTGTGATGAGGCGAGCATCGGCCATGCTCTCATCTCCGATGCTCTATACCTCGGCATCGAAGAGACCATCCACCGCTATTTAGATTGTCTGAAATGAAACGCATCGTCATTATATTGCTGCTGGCTGTCGGCATGACCGCTGCGGCACAGGAACAAATTAACCTCGGCCTGATACCCACGCCGCAGAAGGTGGAGTTAGCCAAAGATGGCAAGGTCTGTGTGCTCGCTAAAGCGAAAATAAAGGAAGAAAAGATTCAGTTTGGTGGTGGCAGTTGGATAATGCAAATTGATAAAAAGCAGATGTACCAACTGGACATTGCTCCTCGTAAGATAACCATATTGTATGAAGGGGAAGAAGGCCGACAGTATGCTTACCTTACATTGGAGCAGCTGAAATTGCTGCACGACACAATTCCTTGCTGCACCATCCACGACTGGCCCGCCTACCGGTATCGCGGCTGGATGGACGATATCAGCCGCGGGCCGGTGACGCATTATAAATACCGGCTGAAGCAAGATGAAACGCTCCGTGCGTTGAAGTACAACTTTTGCAACTACTACACAGAACATACGCTTTATCAAGAGGAGTTTCCCGACTTGGCGACAATCACCGCCAATGTGCCGCCTCTCCCTAACGAGGTCATCAACCTCCAACTCTTCGCTCATGCCGAGAAGACGCTGCGCGTGCCGTACTATCAGTACCTGATGGACAGCAAGGCCAACTTCAACCCAGACGACGAAGCTACCTATGATTTTCTGCGCAAGCGCATCGCTGGAGCTTTCGAACGTATTCCCAGTTCGCCGTTCTTTATTATTAACTGTGACGAGACGGAGCAACTGGGCACTGGCCGAGCGAAACGACTGGTGGACTCGCTGGGTGCTGATCAAGTTTATGTCAACCACATCAACCGATGCTGCGAACTTATAGACGAGGTCTTCTTTCTCTTCCACCAGAACCAGCTCAGAGAGAGTGGGGAGGTAGATGCCCCGCGCGTCGTCATGTGGGGTGACATTGTGGCCAAGAACCCAGCTATGATGAAGCAGCTGCCGGCGGAGATGACCTACATCATGTGGGCCTACGAGCCGCTGGACAGCTACGACCACCTGATACGGCCGTTCAAGGAGAACGGCACCCCTTTCTGGGTGGCACCGTCGCTGAGTCACAGTAGCAACATGATTCCCAATCCCTACCGGTACATGAAGAATATCGCCAGCCTGGCGAGGGACGGATACAAGAATGGTGCCGAGGGGTTGATGAACACCTGCTGGGACGACAACGGCGAAGCACTCTTCGACAACTGCTGGCACGGCCTCTTCTGGAGTGCCGAGATGGCGTGGAACCCAATCAAGACCGACGATCCTGAGGAGTTTGTGAGGAGGGAGAGTCAGTTTAACGAGAATTTTGAGAGGCTGTTCTACGGCCGTGGTGACACACTCCTCAGTCAGTCGCAAGCGGCTGTGGAGGGGTGTGTGAACCAGCTCTACGCCGTGGGTGCTTTAGAGAGCAACCCCTATATCGCCGACTGGTACACCTCTGCAGCCCTGATGGAACCGCTGCTGAACTTCAACCCTGATAATACTGGCGATGCCATGCACGAGCGCATTGAACATGTAAGCCATTTGACTGACGACATTCATTTGGATTCTGCAGCTAATCCCCATGCCCACTATGCTTTGAAGCGAATCTCGGTCACAACGGACAAATGCCGTCTGCGCCTCTATATCAGTGACACCGCTCTTTTCCCTGAGATACCATATGCTATACCGGAATATCTGCAAGAACTTTTCGACCTCAAGCGCGAGTACCTCCGCCTATGGGACCAGGAGAATGGCGAGTATGAGCGGTATATCGTGTGCAACAGGTATGACGAGTTGGCGAGGGAGGTGATTGAACTCGACCGCCATGTCTTCATGGAGGTTCTTCCTCCGAGTACTCAGAGTAATCCGAAAACTCCGATGGTGAAACTGAAAACCCTCTATGACGACCGCCCCATCTACTACACTCTCGATGGCTCGGAGCCCACTGCCGCCTCGACTAAGTATGAAGGGCCCTTCCCGCTGGAACGTTCTGCCACCATCCGCGCCATATCATATAATGAATACGGCGAAGGTGTCATCAGCGAGCAGTACCTTCTTTCGCACATGGGCATGAGCGCCAAAATCAAACTCAACACTCCGTTCTCCACCTACAAGGCCATCTACAGCGGTGGAGGAGAGAATGCCCTCATCGACGGTCAACTCGGCAGCAACACCACCTATGCCGACGGCCACTGGCAGGGCTACTGGGGAGACAGCATTGACGCCACCATTGACTTTGGCAGGCCTACTGAGATCCACGAAGTCACGATGCGCTTTATGCAAAACACTTTCGACTGGATATTGGCACCGAAAGATATCCGTATCTATGTCTCCGACGATGGTTGTGAGTGGCGTTTCCTTCCCAACCAAACTTTTTCTATGGATCCGCGCGAGACAGGGATGCGCCTGAGGTACTACAATATCAAGGTTGAAGAAGTGGTGTTTGAGAAACCTTCCAAGGGAAAGAGGATGGAAAAAGAACTTGCATTCCCTTCCATCAATCCCACAGTCCGCTACCTTAGGGTTGTCGTTCCCAACCCTGGTCCGTTGCCCTCATGGCATCCTGCACCGGGGCAGCCTTCCTACCTCTTCACCGACGAGATTATCGTCAGATAGCCTTTATCTTACCACCTCGATGACACCGTTGCGCTTCACCACACCGAAGTTGTTCTTGGCCATGAAGCGGAAATAGTAGGTGCCGTCGGGCGAGTGAGTCTCCTCGGGGTCCCAGAAGTCGCTTTCTTTCGAGATGTTCTTCACGTGGTAGACCTCCACACCCCAGCGGTCGTAAATCCAGAGTTCGTTCATTGAGTATTCGCCCATCTCCAGCAGGTTCACCACCTTCCACCGGTCGTTGGTGCCGTCGCCGTTGGGGGTGACGAGGTTTGGGAACTGGAGGTAGGTGTTGACGATGCGGATGGGGATGGTCGCCGTGTCGGTACAGGTGATTGTCAGGCTGTCAGGTCCTTCGTGGATTAGGTAGGCGATGAGGCTCACGGGGTATTCGCCGGTGTCGGCATTGATCTCCCATGAGTAGTAGGGGTTGACTTCGAAAGAGGAGTCGCAACTGGAAGCACCGGGGGCGAGAGGGAAGAGCCAGAGGTAGGTGGGTGCGGAGAGGAACGTGGTGTAGGGTGGCAGCGAGTCACTGGGGGTCGTTGTCTGGTTGAAGAACTGCACCTCGGGATGGTGGATGGAGAGATGGTCGGGCTCCCAGATGAACGAAGGAATGGGGCGTGTGAAGACCCATAGCAGAGAATCGCGCCGCACGGTGTCGGAGCATCCCTCCTTGCTGATGGCGACAAGCTGGAAGGAGAAGCTGCCGAGGGAGTCGACGAGGGAGGTGAAGAGGGTATCGGTGCCCGATTGCACGTCGGCAGGATTGCTTGTGTTCCAGAACGTCCAGATGCGGGAGATGGAAGACGAATTGTCTCTCAATTGTAGCTGCGTGGGCTGGCATCCGAGCAGGGTGGTGTCGTAGGTCATCCAGTTACTACTGTCGAGCATCACTTCGGGAGCGAGTCGGAAGGAAGAATCGCGTGCCTGAAGCGACACATGTACCAAGCTGTCGCATCCTTGGACGGACAGGTGCGGACTGTCAAAATCAATGGGTCCACCGTAATCGATGCCCTCGTAGGCGAAAGGACGGTTGGGACAGACTATTATCGTGTCGCCTACATCGTAGGTGAGATGTATGGTGAGGCTGAAAGTGACCACCGAGTCAGTAGCATAGGCGGAAGTCAAGGTGTCTGTCGTGCTGCCGTTCACCATCAGGGGGTGAGACTCCCACATATATGGAAGTTTATTGTCGCAGCACTCGGCACTGTCCTCTGTGAAGTAGTTGCGGTAAAGGTAGAGCGTGTAGTGGACCGTACTGTCACATCCCGCTGTATTGGCGATAACCATCGTTGTGTCGATCAGTTTCACAAGCGGTGGGTCGCTCTCGCTCTGTGTGTAGGCCACAGGGACTGGCAGCGGAGGAACAAAGGCGGGGATGTCGTTTTGCCGGATGGTATCGGAGACTGTTGCCGTGGTGTTTTGAAGTACATGCAGGCGCATTGTCACTACTGAGTCGGCTCCGTTGAGGGTTGTGAGGGTTGCCTGATGGGTGATAATCAAGGTGGCGGGGTTCATCTCGGCGAGACTGAATGATACACCGTTCCATTCCATTGGCAGCAAACCCTCGCAAAGTGCGCTGTCGACGGTAGTGTCGCTGTTAGCGAAGACAACCAAGTTGAAGGTGATGAGGCTGTCGCAACTCTCGTGATTTGGCAACGTCAGGAGGTAGCCCGTGGTGTCGGAGAAGAATGTGATACCGTTCCATAGGTAGGGAAGTTCGTTCTCAATAATAGAGTGGGTGACAGTGGTGTCGCTTGAATGTCGAAGGGTTAGATGCAGTGTCGTTGTGCTGTCGCAGAGGACCGTGTTGGTGTCCACACGCGCCACCGCGGTATCGGTGCTATAGGTGATGCCGTACCAGATGAATTGGTCGCATTGGTTGGCAATGGTATCGACTGCGGAAGTGGGACGCACCTCGAGCCGCAGGGTGTGGATGGAATCGCAGAAGCCTTCGCTGTTGAGGTGCACCTGTGCATGTCGCCCCGAATCGGTGTAGGCTGTGCCATAGAAGAGGTAGCTTTGGTTGTCGCAGATAGAGGCCAAGGTGGTGTCGCGATAGGTGCCCGCCGAGGTATCGGTTACCGACAGCCACAGGTGGTAGCTGCTGTCGCAGCCGGCGACAGTGGTGAGGTCAAGGTCATAGCGCGCCGAGGTGGTTCCTTCGAGGAAAACGGTGTCGGCATAACTGTAGGGCAGCAAGGGATTGCAGATGGTGATGGTGTCCATGTGTCGATAGACGGGATTCACTTTCACTGTGTGGCTGGCTGTCGGCGCGCAGCCCCATTGGTCTGTCGTGGCCACCGAGTAGTTGTTGTTTCCCACATGGTAGTCGCTGGGGTTTACGGGTAGATACCAGTGGTCGGTCGACTGGCTCCAGAGACTGTCGCCAGTTGGCGTGCCGTCATAGAGACGGAGTGTGTCGGCGATGCCGTTGCATAGCTCTTGCGAACCCACGATATGGGGATGGGTTGGAAAATCGAGGGTCATGGGCCATACCAGCGTGTCGGTGCACTCGCCACCGCTGATGCCAATAATCAGCGTGACGGTATAGGTGCCAGGGGCGGAATAGGAGGTGCGGGCGTGGTAGTTGTTAGAAGTTTCGCCGTTGCCGAAATCCCAGAAAGCAGACTCCACCTGCTCGCCGCTGGGGGCAGGATTGATGCCGTCGGCGCTGATGGTGCTCTGATTGATAAACTGCACATCGAAGCCGCAGTCCGAGATGGTAACCACAGTGTCGCAGCGTGCCAGTGGTAGGCGTGGTCCTCCATAGGCACTGAGGGTGAAGCTGCAAGCACTGTTACCCACAAACGAAAGGTCGCAGAAATAGGTGGCCATGTCGGAGGTCGGGACCACAAGGACGCGGTCGGTCCCGATGGTGCTGTTGTCGGTCGAGGTATACCAGCGGTAGTTGAATCCAGCGGGAGCGGTGAAGCGGTTGCTGTCCACAGGTCCGCAGGTCTCCCCGTCGATGGTTTTCTGCATACATTCGAGGGTGAAATAGGCGTAGCCATAATGCGAGCCTTCATTGCAGTCGTAGGTTGTAAGACGGAGGAATATCTGCTGCCCCGCATATGCAGAGACATCGATACCTACAGGGGTCCAGTCTTTCCACAACACATTGTCCTCGGCCTCGTTCCATCCCAGGTTTCTGTTGGCGATGAAGTCTGCAACAGCGCAGACAGGATCAATCACGTTGAACGTGGAATCCAACAGCTCAAGTCTAAACCTAGGCTGATCCTCTGTGGCGTGTCTGGGGTCTTGTAGCACGGCGGCATAGCGCATCATCAGCAGGTTGAAATTCAGCGTGTCTACGGTCAAACTATATATGACTCCTTCGGCTTCAGGGTTGGCAGGATTTGTTCCCCAGTTGCCCAAACGCACGCTGGAGGTATATCCTTCGGGAATGGTCCGCAGCAGTCCGCCGGTGCGGATGTCGCGCTCTGAGGTGTCGTAGCACACGGTGTGTCGACTTTCGGGACTTCGGGAGCCTAGGTCGATGGCACCCGCTTGAGCATAAGGATTGCCGTAAGTGCCGCTGAAAAAGACGGCCTGGGGCGACTGGAGGTCGGTGGGATTGACGCACCCCATACCCTCTGTAGGGGCTATGATGCGTATTGTGTCGTCGTAGTTTACGTTGCACGACAGGCTGGATTCGCACTCGGAATGGAATGCAAGGGTGTAGCTATGCAAGGGCATGATGGGCAGTGAGAAACTGCCACCCGAGAGAGTGTATGATGAGATGTTGTCCCCGTCGTCGACAGCAAGGGAGATGGTGGGTGTGCCCACCTCGCTCCAGGAAAGGTCGATGCTGTTGTTGTCAACATGGTCCACTTGGACATCGAAGCCTCCGCAGAGGGAGAGGTGAATGTCGTCGACAAAGAGGGTGCTGTGATCTCCAGTTGAATTACGCAGGGCTACGAAGTGGGCGTTGTTGGGCGCATTCTTGAAGCTGACGAAATGGTGCTCCCATATGCCAGTCTGTTCGGGAATGATGGTTTTCAAGGCGTGGAACGATGCGGCATCTGTCGGGTTGGTCATGGTGCCTACCACGAGGCGAGTGCTGGCATCGGTGCTCATCACCCACAGGTCAAGAGCCATCTGTTGCAACGAATCGAGGTCGATGTCGGGAGTGGAGACAATGCCCGCAACCATGAGAGAATTGCCCGTGTTGCGGCTCACGCTGTCGGAGACTGCCGAGCTTCCGCTCACACTTGTCCATCTGGCTGGCGTGACTTCGGTGGAATTGGTGTCGAAGTCGATGCACGTGGGTACAGAGAACGGCAAAGACAAGGTTTGCACTGTCTGGGGCGTAGAACAAGGAGAGCCAGTGGCAGTGCAATAAAAATAGAAATCGTAGGAGGTGTCGGGGAGCAACGTTAGACGATAGGGGGTGGTGTCAATGTATTTTAGTGTGCCCTCACCGGGGATGAATCCCGAAGGACCATATTCCGCATAGAATGGATCATCGACGGTATTGTCGACACGCACGATATTGTAGCGTTCCAATTCGACGGTGGGTGTCAGCGCCGATAGACATACATCGATTTTCACATCATCGAGGTATAGCGAATGGCTGTAGTAGTTATAGAGGTCGCAAAGGGCGAGCCAATGTCCGTCTCCGTGATAGGACGAAAGAGAGAAGGTTGCAGTATGCCATTGGTTATCGCCAATCATGTAGATGGTGTCCACGGCAACAAATCCATTGGTGTCCATGGCTTCGGGCAGAACCCCAACCACCAGCGGATGGGTGGTTCCGGATGAATAGTTGTAAAGGTATCTGAATGTTCCAGACAGGGTGTTGAGAGAGTCGACTAACAGATAGGGGAAGGTCATGTATTTTCTGGAAGAAACATAAGTGTAGATGTAGTAGTTGTAACTGTCGTTATTGTAGTCGTATGTCCGGTTCCACTCGTAGCAATTGTCCCCGGAGAGATAGAAGAAACCGTTGCTTTCGCTTGATTGAAAGTCTTGACAATAGGGGATGGTGGCAGTATTGTGAATGGGGAAGAACTGAGGATAGGAGGAACACCCGAAGCTACCGTTAGCACTGAGTTGTCGAACTCCAAGATAGTTATGCGATGGATCAAATGCCGGTAGTCCGTAAACGATTGTGTCGACATCGTCGATGGTGGTGTTGTAAAAATAGTAGGAGGAGTTGCTGTTGGTGAAAGCATGCTCTAATCTGTATTCGCTGGGCGAAGAGGCCAAAACGGTCAACGTGTCGTAGTGATACATGTGATAGGACAGGATGGGAGCCTCGACCAGTTCGATATTGCCCAAATATAGATAACCCGCCTTGTTGCGAATGGCCACACGTCCATGAGGAAGTTGGCTAAGGTCGGCGGAATAGTTTTGGTAATAATTGTCGCTATAGCTGAAGGTGGCGGCAGGGACAAAACTGGAAGTGTCAGCGGGATTGGTGAGGATACCAATCTGCATGGTTTGGAGAGAACTGTTTATTAGTCCGTAGACAGTGGCGGAAAGACTTGTATAGTTTTCCGTTTCGGGAAGAATGATATATTGCCAATGGCTGTCGGAAAGGTGGTAGTCGGGAGAGTAGGAAGTGCTGTAGTCGGAATAGAAACGGAAGTAACTATAGTTACCGCCTTGGAAATGGTCGTTGCTTTCTCCGATGACTTTCCAACCTTCGAGGAGGTCGGTTAATCCATAAAGATTTGTACAATAGGGTAGGGGAATGGAGGCAGTGTGAACGCTGAGGGTGGGCATGCATTCGTCGCCCATGTAGAGGCATTGCCAGCGGGCGGTGAAATGCGTTGAAGGAGGCAGATTGTCAATGGTGAAGTTCGAGGAGGTGACATGATAGCTTCTCTCAAGTCCTTCTTCATCCGTCAAGGTGAGGATGTACTCACATGTAAATCCTCCCCTCACTTGGCAAAGGAGACTATTGCCATTGGGGGTGAAGTCGATAATGGGACAACTGCTGAAACCTACATTGTTGAACTGGCAACCGCCTGTGGCAGTGCCGGAAGTGACGCGAAGCTGGATGCGGTGCCCATAGGTGTTGTTTGGTTCATAGCAGAAGTATCTCCAGACAGTGTCTAGTATTGTGGTGTCACCGTCCACAAAAAGGGTGTCGGTTCCACTCAGTCCTCGTGCGGCGATGTATAATGCACTGCCCTGCAACGCGGGAAGAGTGATGGTGTCGGGTGTTGCCCCGGATGTAACCTGCATGATGCTGTCCAAGATGGTTACAGCGGCACTGTCGCTGAAAATCCAGCCTCCAGGCAATGAGCCGGAAGGAAGGTCGTCGAAAGAGTTGCAGGAGATTATTCCAGAGCCCTCACCCTCGCCATCGGAACTGGGACTGTACATGGGCGTGGCGAAGCTTCCCAAAAAGCTGAAGCAGAGTGTGTCATCATTGTTTATGGGTGCTAGGTAACAATAGTAGTGAGTGTTGGAATCGAGACCTGCAAAATGTAATGTATCGGTATTACCAATAACGTCGAACACGTCGTTATTCTCGCTGACGAGGCGTGCCCATGCGGCATCGGCATTGATGCCTTGCCAGACGAGGTCGATGGCGTGGGCCTCAAGATTGGTGAATGTAAAATCGCTATAGCCAGCTGCACCTAGTTGTATATCGTCAATCCAGAGGTAATAGCTGCCACTCATCCCCGACAGTTGGTATCGCATGGTGACTCGGCCGGAGAGAGTATCGGGCAGTATGACTGAATAGTGATGTAAAGATCCGTCGCCGATGATGTTGATGGTATCGAATGAATGGTAATGGGAGTTGGAAAAGATACCATCCCAACTGGAGAGGATGAGTTGTGATGAGGGTGCGAAACTGACTCCCCAGAATGAGAGTACTTGCCCAGCCATACCCGAGATGTTGGGCATGATGAGGTCGTATTGCCATTCATTCGTTCCGTTGAATGAAGCCAGTTCCATGCTGTACCATCCCTCATGAGCGTAGGAACTGCTTCTGTAAGGACAGCCATTATACGTGTTATAGTAGTACCATCCGTTGATGTTGCTGAACATTGACCCTGTGGTTTCGAAGTCTTCACACAGAGGGAGTTCGTAATCTCTCAAGGCTGTGCGACCGGAGAAACTATAGAGACTGCATGGGTCGCCACAGGGACGGTATATATTGAAGTAATAATAGCAGTCGGGGCGTAATCCAGTGATGGTGTGCTGAGTGGCACCCACCACTGTATCATAGTAGTGTATGTAATCGTAGGAGGAGTAATAGTCAATAATAACGCTGTCGCTAATTGGAGAATCCCATGCGACGATGGCTCTGGTGCCGAAAATGTTGACTAGACGCGAGTTGATAACATGACAGTTGTTGACACTGATGTTCTTGATGTGGGCATGGCTGATGCTCTGGTATGAGCCGAGGAAAGCGAGGAATCGGTCGGTGCATTCGTCGGGGACACGAACAGTGGTCTGTTTCCATGTGTCGTATGCAATGTCGTTGATGGTGTCGAATGGGGTGAAACTCGAGAAGTCGTCGGGATAGGTGCATGTGCCTACAATAATTTGGTCTTGTGCCGTAGGATAGTAGTTGCTGGTAGTGTTGTAAGAAAATAGAACTTCTTTGCCATCAAGGGCGGCGAGTTGGGAGGTGATGATGTAGTTTCCGTTGTAGAGGTAGTTGTCATAACTCGAGCACATTGTCGTAGGAATGCCCTCAGCGGGAAGTGTGTGGATGGTAGTGGTGTACGGTAGGTGTGTGATGTTGTCGCAGATGGGATAAAAGGTGAGGGTATAGTAAGTGTCAGGAGAGAGGCCGTCGATGAGCTGTGGCGAGGTGGCACCAACGATGACGGTGTCATCTTCGGTAGCACCTTGGTGCCGTACCCCGATGTTGACGGTGGGGGAGTTGAAGGAGGTCCAGTTGATGATGATGGAAGAGGTGTCTGTGCGGCTGACAGAGGAACCGTCAACGCCACAGGTCTCGATTTGGAGGTTGTCGATATAAGTGAGATGGCCAATGCCTCCACTCTGTCGATTCTGAACCATTCGGAAAGCGATACGGCATCCACCCGAAGGAATGGTGACATAACTACGGTAGTGGTACCAGTAGTTGTTGCTATATTCTGTAATGCTATCGATAGGTATGAATCCATACTCTTGGTATTCCGAGGATGTCGTGTCGCAGACTCCGATGACAAAGCTGGTATAGCTATGGCTTACTCGATAATCGAAGGATATCATCCATTGTTGTGCATCATTAAAGGACGGGGGACCAACCACCAATCCGTAATGCCCGCCCGTACTATTGCTTCCACAACTGAGCATGAGAGAATTCCCATAGCTGCCCGAGAGGTTCACCAGTCGTGGCTGTGTCTCCTCATCGTCAAAGTTGACACTCTTTGTCCAGCATGGCGGCATTGAACCAACGGTGTATTCTCTGAAATCCTCTAGCCAGGGAAGAGTGACTTCGCCACAAGCAGTACGGAACATCGTATTGTCATACGAGCAACCATTTGTTTCCATGCCGTCTGGGAAAACTCTTACACGATAACGGCGTGAAGGATTTAGCCCGCTGAGAGTGTATGTGTAGGTGTTTGAAGTGCCAATCTCCACTCCGTCCAGCAACACGTGGAATGGGCCGCTGGAGGTACTGTTCCATGTGAGAGTTGCTCCAGTTTTCGTGATGTTGGTGGCAGTCAAGTCCGTTACTCCTCCTGTGACATCGGCGCCGGTGACGGTATAAGTGAGTGCAAAACCACTGCGCACAACGCTATAGTCGCTCCGAAACTTGAGGGTTAACTTACCGCTGGTGGCTGTGAGAGACATGGTTCCAGTACCGCCCACTCGATTGGCTATCTGAGTCCCGTTGGTAGAATCTCCGTCCCACGCATCAAACCAGTCATAGGAAGAACTCTCGGTTTGGTAATTGCCACTCAGCGTGATGGTGGAGCCTACAGAAGCCTCTATCACCACCCACCCTTCAAACGAGTTGGAGTAATCGTCCGTAGGGCCTCCGTCATCGTATATTGTTCCGTTTCCCAAGCAACCGTTGATGAACAAGGTGTCTCCGTTCATCATGTTCCAACTCTGCCCCATTGTGGCCGTCGTTATCAGTAGCATTCCAGCCAGGAAGCTCTTGTTTATGTATTTTGTTAGTTTCATTTTCATTTCTCAAATTTCATTTCTCGTTTCTCAATTATCTCACCACCTCTATCACGCCGTTGCGTTTCACCACGCCGAAGTTGTTCTTGGCCATGAAGCGGAAATAGTAGGTGCCGTCGGGCGAGTTTGTGTCCTCAGGATTCCAGAAGTCGCTCTCTCTGTAGATGTCCTTCACGTGGTAGACAAGGACACCCCAGCGGTCGTAGATCCAGAGCTCGTTCATTGAGTATTCGCCCATTTCCAGCAAATTCACCACCTTCCAGATGTCGTTTACCCCGTCACCGTTGGGAGTCACCAGGTTGGGGAACTGTAGGTAGGTGTTGGCAATATAGATGGGAATGATGGCGGTGTCGGTGCAGACGATGGTCAGTGTGTCGGGTCCGTAGTGCAACAGGTAGGCTATCAGGGAGACGGGGTAGTCACCAGGCTCTGTGTTAATCTCCCATTGGTAGAAGGGGTCGACCTCGAAGGATGTGTCGGAACTGGAGGCCGAGGTGTCGTGTGGGAAGAGCCAAAGGTAGGTGCAGGTGTCGGGAAGTGTCTGGTTGTAGAACTGCGCATGGGGATTGTGGATGGATAGGTGGTCGGGCGACCAGATGAAGTCGGCCTGGGGAGAGGGGAAGACCCACAGGAGAGAGTCGTTCTCCACGGTGTCGCGACAGCCTTCGTCGCTGACGCTGATTAGGCGGAAGCCGAATATTCCAGTGGTGTCTAGCGTGGGATGGAAGTGCCGGTCGCTAGAGGTAATGGTGTCTGTGGCGTTTAAAGGCCATACTGTCCAGGTGCGCGAGGTGGAGATGGAGGTGTCTTTGAGGTGGAGCAGTTGCGGTTGGCATCCCAGAAGGAGAGTGTCGAAGCGGTACCATTGAACACTGTCGGTGCTGACTATAGGCGGTGTTGGGAACCGCGGGTCGGAGGCATAGAGCACCACGTGGACAAGACTGTCGCAGTTGTGGATGGTAAGATGCGGACTATCGAAGGCAATTGGGCCGCCGTAATCGACGCCTTCATAAAGGTAACGCTGGTAGGGACATACGACAATGGAGTCGGTGAGTTCGAAGGTGGGATGGACATAGAGGTAGAGTGTTGTGGTGCTGTCGCAGAGGAAGCGGTTGGTGTCGAGCTTGGAAACGACTGTGTCGGCTGTGAAGAGGGTGCCATACCAAGTGAATTGGTCGCATGCGTTGGCTATGGTGTCTACAGCCGACGTGGGTCGCACGTCGAGCATGAGGCTGTGGAGGCTGTCGCACTGGAGCAGACTGTCGATATGGTTCACCATGTGCTCACCGGGCTGGTTGTAGAGGTCGCCGAAGAAGGGGAAGGTCTCGTTGTCGCAGATGGAGGCATTGACGGTGTCGAAGACGGTGGCCGCAGTGGTGGGACTGACGTGGAGGTGAAGGTGGAAGCTGCTGTCGCACCCTGCCGTAGTTTGGCCTATCTGGTGGTAGTCGAGGACTGTGGTTCCAGGAAGGAAGAGGGTGTCGGCGTAGTTGTAAGGGAGCTGCGGGGAGCAGAGGTAGATGGTGTCGAGGTGGGTGAAGGATGGATTGACGTGGAGTGAGTGGGTGAGAGTATGGGTGCATCCGTAAGGATCGGTGGCGGTGAGTTGATAGTTGTTGGTTGACAATTGATAGTTGGTGGAATCAAGGATTAAAAATGAAGAATGAAGGATTGGGTCGGTGTGCCAAAGAGTGTCGGGTGTGGTAGCATTGTGGAGCCATAGTGTGTCTTTATCTCCGAAGCAGAGAGTACTGGGACCTGTGATGGAGGGTTGAGTGGGGAAGCCGACGGTAATAGGGAAAGTGAGAGTGTCGGTGCATTGGCCGCCCGAGATGCCGGCGACGAGGGTGACTGTGTAGGTCCCCGGGTGGTCGTAGGAGGTGTAGCCGTTGTAGCTGTCGGAGGTGTACCCGTTGCCGAAGTCCCACCAGGCCGTTTCGGCCATCTCACCGGTGGCGACAGGGTTGATGCCGTCGGAGGAAACGGTGCTGCGGTTGACGAACTGCACGTTGATGTGGCAGTTGGAATAGGTGACAATGGTGTCGACCCTCGCCAGAGGATAGCGTGAGCCGCCGTAGGCGCTGAGGGTGAAGGAACACGTGGGGTTGCCAATGAAGGAGAGGTCGCAGAGGTAGACTGTGGTGCGCGATGAAGGGACGGAGAGGGTGCGCGAGGTAGAAAGTGTGGTGGGGTTGGACGTGGTATACCAGCGGTAGTTGAAGCCTTCGGGTGCGGTGAAGTGGTTGCTGTCGGCATTGCCGCAGGAGGTGGTGCTGATGTTCTTGATGAGGCACTGGAGGGTGAAGTAGGCATATCCGAAATGGGACCCTTCATTGCAGTCGTAGGTGGTGAGGCGCAGATAGACTTGGCGGTTGTGGTAGGCAGAGAGGTCGACGCCTACGGTGGTCCAGTCTTTCCAGAGGACATTGTTCGGGGCAAGGTTCCAGCCGAGGTTACGATTTGCGATGAAGTCGGCGGCGGCACAGTTGGGGTCGATGAGGTTGAAGTTGGAGTCGAGTAGCTCGAGGCGGAAGCGGGGCTGGTCCTGGGGGGCGTGCATCGGGTCTTGAAGCACGGCGGCATATTGCATTAGCAGGAGCGAGAAGTTGAGGGTGTCGACACGGAGGGAGTAGATGACACCCTCGGCTTCGGGCATGGCGCGATTGGCGCTCCAGTTGCCCAGACGCACGGAGGAAGTGAAACCCTTGGGGATGGTGCGCAGGAGGTTGTTGGTGCGCGGGTCGCGTGCCGAGGTATCGGTGTTGACGGTGTGTCGGCTGTCGGCTTCCAACGGGCCGAAGTCGATGGCTCCGCGATTGGCGTAAGGATTGTTGTAGGTGCCGGAGAAGAAGACGGCCTGAGGTGAGGCTAGGTCGGTGGGATCGACGC